>Ga0272441_10015546_pt1 | contig 10646 bp, 2 predicted proteins | sample SSMProp6N_FD_193582 | JGI IMG/M metagenome (GOLD analysis project Ga0272441, IMG submission 193582) | Marine sediment archaeal communities from Little Sippewissett salt marsh, Falmouth, MA, United States - SSM-Prop-6N | ecosystem: Environmental > Aquatic > Marine > Wetlands > Sediment ...
CAAGCTTCCTTCCGGGCTGACGGAAGTCAACCCGCGAGGTATCAGCATACCATCGCCCATGGCTGAGTGGTCACAACTGTTGCCATCGCCACCATCCAGCATTTCGAAAACTAGTTCCTTAGCTCCGGAAGGAATATCAAACTCCACCTCAACAGGTGCGACATTCTCACCTGTGCCATTGATGTCAGTACCCATGAGCAGTTCTGACCTGAACATCTCTGTACCGTCAACGGTGAAGACGAAAACGCCGCTGCCGCCGTGATCACATTCGGTTGGATCTTTCTCGTCGGACATCCCAACATAACCGTGGAATTTGCCATAGTTGCCTCCGGTGAGGTCGTAGACGAATGTACCGACGGCGTGTGTCCCGATACCGCGCTCGAAGTACACCCCGCCGATGACTATCTCGTTGCGGGTGCCAGCGCCCTCGCCTATGGTTACATTCTCGGCTTCCAGCGGGCCGCCCCAGCCAGCCCATTCCGCCGAATCGTTGCTGGCGTTGAGTCCACAAGCGTTAGGTTTCGGCGTACTGCCGTTTACCAGCGCAAGATACACGATCCCGGGCTGCGTATTCTCCCTGACAACCTTAGTATAGTCATTTTGCACCGCGAGATCATCCTGAGCCACCTGCACGGCTGGCTTGGGTGGCTCATTGGGTAGATCGCCACAAGATCCGGCCGCCCATGCGCTAACAACAGCAAACTGACAAACAGCAATTGCTATTAAACAATAAAAGATTCTCCTCATTCTTCTATCCCCCTTGTTGATGAAGCTCTGAAACATGCCATTCCGCAGGCCCTCACCCGCGGCTGAGAACAGAACTAATAGGATGCCTTGATCCTACCCCAAACGGTTGTTGCTTTGTTCCCCGGTTCCACGGCTCTAGCCAGGCTGGTCAACAGCTTGCCATCTCCCATACACGCGTGGTCACAACTGTTTCCATCGCCACCATCCGAAAAATTGATGAAAAGCTCTTTCGCACCGGCAGGAATATCGAACGCCACCTCAACAGGTAGTATATTATCACCTGTAACACCAACGTCGGTGCCCTTGAGCAGCTCAGATTCAAACATCTCTTTGCCATCAACTTCAAAAATAAATATGCCGCTGCCGCCGTGATCACACTCGGCTGGATCTTTCTCGTCAGACATACCCACGTAACCCTCGAACCTGACATAGTTCGCGCCCGTAAGCGGGTAGATAAACGTAGCTGGCGCGTGTGACCCGATCCCTCTCTCAAAGAGAGTACCGCCGATGACTATATCGTTTCGTGTGCCAGCGCCTTCGCCGATGGTCATATTATCGGCGTCCAGCGGGCCTCCCCAGCCAACTAACGTGCCGCCGCTGGGATTCAATCCACATGCGTTGGGCGTTGGCTGATTGCCGTTTACCACTGTGAGATATACAACCCCGGCATCTACCTCCTCTTCTATAACCGTGTCGTAGTCGTTCTGAACGTTGGGGGCATCTTCTTTCACTTTTGTCGCTGGCTTAGCTGGGATATTGGGCGGCTCACCACAGTCCTCCTTCGACGCCCACGCGCCAACAGCAGCAATCTGGAAGATGAAGAGCATCACTATACCATAGTAGAGTTTCCTCATTCTAGCACCTCCTTGGATTCTCTGTGGAACATTATTTGAAAATCTCCAATTAGTGAATATAAATGCCTTCGAGAAACTATCACCATTGGAAACTAGACGCACTAATAAAACTTCAGCCGATTATACCTCTTTTCTGTATCAGGATCAACAAAAAAATCTGGCTCTTCAGAGTCAAATGTGGGAGCATTAGGAGATAGAACGCGGATGACGCGGGTTTGAGGGATTCCGGCGGTTAAAGGCGGGAAAATTGGTAATGCGTAATTAGTGACCGGTAATCAGATTTTGCTCACAACTGAAAGCTGACTATTGACTGCTAAATACTCTTTCCACACTCAAGTCGGAAGAACCAGAGATTCTAACCCCGTTAGGGGTGAAATGTCTATAGAATCGGCGTACAAACAATACCATCAGCTCCGTCAGGAGCGGCATGTGAGAATCGCTGCCAGGACGATGCCGCTCCTCCTAACGAAGCAATGGGCACAAACTGAACCAGACCTGCTGAAAGCTGATTGCTGAATGTGTCCAAAATCTGCGGTGTATTACTGCGCCTGCTGTACCTGCACTCCTTTTTGCGTGCCCCTGCGCATCTGATCAAATAGAAAGAAATTATCCGCCTGAATGGCCTGATTCATATATTTGATATTAGCGCGATAATCGGTCTCTACCTGCCTTTCGGATGCGCGCTCTCTGCCGCGTACCTGTGCCCATTCCTCGTCTCTGACTCCGAGCCACTGATCGCCGCGGTAGAAGGCATACCTGTTGCTGCCATCCCGGGCGATGACAGTCGCCTTACCGCGAATATCATCGGCTATGAAAAGCCCGCGCAGGTCTGTCTCACCCGATCTGAAGACCTTCTCCGCTGAACCTACAGCTTTCACGTGCACACCTTCCCTGTACGCGTTTTTCACCATATCCCGCACATTGACGCGTACTCGTCCGCTGGCAGCATCCTCCTGCACCTCAACTTCCAGCGGCGTGATCAAAACCAGTCCGCTGGAGAATAGATCATCGCCTCGGCAGATGACCAGATATGCTCCTTCGTCTTCCAGTCCCAGATCGACCTCCCGTTCTTTATCCACGTAATCCTTGCCATCGCCTAGAGTCATAGTCTGGCTGAATTCCGGCTCGATCCCGGCCAACTGGACAGAGCGGATTTTGCTTAAGTCCTTCTCCCGCAGATACAACTTCATAAGATCCACGCGATACACCTGAAGGGAGGCCTCTTTGATGTTGCGATATTTGATGGTGATTTTCACGTCCTCGTCCGGTCGGATCGCCTTAACTTCGTCAAGGGAAACGCGTTTTTCCTCGAAATAAGAGATGGACTCTCCCGCGTCCGGGTATACGTCCTTTACTTTCTGATACCAGTCGATGGCCATCTGAGGCTCTCCGCGAGCGTGATATATCTGTCCCAGTATATAGCGTGATAGATCCCGATCCTTGCTCTCGCCGTCTGCCACCATCTTAGCGACTTCGATGGCCTCATCATATTTGTGCTGCGAGAAGAATCCCAGAGCCTCAACATACTGGAAGCTGGTCAGGTATTCGCTTTTTGTATAGCGCTTCTGAGCTAACCGACAAAGCCCTACTACTGTCTCAAAGTCTTCCAGATCGAGTAGGGCGTTGGAAAGGGAGAAAGACGCATCGTCGGCCAGAGGATCGTCCGGGTAGAGCGTCAGGAACTGAGCCAGCATAAGCACAGTTTCTTTCAGAAGATCCAGCTTGGTGATCTTTCTGGGTTCTGCCGGAGCTTGATCTTTCAGAAGTTGGAACTGACGTTCAGATTTAGCCAATTCCAGCACTTCCGGCACTTTTGAGTATATGGCCTGCGATAGTGCGAAATACGACGAGATTACCTGAGCCGAATCCGGATACTCACGCCACAGGTTTTCCTGAAAGTCAATGGAACTGAGAAACTGTCCCTCGTCCTCCAGCACCGCGCTCACGTTGGAGTCGTTGATGAAGCTGGCGTCAATGGTGGCCTTATATACCAGATAGGCCCGCTCAAATTCCTCTATATCCCGGTAAGCCCTGCCTACCACCAGAATCTTGTCGAAGGGGATATAAAGCTCCGGGAACCGCTCCCGCAGTATCTCGAAGTATTCGACAACTTTCCGCGCGTCGTAGTAGCTATCTTCTGTGCAGATCCACAGCAGCATACGCGCCACCTCTCGCTGGTTATAGCCCTTGTTTCTCCCGTACAGCTCCGACAAATTCGTAAGCGCATCAGCGTATTTACCGTCGTCGAAGTATGCCTTACCCAGGCCATACAGTTCAGAGTCGTTGATCTTGTATTCATCCTTCGATTCTTCACCCGGCGCCAGCACGTCCAGCGAAGCGAGCTTGCCTATGCGCATCTCACCGGGACGCATGGCATCGCTTATGACAGGCGGCATCGCGCGATATGAGCCCGGAGTATAGCTCACCAGTTGATATCTATAGTCCCGCACGTGTCTGCCAGGTGGATAGTAGAAGGTGATGATGCCGTCGCCTGTTTCATAATGTTGGTAATGACCAGATACGGAGTCATCCACCAGCATCGTCCCGGCAGGTATATATTCATGGACTACCAGATAACGGTTTGACCACTCCTCCTTAATATCCACCGATACATATGTACGCTGCCCGTCTTCCAGTTGTGTGATCTGGCTGGTGCTGGAAGCTATCTGCCGACCCTTGTATTCCAGCGGAGCATGATAGTATTTTCGGGAGAGAATATAGGGACGATTCCACGACTCAGGGTCTTTGAACTCCGGCGAGAATCCGCTCAGGGTGGCAGTGTATGCATAACTGCCGCTGCCTTCCATCGTGAATTCTATCCTGTTCTGTCCGTCTTTTATGAGTTTCACCGGGATGTTTACAGCCATGGTCGGCTGTTCAGCCCGCCCCTCTAGCGTTTTAACCTCTTTATCGTTGACGGACACCTTGAGGCGATAATCGCTCTTGGCAAACTGCGTTTTTCCATAATAAATCGCCAAAGCCGCCACCGCGGGCCCTTTGGCCTTATAGGGTGAATAGCCATAGAAAGTGCGCCTGGAAAGCAGATAATCCACAATCTGCTTTACCATAGGTGAACTTGGACGGATCGATTCCATCGCGAGAAGCGCCAGCGCGGTTGTTTCCACGTCGCCCAGCGTCCGCGCCTTCTCACTTCTAAACACACTGCCAGCCCGTTCTACCTTCTTCTTTTCCAGCACATCCAGCACTTCGCCTCCGATCTCATTACGCTTCAGATTGGCGAAGATAAGGGCGGTATAGGCCAGCGCGGACGAGGTCATCGTGTTACGGTTTCGATAAAGCCTGTTAGCGTAAGCGAAGTCCGCTTCCCCAATATGCGAAAGCGCATGGAGGATCACCGATTTGGTTTCATCGTCGTTCTGATCCACACGCGTGAAGGCGTCCTTCAGGTATGACGTTGCTTTCTCCATCGTCTGAGCATGGATGATGATCCCCTGGTGACGGGCTTCTGCCAGCGCCCACAGCGTTCTGGAACTGGCGTAAATGTCGCTCTCAGCGGAGCCACTGCACCAACTCCATCCGCCGTCATCTCTCTGGCTTATGACCAACCGTGCTACCAGGCCGCGAGCATAGGCCAGAAGATCCCTGCTGTCGGTGGGGTTTCCGCCTGCTGTTTTCAGATAGCCCATAGCATACGCCGCTGCCAGAAGATCGCTACCGGTATCGCCGGGCATAGGAGGAATACGGGTTGTAAAAGCCACATCCCTGACTATTGGCCCGTTCATGGCCATTTCAAAGATCAGCCTATTCACATCCGCTCCGATGCTTATGGTAAGCTGTTTGCTGGAGAACTTAAGATCCTTCGGCAGTTGGAGGAATACTGTCTCACTGCCTGACGATACACCGCCTTTGCTGTCGGCATACTCCATACCCCAGGGGCGAATGGTGATGGTGCGCGAGACACCGTCGGCCATCTCGCCAGCCCTGGCAGTAACCTCGAACTTCGCTTCCCGCCCGGCTGGTATCTCTATTCCATCAAAGACGACCTCAGTCGTGCCGTTTTTCTGTATCTCAACGCGCTTCTCCGAGGGATTTGAGGGAATTTCTCCGTCAATTCTCAAAGTCAGCTTCAGGCTCGCGTCTCCCTCGGTGTCAGTAAGATTATGAACCCGGGCCAGAACGCGTACCTTATCACCCTCTGTCAGAATGGAGGGGAGCTTTATGTCAATGAAGAAATCCTTGCGGGTAATGCTTTCCACCTTGGTCTGGCCCACAAGAGTCTCCACTGTGCATCCCCTGGCAGTCAAACGCCACTGCGTGGTTTTCTCAGGCATGGGTATCTTTGCTGTAGCCTTGCCGCTGGCATCGGTCACAACCGCCGGTATCCAGTACCCGGCGTCTGCAAATTCTTCCCGGACAGCGATAGCCGCGAGACCCATACCACCGCCGCGGCCGAATGCCTTCCCGACGGCCGTCCCTGCTGACAAAAATCCAGCACTGTCCTCAACTATTCTTCCGGCATACCTTGCCTTCGCAACAGGGGCAGCAACCATAGGCACCTTTGCATAATGAAGGGCTTCCTTCTTATCACGCGCCAATTTTTCCCCAAGCGCCAATTCCCGAGTCTCAGCTTCCTTTCGAAGCCCGGCCTGATCACCCAAAGATTCAATGGATGAAACAGCGCCGTTCAGTGCTCTCAACACGTCGCCGCGCTCCCCGGCGAAGTCAGCATCCATTTCTAATCGTTTCGCCTCTTCCAGGAGTTCCTTCAGAACGCGTCGTGTGGGTGGTTCGTACCGGAACGCGCAGCTTGAAGCGGTGCGCATAGCGGCGTCGCGATGTATGCCCTCGTTGAAAAAGCCAGTAATAGGCTGCAAATTGTCCGGATACATGGCGAACAGAGCTTCATCTACCAGAGCCAGCGAAAGCTCAGCTTCCACCGGTTTGCCCAGTTGGTCTGTTGCAATCACATCGACCTCCGCCTCCTGGCCAGGACTATAGACATCGTTGAGCTTCAGCGACACTATAAGCTGTCTCTCCACGTCGAAATTCTTTCCGGCCGTCCTGAGTTCCTGTCCGTCTATGACCGCGACAGCTATATGGAAGTTGGGGAAATACTTATGACCCACAGAGAACTCGACCTCGTTCCAACCTTCGTCCAGATTCAGCACCCGGTGCTCTATGATCCCTTCGCCCTCGAACGTGATCAAACCCAGAGAAGGCTTGAGCCGTGAATGGACGCGAACCTTCTCCGTCTCGCCAACTTTCAGCTTAGACCGCTCCGCGAATATCCTCAACTTCACCGCATCCTTGTCATCCGAGATGAATACAGTTTTATCCCCGGACACTGGCTGATCGAACCTGTCCATTCCGCTGGCCCGAAGGATATATCTGCCACCCTCTTCCCGCTTCAGGCTGATCCGCGCCTTGCCCGTCTTTCCATCAGTGGAGACTTTATGCTCCTCGATATTCACCTCGCCTGCGGATTTCGACTGATCTCCTATCCAGGGAACCTGGGACAGGATAGGATGGGATTTTTGCTCCATCCGACGGTAAACGGTCAGCGTCAAATCCTTACCCACCGGCTTGCCATCGGCGCCATTGGTTTCAACGGACACGTCGAACGGCTCTCCGGAGATCACGGTCTCAGCATAAGGTTTCACTGCTATGGAGAAACCCAGCCGTGCCAGGAAGACAGAATCCATAATCTGAACATTTTCGCCCTCTATGCTTCCCTGGAAAGTTAAGGCAGTATCCGGCTGCATGGGAGCGGTATCGAACTCGACTTTCAGCTTGCCTTCCGAATCCACTTCCTCAGTATAGCTCCGACCGTCCGGGAGTACGTAATTGATAAGCCGATCTTTCACAGGCTGACCATAGTAGTAGCTGGCCGTGAAGGTAGCTTCTATTTTCTCCCCCCGGAAGTAAACGCGCTGGGGGAATTCTATAGCGAGTTTCATCTTTTCCAACTGGTATCTCTGCACTTGAAACGTCCCAGCAAACACCTCGTTTGTCCCAGGAATGTCCCGGCTGTCCCTGATAAGTTCCGCGGTGATACGGTATCCTCCCACCGGGGCATTATTATCCAGCGTCATCTCCGTGTTAAACGTACCGAATTTGGATAGCTCCAGATCTTCGGTGTGCATAAGACGTCCCTGAGAATCCAGGATCGATATTTTATACGACTTTCCCGAAGAGATGGAATACGATCCTTCTTTCGCATCCCTTATGATGCCGCGTATGGCAACCTTTTGTCCGGGACGATACGCGGGCCTGTCGGTGTAGATGTATCCGCGCGGCGTCAGTCCCTGACTTAGCCCCAATCCGGATATGTCCAGCAGATCGGATGCCACGTTGCCATCCTTTACAACGAAAGCGGTGACGCGGGCCGCGTCCTTTAGCCCGTCCAGTTTTTTGTGGAAAACTCCATCCTCGCCGGTTTCGCCCTCGGATATGACCTTTGCGCCATCGCTCACCAGCACTTTAACACCGGAAACAGGCTGTTTTTTCAGCATATCCTCAGCGAAGACCAGTACTTCCCGGCGGGACGTTTTTATGATAGCGTCAATATCGCTACGTATGACCAGCGTGGTGGCTTCCAGATCCTCCTCGCTGATATGAACGGCATAAACCCCCGGCCCGTCCATAGGGATCTCCACCTTTTGCTCAAAGAGTTTATATTTCTGGTAGTCCGGGACTTTATGCTCCCATGTCTCATCCGGCGCGATGAGCGCGATATCCAGATTTTCGATGCCTGTTATCCCGTGCATCTTCCGCCAGTAGGATTCCATATCCACCTTGTAGACGTTAACGGTGAGCTTCTCGATATTCCGCAGTGAGACCTTGACCTTTGCAGATTCATTTGTGCGAAAAGTTCGCTCCGTGACCAGTTGAAGCTTTTTGTCGGTCATGTTCCGAATGCGGTTCTGCGCTTCCCCATACCAGGATCCCCATGTGAGCTTGCGATAGGACTCCAGAGCTTTTTCAAGATCACCCAGTTTTTCTTCATATATACGCCCTATATTGAACAAGGCCAGAGAAGATTCATCAGTATTCGGGTATTTATTGACCAGTTTCTCCCATTCTGAGATGGCTTTTCTATATCCCTCAAGGTCTCTGGGGGCTTTATCTTTTTCCTGCTCGGCAGCGTGATAATGCAGTTGTCCGTATACAAACATGATCTGTCGCGAACGTCCGTCCAACGGATGTCTTTCCAGGAACTTATCCCAGACATTGACTGCTTCATCGTATTTTTCCTCGGTCAGCAGATCGATCCCCATCTGGAATTCCGCGTTGACTATCCCTTGTTGGGCATTCGTCCACTGCGGCCCGTTAGGGAACTGCGCGACATACTGATTCCACATATCCATCGCGCCGGTGTAGTTCTTCTGGGAGAACAGTATCTCGCCTATCTTATAGGTAGCGGACATCCTCAACCGCTGGAATCGTTCTGCGTGAGATTCACCGGACTCGTCCTTTTTGTCGTCGTATGTGGGTTCGTAGTATTCCACGTCCAGGAAATCCCGGTATGCACTGATAGCTTCCTCGCTTCTACCTCTGGACTGATACGACTGACCTATTTCGTATGATACGGACATGGCCCGGGGATCGGTGGGGAAATCTGTCAGGAAAGCTTTTACGGCTTTAACACCCAGATCCAATTCCTCGTTGTCCCTGGGTCCCGGAATATGGTAGGTTCGGATCAGCAGAAACCGCGAGTCTCTCAGCAGGAATGAGCTATCCGACCGTGGGATCAGCTTGAGCGAATCCTCCAGGTTGATCCTCGCCCACCTGACTTCATCTCTGGCAAGCTGACATTCGGCAATATGGTATCTGGCCTCCAATGGATGCTTACCTATCTTAACGAGTCCCGCTGGCCTCTTCTGCCGTCTTGGTGAATCCACCGACCCCATCCAGTCCGGGTCGAATTCATCCAGATATTGACGGTACTTCAGGATCGCCTGCCAGAAATCCCCGGCCAACTGCATCATCCGACCCATTCGGAACATAGTTTCGTCCTTGAGGTCGCGACCGATCTCAAGTTCCAGGACGCGCGTGTATAGTTCATAGGCTTTCCTGTAATCAGGCGGCGGAGCACCTAACTCATCTTTGCCGGGCTTTCGTGACACCGCCTCTGCGAATCGGAAATATACTCCGGCGATCTCCTCTTTCCTGGCAGTGGAGAGCAATCTGCGCACTTCTGCGTCATAGATTTCCTCGGCCTTCTCAAACTGCTTCAACTGAATGTGACACTGGGCTTTCAGAAAAACAGCCTTCCGATACCAGGGAGATCCCGCATGATCGCTAATGACCGTATTGCAGACCTGGATTGATCCGGGAAAATCCTTGTCGTAGAACAGGGAAAGCCCTTTCAGATATAGCAGAAAATCCTGATCCTCATCAGAGGCAGCCAGCAGAGAATCTGCCAGTTCCACAGCTTCCTCAAACCGCTTGTCCTGGAGCGCAGCCCGGACATCCTTGACCGTTGTATCAGCCCAGCAATACGTTGCTAACACTAAGAGCGCACATGTAAAAAGAGCAAGTTTTCTCATAGCAAAATCTCCTATAGCCTGGAAATGCCACTTCCATACATCATCCCGAACACAACGATAAATCTTACAATAATTATGAGAGACAGGGATTAGTCAATGGAGAATAGAATATTCCCTGAAGCCTATTGGCCGATTCCTATTCCCTGAATTGCTAATATGTATAACGTCCGTACCCCGAAATTGTTTGACATTAATATACCTCGCTCTTTAGAATAACTGCAAACTATAGAACGCGGATGACGCGGATCTGGCGGATAAAGGTGGGAAAATTCGTGATTCGTGATTGGTGATAAGAGTTTTTCAGTTGGATGGTAGAACGTGCGGTTTATTCATTAGGGCGTTGAGGATTGCATGAGAGCAAGCTGGGAGCAAAATGGTACCGACTTAAGGAAAATGCAGAGTCATCTGTAGCCCAAGATTCTCTTATGAATGGGCTTGCCCATGGGCGCATTTATTATTTGGGGGAGTCCTCCAACGCAAATAATTCCTCGAATCTTCCGTTGACCCATGCAAGCCGCAGATGCAACAGATGATT
>Ga0272441_10015549_pt1 | contig 10645 bp, 7 predicted proteins | sample SSMProp6N_FD_193582 | JGI IMG/M metagenome (GOLD analysis project Ga0272441, IMG submission 193582) | Marine sediment archaeal communities from Little Sippewissett salt marsh, Falmouth, MA, United States - SSM-Prop-6N | ecosystem: Environmental > Aquatic > Marine > Wetlands > Sediment ...
TCAAGACGCCCGCAACAGCCGCCAGGGCCGCCCAAGGAACCGAGACCGATTGGGGGCTATAGTATTTGGCGCTGTCAGACAAATAAGGTATTAAGTTTGCCATCCACCCCAGAGCCGCCAGAATTACTATAATCTGCAAAATGACCGGTGCCAGTTTGGGGATTTGGACGTCGGGTTTTTTCAGTTTCCAGACCATCAGGCTGCCATAGCCTGCCGCCGGTATTATCAGTCCCAGGGGTGATATGGTGATGAAATTGGTTGCTATCCAAATAAAGGCGAGGAAGATAAAAGTCAGAGGCAAATAGATCATAAAAAAATATCGTGAGACTTCGTTTTTATATTTAATAATATTCCATAAGCTTTGTAATCCAACCATACATAGAAGCAGGATTACCCAGGTGAGAGCCAGGGTATGACGGGAGGCGGTGCCATAGCGCAGGGAGTGGACCAAATAGTAAGGAACGGCAAACAGCAGTAACAGCAGAATCCGCCCTTGTTTTTTAAATAATCCATAACCTGCACCGATTAAAAGGCATAAGATCATTAAAATTTTGATGACGTCTCCGGCGGGCGGATTAACGAGGGTTCCATCGGGATTAACTGTTGTCGAGCCAAACGATTTAAAAATAAAGGGCAGTTGCCGGTTCCCTGGTTCGGCCGTGCCCAAGATCGAGCCGACGCTTTCGAGCCACATTAGGTGGGAGAATTTTTGCAGGACATTACGGTTTAGCACATCATAATGGTTGATATATTCAATGCGCGTGATTGATTGGGCGTCGGGATTCGGGTTGTTGGCATTGTCGCGGAGGTGGTCCTGATACGTTCCCCACAGCCACAGGGTCATGGGTATTAGAGCCAGGCCGGACCATACTGCCGGTCTTAATCGTTGGCGCCATGACTTGGCATGGACCAGGTCCATCACCAGCGCCGCCAGGACCAGGGCCGCTCCATCATAGCGAATCATGGTCGTCAGCGCCGCCGCCAGATAACGCCAGCGCGAGCGTTTTAATATCAAGAATACACTCAGCACGATAAAGAACCTCAGGGTGATTTCCGCGATGGGATTGCGCAGCATGTTTAAACTCAAGGGATTGATCATCATGAGAATCGTAAACCAGACGGCGTTTTTGCCCAGGAACCTTTTGCCGATCAAATACAGAAAAATCCCGGTCAATGTGTAGAGTATCGCATTAAGCAGCCAACCGGCGGTGAGTTCCGGGTGAGCGCCCCAGAGCAAATAACTCAATCCCACTTGCAGCAGGCCCAATCCCGGTACGCGTTTGAAACTTTGAATAACGACAGGATTTTCCCGAAAAAACGTGCGGGCATAGTCGATCACGGCGTGGCCGGCTTGAATAAAACCGACGAAATCCGAATTCGGCACCGCCTGGTGTCCGAAGTATAACCACGAAAGATATATCCCCAGGGCAGTCACGATGAGGATCACGACGAGGTCAAATTGTTTATCCCGTTTTTGGAGTTGAATCCGGGTCAATTCCGGCGTAATCGGTTTCGATCCGGCATCTGTTCGATGGCGGGGCTGCAGGGTGATTTTTGAAGTAGTGGTTTTTCTTTTTCGTGATTGGGACATGAGTTAATTTGGCATTAGGCGCTAGGCATTAGATAAATTATGAATATAGGATCATTCCCTGGCATTTACATTTTATTAATGTTATTCTCCGGCGGTTTTTTCCCGTACATTTGACTGCGGGTATTATAGAGTAGTTCATGGATTAGTTTTCGGTTAGCGCTCATTAAATCCGCCAGGACACCCAGGACCAACATTAAAAAAGCGATGAGGATGAGCATGACGCCCAGGAGCAGCGCCTGGATATGTCCGGCGCCCCAGGCGATCAGCCACCAGAGGCATATCCCCAATCCGATGAGTCCTGACGGCAGCGCCAGGTAAAAAAAGGTTCGCAGTGGTTTATAAGTCAGATAGGAGCGCAGGATGGTCGAACCCGACAGCCAAATATAGCGGGGCACCGATTTGATTAAACGGGAATCGCGGGTTTTGGGATTGACCTCGATGGGTACATGAGTAATCCGCATATTCATGTGCCCGGCCTGAATAATGGTTTCCAGGGTATAGGTGTAACGGTTAAAGACATGCAGTTTTAAGGCGGCTTCGGCGGAATAAGCCCGAAATCCGCTGGTGGTGTCCGGCAGGGTGGTTCCGGAAAAATTGCGCACCACGCGACTGCCCCAGCGCTGGAGTTTTTTCTTCCACCAGGAAAAATGCTCGATCATTTCGATCGGGCGGGCGCCCACGACAATGTCGGCTTTATTTTCCAAAACCGGTACGATCAAGTCCTTGATGCTGCCGCCGCGGTACTGATTGTCCCCGTCGGTGTTGACGATGATGTCGGCGCCCAGTTCCAGACAACGACGCACCCCCAGTAAAAACGCCGTCGCCAACCCGCGATTCGAACCGAGATTCAACACATGATGAACCCCCAGCTCGCGGGCCATTTCCGAGGTCCCATCGGTGCTGCCGTCGTCGATCACCAAATATTCTATCTGATCGACCCCGGACAACTCCCGCGGTAACGCGCCGACGACCTCGGCGAGCGTGTCGGCCTCATTGTAGCAGGGTATTTGAATTATCAGCTTCATAAAATCTCTTAAGGTCTATCAGGTTTCTTATCGAACAATTGTAAAATTATCCTCGAGAACCGTCCAGTATTTTATTTACCGAATTTTGGTCCTTGCCGGGATTGCCTAAATATATTAATCGGCCATTTCAGCAGTTGGATTTCGTCTTCTTTTAATAATTTGGCGCCCAAAATAACGCCTATAAAAGCCATACTATATATGATCGCCTGTAACAAGAGTTTAATGATTAAGGGCAGCGTCGGCAGGGGGATAATCCAGACAACGAGCGCCGCGATCGCGGACACGACAAAAAAAATGGATAATTCTTTCCAGCGAATAATTTTTGAAAATGGGGTCGAGGTGATTTTGGTGATTTTCCCGAGCATATATACACAACCGCCCCAGTTGGCGATAACCGTCGCCAGAGAAGGCCCAATAAACGAAAGAAAACCACCCTGCCCGGCAATCACCAATAGCACGCCGATCACCACGTTGAGCAGTAACACGATGAAGGCCCCCACCGCCACCGGTCCGGTCTGACCCGCCGCCCGAAATAAAGTCGCATAGATCGCCACGCGAATGGGAAGAGTGAATAAGAAAATTCGAAAAGGCCAATCGGCCTCGACATAGTCCTGGGTAAATATCAAAACGATAAAGTCATGTCCGGCGATCAGGAAAAACGCGAAACAGGGAAAAATGATTAAGCTGCATTTTCGCGTCGCCTCCTGCCACATATTCAAGGCCTCGGGCATTTTTTTGTTTTCAATTAATGACACCAGATTGGGCATCATCGCCGAACTGACGCTAATGGTCACCAGCGTGACAATGGGTAATTGCATCGCCCCGCACGAATATACGGCATAGGTGTCGGGATCGAAAAACAATGAAATTAAAACCTTATTCAACTCGATATTAATCGTACCCACCACCGCCGTTATCAACAGAGGCCAACTGTAATCAAATTGCTCTCTTAAAAGCGAAGTGGAGATGCGCCACTGCCCCCGCGGACTTCTGTGCATCATATCGCAGCAGCCCGCCAAAGCGATCACCCCTCCCACGATTACAATCGCCCACATCACGGTTGACAAAGGATACTCCATCGCCAGGGTCGTCACCACCGCCGCGATCCTCCCGGTCGAGGTCAACAGGGTGTAGATTCCCGCGCGTAAAGGTCGATCGATACTGATCATGAAAGCGGGAATTAGAATCAACACTCTCTCGACAAACGGATAAAGGGCAAAAATTTTAATCAGGGGCATTAAATCGGGATTGTTAAATCTCCGGCCGATATAATTCGACCCGAAAAACATGATTACCGCGACTAAAAACGCCATCACCAGCGTAAACAACAGCGTCTGAATCAATAAAGTGCGGCGTTTTTCCGTTCCCAACTTGGGAATAAAATAGAATAAACTGTGATTTAACTGTAACGAAAGTACGCCCGCCAGAAACATATAGACCAGCATCACCTGCCGGTAGGTGCCCACCGTTTGTTTGCTGACCAGGCGGACCAATATGATACCCAGAATCAAGGTCGTCGCCTGGGTCAAACCCTGGCTCAGCATAATAATGAGACTGCGATCGCGAATCCGCAAAATTATTTCCTTCCATACCAGTAAAATTATTCCCTGGAGTCAGGCCGATCCAGCACAAAAAAAGTATGCCAGGATAAATCATAGACCCGCGTGATTTCCTTAATTTTCCAACCGGCCTGTCTAAGGTGTTTTTTGACTGTGCCCAGGGAGGCGCCCTTGTACCCAATTTCCCAGTAGTGACCGGATTTTTCGAGTTTCCACCGGGGGCACGGGCGCCGCATCGTATCCGGCCGCGGCAAACTAAGCGGCAGCGTCAGCCTGATCAACGGCGCCTTGATGCGCATACAGAAATACAGCCGTTTATCCGGCAAGCTCATAATCAAGCGCCGGCGCGTCACGCGGCGCATTTCCCGCAAGGCCGGTAATAAATCATCGAAAGGCAGATGTTCCAAAACCTGACAACACATGGTTAAATCCACGGCCTGATCGTTCAGGGGGATATCCAGCACCGATCCCAAAATATCGGGTTTTAATTCCGTGTCAACATCCAGAGTTGTTATCTTGGGATTGCCCGGACAGCGACTTAAAAGGTACGGGGCGATTCCCGTCCCTTTACCGACATATAAGATACTGTCCGGCGCACAGGCGGCGGCGTATTCCACCTGATAAACGTAACTGTATAAACGTTCCTTATCCAGGTGAGCGTGAAGATGCTCTGACTTTTTATTTTGATTGTTTTCGATATTCAAATGGTTTTCTCCCGCATATTGTTTTTCAAATTGCGGTATATTTCCAACAGGGCCTGAACCGTTTGCCGCCAGTTATAGCGATCTTGTACGGCCCGTTTTCCGTTCTCGCCCAATTGGCGCCGTAAGTCAGCGTCTTTAAGCTTAATGAGCGCTTCGGCCAATGACGCGGCATCCCGTTCCTGAAAAATCAATCCGCAGTGCGCGTCCTGGACGACCCGCATCATCGGCCGGGTGCTGCTGACCACCACGGGTTTGCCCAGCACCATAAACTGAAAAATTTTGTTGGGCATCGTGGTTTCAATGTGGGGCGTGGAAATATGGGGTATCAAGCCCACGCGGCACAAATGGATGTAACTGGGCATGGACTCGAATGGTTGAAACCCGGTAAAAATCACATGCTCGGTGACGCCCGTGTCTGCGGTAATCTGTCGCAGGGTTTCTTCGTAATAGCCCGAACCCACCAGCAGCAGTTTGGCGCTGGGGATTGCCCGGCGCACCTGCGGCAGCGCCGCAATCGCTGTTTCAATCCCTCGATGACCGCTCAAACCGCCGAAATATAAAATAATAAAATCGCTCTGATATTTCTCCATGAGATTTTGATCCAACGGCAGCCCGCGGAAATGATCGACATCTTCGGTGTTGGTTACCGCCACAATATCTTCCGACTTAACGCCCAGGCTTTTAATCCGCCCAATATGTTCCTCGGCCACCACGATAACCTTGTGGGCCCGCCGACAGGCAGTTTTCTCTTCCCGCCGCATCAGCGCCATCTGCAGCAAAAAAAGCGGCTTCGTTAACCGATAGCCTCGCGCTTCGATGCCGTTTTTCATCATCTCCAGATAATTCTCATGCATGTCGAAAATGACCGGTATCTTCAATAACTTGCCCGCCAGCGTCGTCGCCCAGGCATAAGGCAGATCATGAACATGCAGGGCTTCGATATGGTGCTTGCGGCAAACAGGCACAATGAGAAAAAAAATAAAATATTTCTGGAACACCTGGTAAATTAAATCCGCCGCCGGCTTGTAACCCTGAAATGGCAGCCACGCCCGGATTACCTGCACCCCCTCACAGGTCTCCCGCGCCGGCTGATCAAGACCCCGCCGCGCCATCAGATAAACCTCGTGCCCCGCGCGGAGCAAATCACGCGCTTCCCGCTCCACGCGTCCGTCGGGGGGATATTTATTATCGGACAGCACCATCAGGATGTTCATGTTTCGACCAGCCTGTTTACGATTCAATTAGATTTTTTTGATCCATAAAATGGATACGGTGTTTGGAAAAATCTGTTCATATTATTCAGGGTTTTTATCACGGGAAAACCGGCCCCGCTGACACAATCCAATAACCGCACCCGCGCACATCACCAACAACACCAGATAAGCCACCCCCACAATACCCAAAAATTTAATCGGTCCGACCTTAAATTCATCCTCGATCAGTCGCCGGCGCAGATTGAATGGATTCAAATCGGTCAGGAAACGTCCCGGACGCAGCGCCCGGTTCATGGTTTTATCCCGCTGGGCCTTGTCTAAAATCGACATCTTGCCCCGCCCGATTCGCAGCGACTTGCGCACCAAAGCCCTCAGGTTCCGCGCCGGATGCTCCACTATCGCGTCGCCCCCATAAACAAGTTTATGACCGGCGGACGTCGCCCGTGAGGTAAAGTACACATCACCGCCAGATTGAATATGATGAGGAAAACCGCCGAGGTTATCAATCACCGATTTGTGGACCAATAGGTTTGCCGTAAAAGCCACGCCGCGCGTTTCCACGTTATCCTTAATCCGAATGTTGCACAGGGCGTCATAATACTCAGCGGCGGACGAACCCGGATTCAACGGAAATTTTACCCGTCCCCCGACCAAATCCGCTTGCTTTAGCTGTAGCGCCGCCACTCCCGAATCCAGCCATTTTGTCTGCGGCACGCAATCGCCGTCGGTAAACGCAATAATCTCCCCCGACGCATTTTCAATACCTTTATTGCGGGCGGCATAAGAACCCTGTACTTCGTTTTCCACCAAAAGCGTAACCGCCGGATAACCCGACACCACCTGATGCGTCGAATCCTTGGAACCATTATCCACCACGATAATCTCAAACCTCTCCCGCGGATAACTCTGCCGTAACAGTGCTTCAATACACAAACCGATTCGCTTTGCATCGTTATAAACCGGGATGATTACCGAAACAAACGGGTGTGTGCTGTTGTCAATTGTACTCATATATATAACTGATAATATTCCGCCTCAAAGACCGATAACACTTTCAACTTTCAACTTTTAGCTTTTAGCTTTTAACAGGACTTTTCCAAGTATGCCTAAACTCAATTTTGCAAAATTTCAACTTTCAACTTTCAACCGATCCAGCAAATCCAGTATCCAGTTAGTAACATCGACACATTCATCCAGCATAATTTGCCGTTTTTGCCTCCATTGCTCCTTCAAATTAGGCCTTTCCAGCCAGTCGTTCATCTGCGCCAGCAGCCCATCGAATTCCTGTGGCAAAAACGCCGCTGTCAGCCCGTATTTATGTTCCAACTCCTCCAGATACGACAAGCGCCCCTTAAACGTATTACAACGCAGCGATGGCGTCCCCAGCGTCGCCGCCTCGGCCGCCATCGTCTGACTGTCGCCCACCAGCAAATCCGCCCACGCCAACACATCGAAAATCTTCTCCGCCGCCGTCGGCAGCGTATATTTCTGCAACTCCGGCTCCACCGTCCTCTCGGCGCTGATAAACACCTTCCCATACCGCTCCAGTTTTTCGACAATCTTTTTCGCCTGCTCGGTCCCCAATCCCGTCTCGCCGATGTCATGATGCGCCGTCAGCGACACCAGACGCACGATAAAATAACGCTGTCCCGCCTCCACTCCCAAATCCTGCAAAACCGCCGGATCGGGCGTAAACCGGTTCGGATGCAGATACGCCAACTCATGATACCCCGGATACGTCAGGTGCTTTTTCCCGTGATTTTCAAATTCCAGGCATTTCGGCGTCACCACATAATGAGCGATCGGATAGCCTAACTTGGCGAACACCGGCACAACTTTGGCGTCGTCATCTTCGAACAGCAGCGACCTCGCCCCCGTCAGTCGCGCCGCCGGGCCGACCGAAATTGACACCCCCACCATAAAATCTATCGGCTGGGCCCGCGCCAAAGATACCGCCTTCACCATCGCCTTGATGCTCTCCATCCCTAAAACCAACAAATTCGTCTTTTTCCGCGGTATCAAATAATACGGCAAGTCGCTCGCCGCCAAAAGCTCCGGCAGACAGTCCTTCTCCCGTACAATCAACTCGATCTCGTCCCCCCGATCACGCAAAATCGCCATCACGTGCTTAAACAAATGAAAATGCGCCGGATGAAGGATGTCAAACAAAACTCGCATCGTAACTGCCTGTCATTAAATAACTCAATCTGATCGCCGGTAAAGCGATATTAATGATAAACCATTTTTAATAATAATATTATAACAATCTCTAATCTTAACCCCTAACCCCTAATTTATATAATTTCTTATATCGCAACGAATTATATATCATCACCCATCCCCGTTCAATATAATTCCACCACAAACCTCAATACCATATATTTCCAACTTCCAGCTTCTAACTTCTTTTCAAATTCCCCTCGACAATCCCCCCTCAAAGGCTATAATACCCCCATGAAGGGAAAAACAGAATATGACGACCAGTAAGAAAAAAGGTGGCTCAACCACCAAAAAACGCTCCGGCGCCTGCAGCTTCTGCGGCAAAAACGAACGCGAAGTCGGTTCCCTCATCGAAGGACCCGGACGCATCTTCATCTGCGCCGATTGCGTGGACCTCTGCTCCAACATCATCCGCCAGGAAAGAAGGCACGTCCGACCCGGAAAAAACCTCTTCCCCGACACCCCCTCCCCCCGGCAAATTAAAGAGGTCCTCGACGAATACGTCATCGGTCAGGACCACGCCAAAAAAACCGTCGCCGTCGCCGTCCACAACCACTATAAACGCCTCAATCACGCCTTCGGCCCCGACGAAGACGTCGAAATCGAAAAATCCAACGTCCTGCTTATCGGACCCACCGGCTGTGGCAAAACCCTCCTCGCCCGCACCCTCGCCGCCACCCTAAACGTCCCCTTCGCCATCTCCGACGCCACCACCCTCACCGAAGCCGGGTACGTCGGCGAAGACGTCGAAAATATCCTACTCAGACTCCTCCAGGCCGCCGAATACGACATCGAAGCCGCCCAGCAAGGCATCATCTATATCGACGAACTCGACAAAATCGGCAAAACAAACCAAAATGTCTCCATCACCCGCGACGTCTCCGGCGAAGGCGTCCAGCAATCTCTCCTCAAGCTCCTCGAAGGCACCGTCGCCAACATCCCCCCCCAGGGAGGCCGCAAACACCCCGAACAGCAGTACATACAAATGGACACCTCCCAAATCCTCTTCATCTGCGGCGGCACCTTCACCGGACTCGAAGACGTCATCAAAAAACGTCTCGGCAAAAAAATGATCGGCTTCGCCGCCGAACAGCAGACCGCCGACGAAACGTCCGACCAGATATCCCAAATCCTCCTCCAGGTCACCCCCGACGACCTGGTCAAAGTCGGCATGATCCCCGAACTCGTCGGACGACTGCCCATCACCACCGCCCTGGAACCCCTCGACGAAAAAGCCCTCGTCAAAATCCTCACCGAACCCAAAAACGCCCTGGTCCGCCAGTACCGCAAACTCTTCGAAATGGAAGGCGCCCAACTCGAATTTACCCCCGAAGGCCTCGCCGCCATCGTCAAAAAAGCCCTCAAAAGAGACACCGGCGCCCGCGCCCTCCGCGCCATCACCGAAGAAATTATGCTCGAAATTATGTACGAACTCCCCGACAAAAAATCTCACGGCAACTACATCATCGACGCCGATGTCGTCAACGGCAAAAAATCCATCTTCGATTCCACCAAAAAATCCCGCAAAGAAACCGCCTAATCCATCATACCAACAACTAGCCCCCGACGTGATGTCGGGAAATCGAATACCTTGTTCACCCAAATTCCCATTCCTTAACCGCCAACGCAAAAGACCTGCCTGTTAAGGCAGGGTCCTCCCACAACCACCCAACGCTTACCCCTCACCCGACTACAACAAAACCCAAATCCGCCGCAAGTTCATCGACCCCTTCTTCACCGCCCTCGGCTGGGACGTTGCCAACACCGTCGGCAAACTGCTCGCCCACCGCTCCCTAAAATTCCGCAAAACCAAACCGCCTCTTATGGACCAACCCCTCACCATCCTCGACCCCGCCTGCGGCTCCGGCTCCTTCCTCATCGGCGCCTACCAATACCTCCTCGACTGGCACCTAAACTTCTACACCCAAAACAACCCCGACCAATGGGCCTCATCAAAACACCCACCAATCGTCGAAACTAGCACACCTTGTCATCCCCGCGAAGGCGGGGACCCAGTCGCACCCCTTAATCCTGAACGCCCCGATTGTCATTCCCGCGCAAGCGGGAATCCACATGAAAATAACGTCGCGCAGCGACACCTTATAAGTCCCCTCTCGAGAGGGGATTTAGGGGTGTGTTCCCCATCCACCCATCCACCCATCCACTAATTACCAACTCACCACCGCCGAAAGAAAACGCATCCTCCTCGCCCACATCCACGGCGTCGACATCGACCCCCAGGCCGTCGAAGTCACTAAACTCTCCTTATTATTAAAAGTCCTCGAAGGCCAAAACACCCAAGCCCTCGACCGCCAGCTAAAACTCTTCCACG
>Ga0272441_10015550_pt1 | contig 10645 bp, 9 predicted proteins | sample SSMProp6N_FD_193582 | JGI IMG/M metagenome (GOLD analysis project Ga0272441, IMG submission 193582) | Marine sediment archaeal communities from Little Sippewissett salt marsh, Falmouth, MA, United States - SSM-Prop-6N | ecosystem: Environmental > Aquatic > Marine > Wetlands > Sediment ...
GGCCTGAGCCGCCCGCCGCGCCTGCAGCTTTTATCTTTGCTTCGGCCCTGAAGCAGTCCAGCTCGCCGTGACGATATACCCGCAGCGCTCCGATTTTTTCCTCGAGAAAATCATCTTCCAACCCCTCGATCGGCCGGTCCGAGGCAATGTACTGTTTCCGGAACTTCATTCTGTACTCCATGTCGACTCTTATCCGAAGGCCTCTTCCATGACCGCGTTAAAACGCTCGCGCATCTGTTCCACAGCCCGCCGGAACACCTCCTGGGCATTCCCGGCGATCTCCTCCCTCTCCCTGGGATGGGCCAGGAAATACTCTACCCTCTCGAGCAGATCATCCCCGTCCCAGGAAAGCGGCACATACGTTTCACCCGGAAGGTAGATATCCGGCCAGGTCTCGATGTGGCTCATGTCCGGCTTCAGCAGGAGGGTCCCGGCGAAGACCGCCTCGAAGTCCCGGAAGCAGACCTCCCCCCACCCGAAGGGACTCAGGGTCATCATCGCCCGCCGCATCTCTTCGTCGTACTGCCTCTTCGGCGCCCTTCCGGTCACGAAGCGGGGGTCGTCCCCGATGAGATCCATGAAAATCTCCCGCTGCCGGTTCACCGACGGCGACGGCAGGATACCCAGCCTGGCGTGTACGGGGATGTCCCGGGCCTGCATATTAGCCCCGGAGCCGGATCCGTCCCCGGCCTCAGCCGGCCTCCCCGGCGCCATGAACTCCGGCATCCCGTTCCGGGAAAAAAGCCTCGCCAGCTTCGGATGGACCGTCCGGGCGGTGAAGACCCCCGCCCTCTGACGCAGGTCCTCCCGCGGAAAGTCCCCTACCCCGATATTCCATCCCAGCCGCAGCTTCTCCAGCTCTTGCAGCCCGATCCCTTCATGCGCCATCTCTTCGTTGGACGCCGAACCATCAACCGCCGCCGCTTCCTCCAGATCCGGATCCGTCACCCCCAGCGTGCGGTGGTAGTAATCCGTGAAGAGCCGATTCCGGTACAACGGCCGCAGATACTGCGGTCGGTCCCTGAACATCGACTTCACGATGAACCGGTCCACGAACGGAAGGAACTCGAAGTTGTTCGTCCCCGCCGCCGCCCCGTCGTTGTAGAACACGACCCGGCGGTACTTCACCCGCAGGGCCCTCATGATATCCACCGGCTGTACGTCCCGGATCTTCGGCAGCCTGAGCACCAGAAGGTTCCGGTTCCGGTCCCTCCCGAGAACCTCATCCACCGAATCCATCAGCTTGAAATGAAACGCCCCCCTCCGCAGCGGATTGGAGAACAGAAACGGCTTCAGCGTGTGGAACAGCGATATCCGGTCGAATGAGGTAAGAACGGTGATGTTACGGTTAGCCATTTACTCTTCCTTGAGCCTCTTCTAAAAAGTATTTTTCATATATCCTGATGATATGCTGTGATCCGAACCGTTCACACACATCCCGTGCTATAGCGCTTCTGTCGAAATCGGTTTGAACGGCTTTCTCTATTTGTTCCGCGAGTGAATGACAATCCTCCGGTTCTGCCAGATAACCGTTTATCCCCGGCTGAATGATCTCCTGTGCCGATGTTGGTCCTCCGAATGCAACTACCGGCACTCCAAGAGCGAGTGCTTCGAGTACGACATTCGGGAATCCTTCATACCGGGAAGAAAGGATAAACAGATCGGATTCCTGTATCAATCCGAAAGGATTCGTCTGAAATCCCACCCACTCTACTCTATCTTCAACTTCGAGTTTATGGGACAGCTTTTTTAATTCATTAAGACCGCTTCCATCTCCCATTACAGTCAAGTGAAATGTATCGGGAAGCTCGACTACAGCTTTCAGTAGAAGGTCGAAGCCCTTTACCGGGATCAGCCGCCCTGCCGCAATGAGACTGATTTTATCCTTCTTAGGCTTTTTATTTTTTTTATTTCCAAGCTTCTGAACCGCGCCGCAGTCAACGGGATTCGGCACTACCCGAACTTTTTTCTCGTTGACTCCAAAATTAATGATGAGATCATTTTTTTGACTCTGTGTCTGCGCGATAACCAGATCGAATCGGCTATAAAAGATTCTGTAGAGCACTTTGTACAAAGTAAGCCGTATATTCCCTTCGATGCTCATACTCACGTTGCTGGCCTCACGCGCAATAAAGCATATGTTTCGACCGACAAACAGCCGAATCATTCCAACAGCGATATTCAAATATCCAAGCGTTGAAAACACGATATCTGGTTCAACCTGGCGGATAATACGGAGCATTTTCAACAACGATCTGGAGACTCTCTCTCTACCAAGATCATATATCGCAACATCCGATGGAATGATATCGATAAATGGTCCGGAAAGTTTTATTACCGCAAGTACAGGAACATACAGATTTCGATCCAGGGACTGAAGAAGATTGACAACAAACCTCTCGGCGCCGCCTGATTCTAAAGAAGGAAGAAAAATTAGAATTTTATACCTTCTCATTATTTATTAACTATCACCCTTATAGAGACTTTTAATATAGAAAAAAATCTTCATTAAAATTTTAATAACGGCATCGGGGAGGAGGGCAAGCAGGAGATATCCGGGCCAGCTGATCGGGGATATGGAGAATGATAAATCCTTCAGATCGGAGACGTGCAGGTGACCGTCCTTGGCCTTCTTCCTGATCCGGATCTCGAGAAGATTGTTCCGCATCCGCTTCAGCTCGAGGAGAAGCGCGCGGCTTTCCGCGGCTTCTGCATAGGTATCGATCATCCTCTCCAGCGTCTGCAGAGAACAGCCCTCCCCTTCCGGAATAGTCTTCGTCACCATGTTCACCGAGTCGCAGTAGTAGAGCTCGCCGATATACGGGGACCAGGCTATGAGCGATCTGTCGGCAGACCGGAGCCAGGTGTCCCGGTCGCCGCCCCGCCGGCACCTGCCCTCCGGGAATCCGCCGATCTCCCGCAGCAGATCCTTCCGGATACACACGCAAGATGTGTGGATCGGACAGCGGCCCTTGCGGGTCTCGCTGAGATACTCCCGCAGATCAACGGTCCGCGGGGACGCCCCCGGCTGCCGGGCGGTGAAATCGTTCACAACCTCCCGCTCGCCTTTCTTGTAAACGAAGCCGGTGCACAGGACCCGGGCCTCCGGAAATTTTTCCATCAGCGATGCGAACTCCGCCAGTATCCCGTCGTTCCACGCGTCATCGGCATCGAGGAAAGCCACCCACTCGTTCCGCGCCATTCCGGTCCCGAGATTCCGGGCCGCGTAGCCCCCCGGCCCCGGAGTCTCCCTGCGAGCCGTGACGATCCGCGGGTCGTCAATATGCTTAATTTCCTCCATGCTCCCGTCGGTGGAGGCATCGTCGATCAGTATCAGCTCGAAGTCCTGATGCGTCTGGTTCAGTACCGATCTGACCGCGCGCTCGATGTGGGGACGTTTGTTGTAGACCGGGATTACCACGGAGAAGGCTCTGCTGCTCATTGCGTGTCCTTGATTTCTATTCGTCTCTCAGTCGTTGTACATTCTCCGGGCCATGATGAGCCTGAGCTCCTGCCGGGAATCTTCTTCGAACTCTCTCATCCTGGCGACGAAGCTCTCCGGGCTGAGATACTGCCGATGGTATTGAACGACCCGCTCCCGCATCTCACCGATTTCATCGGGCCTCATGGCGGGAATCACATTGATAACGATATCCTTCAGTTCGTCGAGACTTTCGAATGCCATACATGTCTTCCGGTCTTCGAGAGGCGGATACAACAAATCTCCGAACTGGATCACCGGAATCGCCCCGACCGCCATCGACTCGGGAAGATTGTGACAGAAGGGCATGCTGATCCCCGGAGCGGCCAGGAAAAAATCGACCTCCGACAGTACATCCAGCCACCTGGCCTGGGGTATTTTGCACACGCCCGTGTCGATGATGACGGTCCTGTCGGCAAGCCCGCCGCTTTCCTTTCGCTCTTCGAAATCCCGGAAATCCCGCGGCTCGAACAAACGTCCACGTTCTCCCGAACCGGCCATTACCGCATCGATTAATTCATTCCTGGTGTGGAGACCGTACTGATCACGGATAAGCCCGCGGTCGTACATGTCCCGGGTCAGACTACCGGCGAAAAAAATACTTACTTTACGATTCGAATTACGTGACAGCTCGGCGGCCCGCGAGTATGTTTCCGGATTCATCAAGGAAGGATGAAACATAATAGGTATATAGCAGTTGTCTTTGAACTTTTTCACATCCGGGGGATAGAAGGAATAGTCGATCCGCAGAGACTTGGAAGGGAGCTCTGTTTCCCGTCCGCTTCCCGGGACGACGCCTGTATCCGTCACCAGCAGCTTCGCCCGGCGCGTTCGGTGAGGTGTAAGAAACGCGTTCGCGGTCCTGAAGCTGTCCATTCCTATCCGGTTGAATCCGGCGAAGGCTCTCCACCCGATCCTTACCATTACACTGTAGCCCGCCTGCCGGAGCAGCCAGCAGACCTGATTCAGCCTGCGGGGTACATTCACTTCCTCGAGATCCACAAACGCCGTTCTGTCGGTATTCAAGACAGTACGGGACCTCATGATCATCTTGATTAACTGCCTGAGATATTCAGCAGAGTTGTTTATAACCCGTTGGAGTGTATTAATTGATTTAGTCATGTACTATTATCCTAAAAGACTTTATTCTGTTTCTGAAACAACTTTTCGGATTCTATCAAGGTACATTTTTGCTACAGTTTTTTCTTTATATTGCAGTGCAGTTGAGTAAGATGCATCAATAAATTTCTTCCATTCTGATCTTGAAAAAGAAAAGATTTTTTTCAATACATCCTCGAACTCAATCTCATTACCTGCTTCACATAAAAAACCGTTCTTTCCATGCTGTACTATTCCATCTACTCCCCAGTTCTTAGCTCCTATTACAAGACACCCATTCGCCATCGCTTCCAGATAAACAAGACCAAACGTCTCTCTATCACTTATTAAAATAAAAACATTGCTGTTTTTGAGCACTTCGGCTACCTTTTCCTGTTCCACATAGCCTGTGAAAAGAACTCTTGATTCCAATTTAAATTCATCAACAATTCTCTCAAGCTTTCCACGCTCCCTGCCATCACCAATAATTGTGTAATTCCATTCATACTGTTTGAGTCTGGCGAGTGTTTTCAAAACTACGTCAATTTTTTTTCTTGGTATAAAAGAAGTAACACTTACAAAAGAAAGTTTTTTATCAATAGAAATTGCCTTCTTTTTAATTTCATCTATATCTTCAAAGAAAGACTCTTTTACGCCTGAATTAGCAATATAAAGTTTTTTTTCAACTATTTTGTTATTGAACAAATCTAAAAGTCGTCTTTTCATCGAATCTGAACGACAAGCTAACAAATCGCACTGTTGAAAACATTGTATATATTCTGATTCTCCTTTTTGCACTTTACTTATATCAGCTTTATGAATACCACAAACATGTTTAACGTTGAAATAGGTTTTATTCATCCGGTATGCAATGAGATGACTTGTTGCACAATGAGAAATAATTACATCAGGAAAAAAATTGATCCCTTTTAGATATTTCAATGCACAGTTTACGCTAAGTTTAACGAATTTCCTATTGAGAAAATGTATACTCATTAATGGTATTTTTTTTATATTTACATCTTCGAATTTAAATTCATTGGTTTGAATAAATAAATTAAAGAGTTTCTTTAACCCAAAACTTTTTATTCTGATTACAAGAATTTCATTCGACTCATTCCAGTATTTAATAAAATTATGTATTGCATATGATGTCTCAGTTCTCTTAGATTTTTCACCTTCAGGATATAACGAGGTTACTAATAGAATTCTCATACTTGCTTTTTTCCTTCTCTCACGAAGACAGTATTAACATATTCGACCCAAGGTTTCATAATAGTTGACTCTTTTCCCACAAAAAGATTATCAAAGTATTTTAAGGCACCAGTTCTTGTGTACAAGCCGGAAAGAACATTGGGCCAGACATCGACATCTCTGCGGAACACGATGCTCTTGGCCATCACCGGTATCTCCTCGTAACCGAGAGCTGATACGATTGCGATCCGGTGGTTCCCCGGGGAGATCGTCCAGCACCAGTCACCTTCTTCGTTGAAGAGAAACTTCGCGCCGATATCACCGCCGGGACCGTAGTTACGGTCATATCCCAGCCGCTGGATAGAATCCAATGCCACATACAGCCGGTCGACTTCTAGCCGTATTTTGTCATCGGAGACCGGGCCGCAGTGGGCCCAACCCTGATCCACCGACAGTTTCTTATCTCCATGACCGCTGTCGTGCAGCATATCGTTATTCACGTTCCGGTCGACCTCTTTAACCGTCAGATCGGTCCAGGGTGGCGGAGCTGCCCAGGGCCGGGCGTTTGCCAGAGCAGGTGCGTCTTCATATTCGAGACCAAGCCATTCGAGGGCATTCTTCGGCTGCACCATACTGTAGTAAACCTTCAGAACTTCCCGCAGTTTCTCCCGGTCATTCCCGCTGTGCAGACACAGGCTCAGCGCGCAGTAGAAGGGATCGTATTCCGCCTTGACCGGGAAAATTTTCCTGCGTCCCCTTTCCAGCGGCACATTTATAATGACGCGGCTGCCTCCAAGGTAAAGAAACTGCCTGGGATCGTTGCATATGTGACGTCTATCGATCATATTCACTTTACGTAAAATAAAACCGTGTCGTCTGAGATATTTTCTAATTACTCTGTAAAATTTTCGGAGAAGAAGCGTTTTCATAAATTTTTTTCAGATTTCCATTCAAATTAAGAAATTGAGAAGACTCAATGTATATCTTTATTTTCTACTGCGAGAATATTTTCATTCGCTTTAGAAAGTATTGAAGAGTCCGAATACCGTCTTTTAATTCACAACTATTATTCAAATAAACATAAAAATTTGAGAAACTAAGCATACTCAGGTAGAAATATTCTTTCCTGAATCCATCAATCTGCTCAGATGAAATCTCACTTCTTCTCGAATGGATAGACTGATTATCTGCATCAACCTGAACTATAGCCAATGTTCTTGGAATTATCTTCAGCATCTTTTCCCATTTATGATGCCGCTCAATTCTATCTTCATTTAATCGACTGCCGGTAAGAATATAGTCATGGAAATACCGGTCCGTTATTTGTATATTACGGCTGAAAAGTCTTTTAATATTTAGATGATAACGTAATACACTCAATAAAAAAATCGGATATACATATAACTCTTCAACCTGATTCCGTTGATAGAGCGTTTTGTTTTTATTCTGAACATACATCTTTATTAGCGGGTATAAAAGACGATATATAATTGCTCCGCGATAGTAATTTTTAAATCGATAGGTATATACACCGCTCCCTATTTCTTCCGAAATACCTCTTATTAGAGAGGTTTTTCCAACCCCGTCGGGGCCTAGTATGGATATAAGACGATTCGCCCGATTTTTATTGAATAGTATTTCATCTGCTCTGGAAAACACTTGATGTATTTTTCTTTTTACTGCATCAGCTCTGCAACTTCTATCGAGAATATCTTGCCGTATCATGATCTTGTTTGCTTCACGACCTATAGTTTCGATATCATGAAGCAATTCAAGCCTTTCATAGAGCTTTCTTACAGAAGCATCAAGATCTTTATGATTTTTATAATACAGCAACCGTTTTTTTACTGATTCTTCACTAATGTTCTTCCTTTTTGTTAATAGATGAGATAGGTAGTATAGTGCTTCAAAATCGATATTCAGGAAATAGCCTGCTTCATTTCTGAAAACATGTGGTTGAATTTTTTCCCATTCAATGTACGGAAAAATTGAAGAATCATTTCGAACCTCAAGGGTTGTCCAAAACTCCAATACCAGCGAATTCTGGGAGCTGTGATCATATATTATTGCTCTTGTTTTATTGGTCTTCTTCCTATCTAAAAGAAAAGAACATTCCCGTTCTACACAGACAGAGAAAAGGGTTTGTAATACGCTTTCACGTTTTACTGGAGGTATAATGAAGTCGTGATCGCCTGAACAAAAAAAATTTTTATCGTCTATATACCTGATTCTTACTATTGGTATAGATTGACTCAGTAGCTTATCCTTGAAGGTACAAAATATTCTATACAGTTCATTTTTTCCTTTAATACTTATCATCGAATATATCTGTTATTATCTATCGAACCAGAAGTTCTTCCTTGGGAGCTTTTGCAAGCTGTTCCCAGGAATAGTAATGAAACCTTCTATTCTCAGACATTGCTACGAATAAACCGCCAGTATACAATGCTGAAATTTCGGTTGATGTTACTTCGTTTCCGTCACTCCGTTCGGATTCCACCCGGATCGATTTTATTAATTCATGATTGTGAACATCAATCTGAGATCCTTCCCGTGGAAATATATTAAAACTGTTTCCTTCTTGATCTGAAATGATAAGATATCCTTTACCGGATCCCAGGTCATAAATTGATATTCCTTCCATGTCTCCCCTAAAATCATTGATACCAAAAAAGGCAAGCTGCTCAGCAGCATCAGGATGATCAGGATCAGCATGATATTTTCTTATGCCCGCTCTTTCATCAGAATAGTAAACAAAGCCCAATTCATCATCCACAGCAACACTTTCAATTTCTTTTATACCACTGAATTCACCGAATGAGCGAACATGAATACCTTCTATCTGACCACTTCCATTATCCTGGAGTCTATACTGCCATAAATATGTACCTGAGGATCCATCTTTCCTGCTTACAATAGCATATATCAAGCCGTCTGAAGGCCTCTTGAATAAACCTATTCCCATACATCTACGATCAGTCTCTCCAACGAACACGGGGATACCGATACCTCCATCAATTGGTATCATGTCAGGTACTTTATAGATTCTCAGTCTCTCTTCACCGCGCTCAGTAACAACTGCGATATCAATATCATTTCCGTCTAAAGAGAATCCATATTCAACATCAACATTATTCGGATAGTTGAGTCCGCTAACCCGTTTTTCAACGATTTCATTCCCTTCAATATCAAATACATAAAGTGCTCCGTCTGTATCCTTGTCTGTTCCCAGAATCATACTTTGAGAAGGATCAGCGGAATTCACCCAAATCGCCGGATCGTCACTGTCATGCTGGACGGGATCGCTAACACGTATAGGTTCAATACCACTATCGCCATGCCATAGATCACACGAAAAAGAAAGTAAAAACATAATGAGAATTAGGAATTGCATTTTCTGCACAATTTGCTTGTTATTCAAAAAAAATATCCTTTAGAATTTTCAACCGCCTGTAAAAAATATCAGGATCATAATACTCTTTTACTATTCTAATACTTTCTCTTCCCATTTGCATACTCTTCTCTCTGTCGGAAACACAGTATTCCAGGGCAGTCCGAAGGCTTCCTTTATCATCACTTTTAAATACAATGCCATTCCTATAATCTCGAATGAAATCAGCCGCACCTGCTGTATCACTACATATGACTGGCAATCCTCTGGACATTGCTTCCAAAACTGTAACCCCAACTTCTTCATCTCGACTTGGAAGGACAAACAGATTATATTCTAGGTAAGCTTGCTGTAGTTCTTCATATGGCAATGGATCCTCGAGAGTTATAAAATCATGTAATTTATTTAATTTGATAACATCTTCAACTTTTCTGTAATATTCATCAACTTTTTTACCTTGCTTCACACCAATAATTGTTAGATGAATTTTTTCTCTTTCATAGAGACCTATAAGTGCTTCAATAAGCAGTATATGATCTTTTCTGGGTATATATTTTCCAACCATCAGTATTTTAAACTCATCCTTTTTACTTTCACTTTTTAGCTGGTTCACGCTTGTAATAAAAGGACAATAAAAAAATCTCTTTATCTTTTTAATTCTGCCTTCTCCTCTGATCGGAGATATCATATAGCTTCCCGTGAAGGTGAGAAAAAAATTTATCACTAATCGCTTTATTATATTATATTGGCTGTTTACAGGAGCTTGTGTGTAGAGTAAAATGTTTATTTTTAAATAAAGTGCAATTATTATACTAAATATTGAAAAGATACGAACAGGATCTCTAATTATTACAATATCAGGGCTGATACTCTTGAATGTTGCCCTGAGGCTCTTCAGATCTGGAACTCCACAGCGACTATCTGCACATTTAATTTTGAATATTTTTTTCAATCGCAAATATAGAGATGAATAATTTATTAAAACAGGTTTAACCGGGCAATTCAGGTTTCTCTTTAAATTATGATAAAAAACAACATTAACAGTATCCCCTTCTTCTTTCAACTTCATTATCCAATTATAGATATTGGTATGATACCGGGGCATAATGAACATAATATTCATCTTGGACTTAACTATCCTTTTCTTATCTTCTTCTTGTATGAAGAGATTTTTTTATACGCCGCTGGAAAATAAAACTTCACTTTTTTCTTTAAGGTTATAACGATATCTTTCTGTGGATTGATTGGAATATTTAGCAGTTCCGGCCATAGATTTTTAATAATCTCTCTGAAGATTGAATAATGAGGTGCACCTCTCAGCTTTCTTTTACATGATAGTACTGTTTCAATATAGAGCCTACAGTTAAAAAGCTCTATCTCTTCCGCTGAAATATCCTGTTCGGCCGGAAACATAGCTCCCCAATTTCCCATTCTATGTTCCCAATACAGTAAATCAAGTATATTAAAATATTCGCAATGCT
>Ga0272441_10015551_pt1 | contig 10644 bp, 8 predicted proteins | sample SSMProp6N_FD_193582 | JGI IMG/M metagenome (GOLD analysis project Ga0272441, IMG submission 193582) | Marine sediment archaeal communities from Little Sippewissett salt marsh, Falmouth, MA, United States - SSM-Prop-6N | ecosystem: Environmental > Aquatic > Marine > Wetlands > Sediment ...
CGAGCTCGACCAGCTGGAAGCGAAGATGGGAGCGATCCTGGCGCTCCTGCCGGAGGTCTACGGGAGCCCCTTCGCCTCATGGTTCTGGGGGTTGAGTGCCATCTGGGAGCACCTGGTCCAAACCGCGACGGACTTGGAAAACGACGACGCGGACGCGGCCCTCCGGTCGCTCAGCGACTCGAGCCTGTCAAAGGCGTCGTTCGAGGAGCAGATCGCAGACTTGCTGGCGGAGGGGTCGAGGCGCTGTCCTGAGGGGACGGTGCTGGTGATCGTCACCCCCTGCTCCGACCTGCACGAGTTGCGGGCCAAGGTGGTAGAACTCCTAGGGCAGGGCAACTGCGTCACGATCACGGGGGAGGTTACCCCGGCCCCCGGAGCGGGGACGGCGGCCGATCCCTCCAGGACGCTGGAGACGATGGTCTGGGGCGCGCTGGGCAGCCTGTTCCGGACGACCTCGGCGCTGAGCTACGACGCGGGGGCCGACGCGACCTCGGACGTCTACACCGACACGGTGCGCATTGGAGAAACGCCGTGCCAGCAGCAGGGGATGCGCGAGCCGGGGGCGCCGCACTCCCAGTACGGCGGATCGACGCTCGCCACGGGCGTCACCCAGGGGCAGCCGGACGACCTCGGCCCGAGTCCGACGCTGACGATCGAAGACAAGGCGGGGGCGTGGCTGAAGGTCTACGATGTCTGCGCGCCGAATTCGCTGCCGTTCATGACGGTGATCTACGGCCCGCTGGGGATACCGGTCGAGGTGCATGCGGGGACGGCCGAACCGCCGGCCACCGGCTGCTACAGCTCGAGCAGCAGCATGCGGCACTTCCCGTTGATGGACCCACTGTTCTGGCTCGGCGACACCTACTGGGTCGAGGTCTGGGTGGACGACATCCACTGCGCGACCCACCCGTTCACGGTGACGGTGCCGGAGCAACCGCCGTTCGTGCACAACGACGAGGTCCACATCGATCTGGGAGGAGTTGCCAGCGGGAACGTGCTCGACAATGACTTCGACCCGAATGGCGACCCGCTCACGGTCAGCGCGTGGGGCGAGCCGCCGGTGGGGGATCTCACGGGCCTGCCCGACGGGCTATTCATCTGCAATCCCCCGGCTGACTTCATCGGCGTGTTCTCCATTGCGTACAGCGTCACCGACGGGAACACCGACCCGTGCAGCGGGGTCCTCACGGTCGTGGTCGAGGAGTAGGCGCTGTCCCGGCGTTACTCCGCTTAGCTGTGGCCGGCGAGCCGATTCTCGTACCGCACTGTTTGCGTCGCAGGGGCCGCCGCTCGGGGTACGAGCGCAAGGAGAAGGCTGGGGAGTGGTGCGTGGGGAGTGAACGACCAGGCTAGGGGGCTGGCACGTGCCGGACGGCCTGCGGCGAGTGATCGACTCGCGAGACATCGTAGATGGTGTCGATGTTGGTCTCGGTCAGACCCCACGGGTCGACGCCGAGCGGGAGGTAACCGCCTTCGACCGCGGTCTCGGCGAAGGCGTACGTCTTCCCGCCGTAGTCCCAGAAGCTGCGATCGGGATGGGCGTTCACGAACGATGCCTCGACGGGCACCCAGGCGACCATGTGATCGATCGCGCCGTCGCCATCGGTGTCGACGATCACCATCAGGGCCCCGTGTCCGAGAGTCCGAACCAGGCTGGTGTAGAGGATCGCCGTGTCTTCGCAGTCCCCGCCGCCGTCCACCAACGTTTCGATCGGGTAGCGCGGATACTCGAACCACAGAGGGTCGTAGACGTACCGAATGCACTTCTGCACGAAGAAGAGGGCATTCTCGAGCGACTGGTGATAGTCACCGGCGGTGACATCGAGGATCTCCTGTCTGACGACTTCGAGATACGTGTCATCGAGGGGATCGAGCACATACTCATCGTAGTCGCGGCCGGTCCAGGCGATGCGTGGCCGGCTTCGGTAGTAGTTGTACAGGTCGGCCGGGATCTCGAGATTGCAGCTCTGATCTTGTCCGTCGTAGACCCACTCGTAGTGGCGGAGGAGGGTCGCAGAGGGGTCGATCTCGATCGTAATGCTGAGTTCCACGGTCGCGGTCCGCTCCCCCCCATCGTTGTCACGAATCGTGAGGGCGACGTCGTAGATCCCCTGGACACCGTACTGATACCACACCACGGCGCCGCTGCCCGTCATGCCATCTCCGAAGCTCCACTCGTACGAGACGATGTGCCCGTCTGGGTCGTAGGATGCGTTCGCGTCGAATCGGATCGTCTGCCCCGGATAGGCGGGGGAAGGGGAGGCGGAGAAGGTCGCGACCGGGAGGGTGTTGGTCTCCCGAACGACGATCGTGACCGCCGCCGTCGCGCGGCCCCATCGCCTGTCGGTTACGGTCAGGGTTGCCTGATAGGTTCCGGGAGCCGAGTAGGTATGTTCAATCTGTGGCCCGGTCCCGTCGTCGCCGTCCCCTAAGTCCCAGCGGTACTTCCGGATGGTGCCGTCGGGATCGTAGGAACCGGACGCGTCGAAGCGGACGGTCAGCGGCGCGATCCCCTCGAACCGATCTGCCTCGATCCGTGCGACCGGAAGGGCGTTGGGGAAGAGGAAGCATCCGCCTGCCGAGAGGGCGATGACCGCCAGTAGAAGGGCCGAGGCTGCGGTCCTCAGCCGGGGACAATGGCGGCGCGTTTCGGACGGATTCTGCTCTCGCATCAGAGCACAAGGATCCACGAAATGCGCCGGGTTGCCAAGATCGAAGCGTGGTTGGTGGGGAGTGGGGCGTAGTTCGTAGTGCGCGGCCAATGGTTCGTGGTAAGAGCACGCACGCCGGATCCAGGATGATCGCAGTGCGCCAAACGGGCCGGTCTACCGGTTCTCTTCACCCGACTAGTAACCACCCACTACACAAGCAACAGAATCCCGAACACGACCTCGAAGCCGAGGCTGAGCCAGTTGGTTGGCGAGGACGCGCCGTCGGCGAAGATCGACGCAGTCCGAACGAGGGCGATCGCCAGGTATCCGATGCCGAGGGTTCCGAACGAAGACGCTGTGCGGAAGATCAGGACAGCGATGCCAAGTCCGACGAACAGACCGCCGAGGACCGACCGGATCTCCGAGATGCCGCGCGGGCCGGCGGCGGTGAGGCCGGTGAACCGTTCCGCCGCTGCCGGCGAGACGATCGACATCAGGCCGAATCCGACGCTGGCAACAGCAATGATCACTTTGATCCAGAACATGAGCCTCTCCTTTTCCGTTTTCTCAAACGTAGTCTAGCGGGTTCATGGAGGCGATGGGAAGCGGGTGGTTCGTAGGGAGTACTAGGCGGTACTTGCGGCCACGAACCACTCACTACGAACCGCTTCTATCCCGTCAAGATCTTCGATTCCTTCAGCCGCGTCGCTAGCAGCAGGGCGAGGGCCATCAGACCGGTCAGGATCAGGAGCGGCAACGTCATCGAGCCGGTGGTCGGTGACTTGAGGGCGTCCATCCCGAGGATGAAGACGATCCCCGAGATCTGACCTGCGAGGAGCAAGAGGCCGTTCGAGGTTCCTTCTGGCGCGGGATACGTGATCTCGGCTCCGTACTGGAAGCCGAGCGGCCCGGAGGAGAGCAGAAACGCGCCGAGGACGAACGCCGAAGCGAGCAGGAGCCCATAGCTGGTTGCGAACGTGATTCCCAGCATGCCGGGGATCGTCCCGGCGAGAGCGAGAAGAATGAAGGGGACACGCCGCTTCATCCGATCGGACAGCGGTGGGATGACGACGGCGCCGACGATGCCGCCGATCACCATCAGGCCGCCGATGAGGCCGGCTTGGTCGATGGAGAATCCGCGCGGACGAACGATGTCTTCGATCCAGGTGGTCATGGCGTTGAACACGCCGAGGCCGACGAAGAAAAGCAGAAGCAGAAGCAGAAACCCGCGATTCCGGAAGACGCTCTTCAGTCCGTCGAACACGAGCGAGCGTTCCTCGGGGCCGACCGGCGTCGGCGGGCGCTCTCTGGCCAGCACCAGAAAGACCAGGCCGACGACGGCCGCGATCGCGCCGTAGACAAGCAGAGCCGTGGGGATGCTCGATCGGAGGACGATCATCGGTGTGATGGCGACCCCGGCGAAGATGCCGACATAGATCGCGAGCGAGGCAAGGCCGGTGGCCGTCGCCCGTTCCTTCAGCGGGAACCACCGCCCGGCGATCTTAGCGATCGCGTTCAACACGAACGGCTGGCCGACGGCAATCCCGATCTGCGCGATCAGAACCCATGTGTAGTCCGCGGCAAGCGCGCCGCGCAACAGGCCGAAGGCCCCGGTCAGGACGGCGCCGATCCCGACCCCGACGCGAATGCCGTACGTGTCAATCACCCAGGACGCCGGGATCGACACGACGATGAAGACGACCATGAACACCAGCGACAGGAGACCGATCGCGAGATCGGAGACGCCGTAGAACGCGGCGGCGTCCCCGGTGATCGGAGCGAAGCTGATCCACAAAAGCTGATTGACACCGATGGCCAGCATGAAGACGACGAGCATGATCCAGCGGTAGCCGGACGCCCTGACGACGGACGGTTGGTTCATCGATTCCACCCCCGAGGACGCCATCGTAGAGGTACGCACCGTGCTCAAGCAACTGCCCACGATGTGGCGAGGACGGGGTGGCCTGCGACGTGTGGCTTGTGCCCCGCGGGACAACCGGTTCGGGTTCGCTGAATCCATGCCTTCCGGCACGGCTTGAGATCTCTGTCGTCGCTCTCGTGATGATTGAGAGCGAGCAGCGTGACGGTCTCCTCAGTTTCGACAACCCGGTGCACGAGAAGTTGGAGTCGGACGGCAGGCCTGAACATGTGACCGAACGCGCCCCGCGAGTCTCTTTGCTTTCCTTCGCCGGCTTCCGTCTACTCGAGCGCCTCCAGGGCGTCGACCTCGAATCACGGATGAAGTCCGATGTACCGGTTGACCAACTGCACGATCGCGGACGAAGTCTACCTCGCGTAATCGAGGATCCAGATCTCGGTGGCGTCGGGCAGCGCGCTGGGGGTGAGGACGATGCTCGATTGGCCGGTGTTGCGCACGGTGCCCATTAGCTCTGCGAGGTTCGTGAAGTCCGAGAGGGGCGCGATGTCCGGCCAGGGTGTGATGCCAGGGACGTTGTAGTGGATGGGAATCGCGATCTTGACCGACGGAAGCTGGGCGATGACGGTCATGGCTTCGGCCGCGTCGAGCGTGAACGCGCGCCCGACGGGGATAAACAGAACGTCTACGTCGCTCAGTGCGGTCATCTGATCGAGGTTGAGGATGCTTCCGAGGTCGCCTAGGTGAGCGAATCGGATGTCGCCGATCTCGAAGGAGAACATGCACACGTTGCCGACCCCACCCCCGCGGGCGTTCTCATGCGTGCCTTCGATGGCGCTTGTCTTGAACTCTTCGGTGATGAGCCAGACGTTCGGCGGGATCTTCTCCTTGCATCGGCCGTCTTTGTCTAGCAGCCGCACGCGAATCGGATTGCCTTCGACGCGATCCCACTCGCCGTAGCAGGAAGGGCAGTGGTCGATGTGATCGTGCGTGATCAGCACGATGTCGGCCGGCACGGGCAGCGCCGGGTACGGGATCGCGGCACCGTACGGATCGAGCATGACGATCGGCCCGCTTTCCTGCTGGATCGTGAAGCAGGAGTGGCCGAGATAGGTCACGGTCACGTCCGCGGCCAGAACGCCACAGCCGAAGGCAAGAGTAAGCACGAAGATTCCGAAGCACCGCATGCCGATCACCTCGGACCCATTAGAGCGTATCCAGGATCCTTCGGCAAGAGATGCTAGCTGTGAGGAGTTTGTCGCGCGAGTCGCCTTTCCTGTTGAATGCAGGTCGACGTGACTGGAGGTGTTCGATGAATCGGATGACGTGGCCATTGATCGGAGTACTCCTTCTGAGTTTCGCGATAGCGCTTGCGGCGACCGCAGAAGGCGAGAACGGTGCAGTGTCGACGCTGCTGTACTTCCCGACGGAGTTTCACAACGAAGAACTGGAGCATCTCTTGCTGCAGTACGACGACGCGAACGACGAGGTCTACGTGACCAGCATCGCGACGGAGACGGCGGCCGACCTCGCGGCGCTGTGGCAGCGGATTCCCGCGCACTACGCAGGCACGCCGAACGGCGGACCGACGGTGACGGCCCTGACCACGGCGGACGCGTATGCGATGACGTTCGATGAATTCATCATCACGGGCGCCGGCTGGTACGACGAGTACTTCGACTGGTACGGCAACCGCGAGCCGCCGGAGCCGAGCATCGCTGACAAGCTCTACGCGGCGCTCGACTACGCGTTGGCCACGCACGCCGTCCTGGGTACCGTGGGCGCCGGCGCGTATCCGGTGTTGTTCGCGGACATCCTGCCGCCGTGGTTCATCGTGCCTGCCTATCCGTGTCCTGACCTGATCACTGTGATCACCGAGAAGGGGTACACGCCGTTGCAGGCCGAGGAGACACCGCGTGCGGACGGGTCGTGGCCGCCTCTTGTGACGCCCGAGATCTACATGGGTGACGTCAACAGTGCCAAGGTCGTCGGCTCGTCGATCCCGAATTCCTGGTATCCGACGGTCAACGGCGGTGGAGAACTTCTGATCGAGGACTACAAGCAGGACTACGTGGACTTCACAACCTCGGTGGCCAACGCTCGCTACGCCTTGATGTCGGACAGCCCTGTTCGGATCAAGCAGATGACGTGCGGTCAGGACGGGAAAGTCGTCGTGAAGAACATCAGCGACGGCCCCGTCGACTTGACCGGATGGAAGTTGCAGAGTGTCGATCCGGACACCAACGAGGTTCTGTACACGTTCGACTTCGTGGATCGCACCCTCCAGCCTGGCGAGGAGGTCGTGGTTTTCTACGGCAACATGATGTGGACCTCCCCGGACAACTACGTCTACTGGTCGCCGGACTTGGTGCTGGCCCCAGGTCGTGGAGAGGTCATTCTTGTCGATTCCTTCGGCGTTGCGCGATCCGTGATGGCGTGCCTTGGCGGTGCACACGGGATGTAGATGAGACACAGCTCGCGGCCCATGGCGTGCGTCATGTGGGCCAAGCCGCCAGGTACATGGAATTGGCCAACATACTGCTTGGGCGTAATGAAAGGGGGAGAGGCACATGCGTGGAATGCTCATCTGGATCACGGGGGTTGCGTTCATTCTCGGATTTGCGCTGGGCCCATCGATAGTCGAGGGTCTTCGCGGGGACGCCGACTCGGAAGAGGTTCGCGTGGCGATGCTTCACTACGGACCGATCGAGGATGCCGGTTGGACCTATCAAGGGTCCGTGGCGGCGCAGAAGCTGGCGGCTGCGCTTCCTTGGATCGACCTCGTGGAGGTGGAGGACGCCCTGGCGAAGGGCGGAGAAGACGTGATCCGTCGCTATGCCGACGCGGGGTATGACTTGATCCTCACCCACGGCTGGGGAAGCGACGTGGTCCCCGGCCTCGCGGCCGACTATCCCGACGTCGTCTTCATGTGCGGTGGCGCGCACGGGCGGCTGGCCCCGAACGTCGGCACGTACTACGGCCGCACGCACGAAGCGAGATACCTTGCCGGGATGATCGCCGGACGGATGACGACCTCGGGGCTGATCGGCTATGCGCCGTCCTATCCGCTGCCGCGAGTGATCGCCGGGATCAACGCCTTCGCACGGGGCGTCGCCGCGACGAATCCGGAGGCGACCGTCGAGATCGCGTGGGTCGAAGCGTGGTACGATCCGGTCCGCGAAGGGGAATCGATGTCGGATCTCATCGCGTGGGGTTGCGACGTGGTTACGCATGACTCGGACTCCTTCGCCAGTGCGGAGGCCGCCGAGGCGGGAGACACCTTCTACATCGCCAGCCATGCACAGGACATGGCAACGTTCGCGCCCTCGGTCTATCTCACGGCCTTGGACTGGAACTGGCTGACTCTGTTCACCGACGTGGTCAGCGTGGTCCGCGACGGCACGTGGTCCGCGAAGGCCGATGACGGATGGTGGTATGGGCTCCCCGAGGGCTGCATCACGCTCGCGCCGATGAGCGACCTCGTTCCCGAGGCCGTCCAACAGGAGGTCGAGGCGCGGCGAGCGGAGATCGTCCGCGGGGAGTTCGTCGTCTTCCCCGGGCTGACCGACGAGGAGCTCTGGCAGATGGAGACGTTCGAGCCGAACGTCGTCAGCAACCTGCCGGCGAACTGAGTGGCCGGGGTTGCTCTGACGGAGCAAGGGGCGCTCAGTGTCCCGGATGTGGTCCGCGGGCATGGGGGAAGGTTCATGGATGGCTTGACCGTTCCCGGCGAACGAATCGCATCGGTCTTGGGAGGTACGGATCATGAGGAGAAGGTTCTTGGCGGTGGGCGCACTCGCTTGTGCGTGCGGGCTTCTGGCAGGCTGCGTCGCGTGGTTCGGTCCATCGATCGACTTCGCCTCTTCGACAGCGGAGGGACAGTATCCCCTGGCCGTCAAGTTTACGGCGATCTGCGATACGTCGATCGCCTCGTACAGCTGGACCTTCGGCGACGGCGAGACGTCGAACGATCCGTCGCCTATCCACATCTATCGAGCCGCCGGAACGTATACCGTGGGCTTGACCGCGGAGCTGGTCGATGGCACCGTCGTCCACGAAGCGAAGGATGATCTGATCACCGTCCGCCCTGCGCTGCGAAAGGCAGCGCCGCAGTACATCTACTGGATCGAGGTAGGCAGCGGGGCCATCTGGCGGGGGCCATGCAATGGAGGGAAGCGAGAAGAGGTCCTCCAGGAACGGTCGTTCGGCATTACGACCCTCGATGTAGTCGGCGGCTGGGTCTATTGGGCGGACAGCTCGCGCGACGCGATCCGCCGAGCGAGGACCGATGGATCGGATCAGGAGACGCTGATCACGGGACAACGCTACGTGACTGACATCCGAGTCGTCCCGGCGACCGACTCCATCTTCTGGGTCCGAGAGCCGGACTATTACGCCTACGATGACGACGCACTCGGCGGTGTCTACATGGCATTCCTCAGCGACTTGGAGCCGCTCTGCGTCGTCTCGTATGCGCCCGGAGCCGACCGATTCGCCAGGAGCGTCGACGTCGACGTCGTTGGGGAACACATCTACTGGACGGTCACCCACTACTCGAACAACAGGGACTTCGACGGGCAGGACGCGATCAAGGTGACCAGCACGTCGGGATTTGCACCCACGACGCTCGTCAGCCGTGACAGTCTGATTGGGGCAATCGAACTCGACGCGGTCCCCGGGTTCGCGGCAGAGCACGTCTACTGGTTCGACCACGGCTATCCCACGCTGTATCGAGTCGATGTGGACGGCTCGCAAAGGCATGCAGCGGTGCAGGGGAACGACCTGACCGGCTGGTTCACGGTCGATCGCATGGGTGGGAAGATCTACTTCACATCGTCCGACGGCATCGAACGCTGCGACCTCGATGGCAGCAATCGGGAGCTCCTCTACGAAGAAGACGCGATGATGGGAATCGCGCTGCCTCGGTAGGAGTGGGTTCAGACATCCCGGCCGTTGCCGAAGAGCGACAGACGGGGAGCAAACCCAGGCGACTCGCTCCCCGTCTCCCTAGGACCTTGGCGAGTGCTCGCTAGAACTCCTGGATCACCAGGACGTCGGCGCAAACGCCGGGGTAGATCAGCTCGTCTCCGGTTCCGTCCAGTTCGGCGCGATGAATGCCGGCCTTGTCCGACCAGTACATCTTCTCCTCCACGATGTCGACGGCGATCCCCTTCGGATCGTTGAGATCACGCAGGATCGTGGTCGTGTCGCTACCATCGACTCGGCAGCGCTTGATCGAAGAGCCGGTGATCCAGTAGACGTAGCGAGCCGGGCCGTCGCTTACATCGAGAGCCATCGTGGAGATACCGTTCATCGAAGCCTTAACGCGATGGACGGCATATGTGGAGAGGTTAGGGAACTCCACCCACTGAAGCCTCCCATCCCATTCTCCCATCGGCGAGAGCCTGACTGGCCGGACGAAGTTGTCATCGTCGAAGTACCGGTACAGCTTCCCCCCGTCCCCGTCACTGCGGATGACCCACGTGTAGGAGTAGGCCGAATCGTCGTACTCCTCAAGCGTTGTGCGCTCGGTCCCGGCAAGATTGGCTCGCTTCAGGCTGCCCTTCCAGTACGTCTGGCTGAACGGGCCGCTTGGCATGCAGGTCCAATAGAGCTTCTCGGCCACCCCGTCGACCGCGACGCTCTGCAGGCCTTGCTGATTGGTGACGATGGCCTTCTGGCCGCTACCGTCGTAGTTGGCGCGGTACACGGTGTCGTCCTCCGCCCAGTAGACGTATCCTCCGCCCACGGCGAGGTCCCTCCCGCGATAGATGTAGTTGACGACGATCTCGCTGGAAAGCCCCGCACGATCGCCGCGGTGGATCGTACCGCTGTTCGTGTTCAACCAGTAGAGCATCGTCGCCCGAGAGATCTTTCTCGCGACCGATTCGACCTCGATCAGGTCTTCCTTCTCGGCTGCGCCGGTTGACCCATCGGCCAAGGTCACCGTGAGGAACACGTCGTACGTGCCGGCGTGGTGGTAGACGTGCTCCGGTGAGGAATCGGTCGATGTCGCGCCGTCGCCGAAGTCCCAGTAATAGGCCGCCGTTTCCCCGGCGACGAGTGCAGTGAACTCGACGACCAACGGTGTGGTGCCTTCCGTCTCCGACGCCGCAA
>Ga0272441_10015553_pt1 | contig 10643 bp, 9 predicted proteins | sample SSMProp6N_FD_193582 | JGI IMG/M metagenome (GOLD analysis project Ga0272441, IMG submission 193582) | Marine sediment archaeal communities from Little Sippewissett salt marsh, Falmouth, MA, United States - SSM-Prop-6N | ecosystem: Environmental > Aquatic > Marine > Wetlands > Sediment ...
CGTCCGGAACTTGAGGGTGTCGCCCGCCGCCAGCGCGGCATCGTCGCCGATCCGCTCAAGCTGGAGCCCCCCCGCCCCCGGGCCGACCAGGAAGTCGGCGGTGGCCCACGACTGGACGGCCGCGGGGGCATCGTCGACGACGACCGCCCTGGCGCGATGCCACCCGTCGGCGAGGCCCGCGGCATCGAGCCCGAACGACGCATTCCGGACGCCGCCGTCACCGGCTCTGACGTCCTCCACCATGCCGGCGAACCGGCCGTCCACGAAGAAGCGGACTTCGCCGGGCCGCGCGGCGCCCTTGCGCTCCGTGATCCGGACGCGGGCCTGGTACATCCCGCCGCCTTCATCAGGGGGGGCGACGTGCAGCTCAACGTCCGAGCGGACAGCGTAGGGCGCGCACAGGGGATCCCCGAACACGACGTTCTGCCACTGGAGCACGGGAATGGCGGACCAGTAGGCCTCGGCGAGATTGCAGCCGGCGAGGTAGTTGGTCAACATCGGCCGCGCGTGGCCCGTCGACGGAAATGCGTAGGAATAGGGCTCGTCGGTCGTGCCGTGCACGCCCGTGGCACCCGCGCGGATGAGCCACGGCACGGGCACCTGCCTGGGCCAGGCGAAGCCTCGCCAGTTCTGCCACGTGGCGCCCCAGGATTCGAGCATGTCGACGACGGCCCCGGGGCGGTACGTGTTGGACGTGATGTCCTTCCACTTCAGGTCGGAATAGAACCCTCCGCTGAAGTAGGCCATGACGTCCTGGCGCCCGGCGACGGGTTTGCCCCTGGGGTTGAGCACGGCCTCATGTCCGCTGCCCGTCAGCCAGGCGACGGTCTCCTCGAACCCGCGGGTGTGCGGGCTTGGCACGAAGCAGAACGTTCCGGCGGGGGCCGTGCCGTCGGCGGCGACGCTCCGGCTCACGAGGGCCAGGGCGTCGCTGCGCTGGTACCCCCTGAGCACGGTGGTCAGGCGGAACCGGCCAACCGGGTCGGCGTCGCCAAGCGGTACGGGCAGCTTCTCAAACGCGTGAGGCCGGCGGAAATAGGGATTCCGCGGCGGCATGGCGCCGGCGGGGGTCACGCCGAGCAGCGTCAACACGGCGGGAATCGAGCGCGGGCCCACGGGCTTCAGGTGGTTGACGCGTAGCGGCAGGTCGGGGCACAGCACGACGTAGAGGAGCCGGTCGGCCGCCGGGTGTCGCGAAAGGAACTCCTTCAGCGGCGCGACGAGCTGCTTGTCGAAGTCGTTCGCCTTCAGGCTCTCGGCATGCCGGAACATCGGCAGCGGAATATCGACCACGCAGAGGTTCCGCTCGGGGATCTCGCGGGCGGCGCGGTAGGCGTTGGCCACGGCCATGGAGTCTTCGCTCTGGGCGTTGGCCACAATGAGCACGTTGTGGGGTCCGCCACCGGCCAGTGCGGAGGCGGCCACCAGAAGGCCCAGGAGGCCCGCGAGAATCGGCCGGCATGTGTTCGGCATCGTTGCAGCTCCCGTTCTCTCGACGCACGAGGTGCGGCAGGATTCACGGCCACCTTATCAGATGGCCGCCCGAACGGCAAGTGGCCGTGCGGCGCGCGCCCGGCGCAAGGCATGGGCCGAAAGGGCCACGACGGCGCAGCCTCGACACCGTGTGAGGGCCGGACCTCCGACACTTGACTTGCCGGTCGCCCCGCCTATACTAAGGCCGTCTCTGACGGGCGGACGGCGCAGACAAGGGGTGGTCTAGGGCTTCTGGAGGCATGCGATGGCCATCGTAGGCAAGACGATTCGGTTGCGGCCGTTCGAGAGGTCGGACATCCCGCTGAAGGTCCGGTGGATCAACGACCCCGAGGTTTACGAATACCTCAGCTACGAGGTTCCTCTGAGCGTCGGCCGGACCGAGGCCTGGTTTCAGAAAGCCGTGACGGACCCCGCGCGGCGCGATTTTCTCATCGAGACCCTGGACGGCGCGGCGATCGGGCTGGCGGGGCTTGTCCAGATCGACACGCGGTACCGGACATCGGACTTCTACGTGGCCATCGGCGAGCGGGATTTCTGGGGCAAGGGGGTGGCCCTGGAAGCCGAGGCCCTGGTCATCAAGTGGGCTTTCGACAACCTCGATCTGCACAAGGTCTGGACCGAGGCCTGGGTGGACAACGTTGCGGCCATCATCGTGATGAAGAAGCTCGGCTTCAAGATCGAAGGCACATTCCGGGAACACCGCTACCTCCGCGGCAGACGCGTGGACGTGATTCGCACGGGCCTCCTGCGCCACGAGTTTCGTCCGCCTCCGGGACTGTTTGACGGCAAGGAAGACTGAATGCAGCGACACGGTGTCCCGTCGCCCACCGCCAACCCCTGGATGTGCGGGGTTCTTCGGAACCGGCGCGAAGACGGCCCGCGACCAGGGAGCCCACGGCGATGACCCTGACGGAGATTGTGAACCAGGCGAAGCAGGCCGGCACGTGGCTCGCCCATCGGCGTGCGGCCGCGGAGATTCACCGCCTGCTCGGCCCCGAGCAGGCACGGGCCGTCGCCAAGGTCGCCTTCGTCGGATCGTTCACCCTGGAACCGCTGGTGGACTTCGTCGTCGTGGAGGCCGCGGCGGCGGGAATCCGGTTGGAGACGTACGTCGGGGGCTACGGCCAGCACAACCAGGAGATCCTGAACCCCGCGAGCGGGCTGTACGCCTTCGGCCCGGAACTGGTGTTTCTGATGGTGGAGTTCGGCGCCGCCGTACCGGGAGCCGACGGCGAGTCTTCGGCCGACGCAGCCCGCGAGGCGGCCCAGGCGCTGGCGTCACTCGTGCAAGCCTTCAAGGGGCGCTGCGGGGCGCGGCTTGTCGTGGCATCGTTCATGGCGCCGCCGACGTGGCCGCTCCACATCGTTCCGGCGCCGTGGACACAGAAAGTGCAGGAAGCCAACCGCCTTCTGGCCGAGGCCGCCCGCGACGATGAGCAGGTGTCGGTGCTCGACCTCGACGCGCTCGCGGGCTATCACGGCTACCGCGCGGCCACGTCGCCCGAGATGCTGCACATGGCCCGCATTCCGTTCAGCGAGGGCTTCATGGCGCTGCTGGCCCGAAAGTGCGTGTCGTTCGTGAAGGCCCACGGGAACCTGGCCCGCAAGTGCCTCGTGCTCGATTGCGACAACACCCTCTGGGGCGGCATCATCGGCGAGGACGGGTTCGACGGCATCCACCTCGGCCCCGACTGGCCCGGACGCGAGTACGTGGAGTTTCAGCGCGCGGTGCTCGAACTCTTCCACCAGGGGATCATCCTGGCCGTCAACAGCAAGAACAACCCGGACGACGTCATGCAGGTGATCCGCGAGCATCCGCACATGGTGCTCCGCGAGGAACACTTCGCCGGCATGCAGATCAACTGGGAAGCGAAGCCGGTCAACATGCGCCGGCTGGCCGAGGAGATCAACATCGGCGTCGACAGCCTGGTGTTCGCCGACGACAGCCCGGTCGAGCGGCAGATGATGCGCGAGATGATTCCCGAGGTGGCGGTCATCGACCTGCCGGAGAACCCGAGCCTGTATGCCCGGACGCTGCGCGAGACCAATGAGTTCGTGCGCTTGTTCCTCACGGACGAGGACCGGTCGCGCGGGCGGATCTACGCCGAGCAGCGCCGGCGCGTCGAGCTCCAGAAGACCGCCGGGACGATGGAGGACTTCCTTCGCAGCCTCGAAACGGTCATCGCGATCCGCCCGGCGGGGCCCTCGGACGTCAAGCGGGCCAGCCAGCTCACGCAGCGGACCAACCAGTTCAACCTGACCACGCGGCGCTACAGCGAGGCCGACATCAGCGCGATGCTCGCCTCCGACGACTGGCGAGTCTACGTCCTGGCGGCGCGCGACAAGTTCGGCGACAACGGCACCGTGGGCCTGGCCCTGGTCGCCGTCGAGCGCGACGCGTGGCGCATCGACACGTTCCTGATGAGCTGTCGCGTCATCGGGCGGCAGATCGAGGATGCCCTGGTGGACCGCATCCTGACCGACGCGGCGCGCCAGGGCGCCGCCAGAGTCGTCGCCGAGTACGTTCGCACCGCGAAGAACGGCCTGGTCCGGGAGTTCTGGAAGACCATGGCGTTTGTGCCGGTCGGCGACGACGGCCGCCGATCCTCGTGGCGCATGGACCTGGCCGGGCACGAGCCGAAACGCTTCTCGTACCTGACGGTGGAAGGCGCGTAATGGGCGAGGACCATCAGCAGACGGCGTGCATCGCGTGCGGGAACCGCGATGCGGAGCCGATGAGGCTCCCGTCGGGCCACGACGGCCATCGCTGCCGCCACTGCGGGCTGATCTGGACCGGGCCGGGGCGGACTTCTCGGGATGCATACGAATCGGCGTACGACGCATCACACGACGGCTTCAAGTGGAAGTCGCAGCTGGAACTCCACCGGCGCGCCAAGAGCGGCAAGGACACGCCACTGCCGTGGTTTCAGCGAGGCTTCCTCCGGGAGGCGCGGCCCGAGGGGGACAGGAGAATCCTGGACGTCGGTTGCGGCACCGGCCGCTTCCTGCTGGCTTGCAGCCGGAGCGGCTGGCGCGTCGCCGGCCTGGACATCAGCAGCCGGGCCGTCGAGCTGGCCAGGGAACTGGTCCCCGACGGGGAGTTCCACTGCGGCGAGTTGGACGGCGCGCCCTGGCCCGCGGGGGCGTTCGAGGCCGTCACGAGCTGGGAGGTGATTGAGCACGTCTGCGACCCCTCGGCCATGGTCGTGCAGGTAAGGAATCTGCTGGCGCCCGGCGGCACCCTGACAGTGAGCACGCCGGACTGGGGCTCGTGGGCCATCCGGCGTCACAAGGCGCCGAACTACTGGCCGCCGTATCACCTGTGGTTCTTCGGCGGTCGGTCGCTCCGGGCCCTGTTCGAGCGGGCCGGGCTGGAGGTCACGGCGCTCGCGCGGAACCGCTTCGCCTGGTCCGAGACCGGTTGGCCGAGACGAAAACGCTGGCTGACCCTGCCATGGCTGCTGTGGCGCGGGATCGCCAGGGGCGAAGGCGGCGGTCGGCTGGTCGTCACCGGCCGCAAGCCGGCACCCTGAGTGCATGCAACGAACCGGAGGCCAGTTGGATGGAAGAGCAGTTGCAGAAAGTGTTCCGTGAGTCGTTCGGCATCGACGAGCTGAGCGACGAGATGTCGTACGAGAACGTCAAACAGTGGGACTCGATGGGCCACGTCGGGCTGGTCATGGCGCTTCAGAAGGAGTTCGGATGCAGCATCTCGCCGACCGACGCCATCGAACTGACCGACATCAGGGCCATCAAGGCCTTCCTCAAAGAGCATGGAGTCACGTGAAGACGGCAGCCGGCGGGCATCCCGGCCGGCCGGCGGCGCCCGACAGTGTTCGGCAATCGGAGGTCCGATGAGAGTCTTACTGACCAGCGTCGGTCGGCGCAACTACCTGGTCGACTACTTCCGCGAGGCCCTCGCGGGGACAGGACAGGTCTGGGCCAGCGACTGCAGCCCCCACGCCCCCGCCCTGTACGGCGCCGACCGCGCCGCGATGCTCCCGCCCGTCGGCAGCGACGAGTACACCGCCGCCCTGCTCGAAACGTGCACCCGGCACGAGATCAAGCTGGTCGTCCCGCTGATCGATCCCGAACTGGAAATCCTGGCCCCGGTGTATGATCGGTTCCTCGACGCGGGGGTTCGCCTGCTCGTGTCGCCTCCCGAAACCATCGACATCGGGTTCGACAAGTTCCGCACGGCCCAGTTCGCCCGCCAGCACGGTCTGGCGGCCCCGGAAAGCGTGCTGTCGGTCGCCGAGGCGCTCCAGGCCCTGCGCGACGGCCGGATGACGTGGCCGCTCATGGTCAAGCCGCGCCGCGGCAGCGCATCGCTCGGTCTCCACGTGTGCCGGACCGCCGAAGAACTGCACGCCGCCTTCCGCAGTGCCGACCTGGATATGATCCAGCAGTTTCTGGAGGCCGACGAGTACGGGTACGACCTGCTGTGCGACTTCGAGTGCCGCCCCGTGTCGGTCTTCTGCAAGAAGAAGCTGGCCATGCGGTCGGGCGAGACCGACAAGGCCGTCTCCACCGGCCGCGCGGAGCTGATCGAGTTCGGCCGTCGCGTGGCCGAGGTCCTGGACCTCCGCGGGCCGCTCGACGCCGACGTGTTCCTCACGGACGACGGGCCGCAGTTGCTGGAACTCAATCCCAGATTCGGGGGCGGATACCCCTGCTCGCACGGGGCCGGGGCCGACTTCCCCGGCAAGCTCGTCCGCATGGTGCGCGGCGAGACGGTCGAGCCCGACATCGGCACGTGCCCCGAAGGCGTCCACATGTTCAAGCAATACGACATCGTGATCCGGCGTGCCGACGAGGTCGCGGCCATAGCCGCCGCGCCCGACAACATGGCCCTGAAGCCGCCCAGGCGCCCGTGACCGGCCGTGACGACTCTCTTGACGCAAGAAGGAGCAAGAACGTGGCAAGCTTCCTCGTGACCGGCGGAGCGGGATTCATCGGCTCCAACATCGTCGACCGGCTGGTTGAGCTCGGGCACTCGGTCCGCGTGCTCGACGACTTTTCATCCGGCCGCCGCGAGAACCTGGCCGGCGTCGTCGACCGGATCGACCTGGTCGAGGGCAGCATCGTGGACCCGGACGTCTGCCGAGCCGCCTGCAAGGACGTCGAAGTCGTGCTGCACCAGGCTGCGGTGCCCAGTGTGCCGCGCAGCATGGCCGACCCCGTCACGAGCCACAAGGCCAACGTGGACGGCGTCTTCAACATGCTCCTGGCCGCGCGCGACAACCACGCCCGCCGCTTCGTCTTCGCCGCCAGCAGCAGCGCCTATGGCGAGACGGCCGAGCAGCCCAAGCGGGAGACGATGCCCCTGTGCCCCATCAGCCCCTACGGGGCCAACAAGGCCATGGGCGAGCTCTATTGTTACGCCTTCTACAAGTCGTTCGGCCTCGAGACGGTGTCGCTGCGATACTTCAACGTCTTCGGCCGGCGGCAGGACCCGAACAGCCAGTACGCAGCGGCCATCCCGGCCTTCGCCAGCCGGCTGCTCCGTGGCGAGCCGCCCATCGTCTACGGCGACGGCGAGCAGACCCGCGACTTCACCTACATCGAGAACGTCATCTCCGCCAACCTCCTGGCCGCCGAGGCGCCCGAGGTCCACGGCGAGGTGCTCAACTGCGCCTGCGGACAGGCCGTCTCGGTGAATCAGATGATTGCGCGGCTCAACGAGCTCTTGGGGACCGACATCGCGCCGCGATACGATCCGCCGCGCCCCGGCGACATCAAGCACAGCCTGGCCGACATCTCGCTGGCCCGAAAGATCATCGGCTACGAGCCGAAGGTCCCGTTCGACAAGGGCCTCGAACAGGCCCTCGACTGGTACAAGCAGAACCTGTAGGAAGGACGTTGCCATGCCCATCGCATTGTCGGCCCCGGACATCAGCCAGGCGGACATCGACGCCGTCGTCGCGGTCCTCAAGACCGGGATGCTGAGCCTGGGACCGAAACTCGTCGAGTTCGAGGAGCGGTTCGCCGCCTACGTGGGCAGCAAGCACGCCGTGGCCGCCAACTCGGGGACGAGCGTCCTGCATCTGGCCGTGCGCGGCCTTGGGATCGGCCCCGGCGACGAGGTCATCACGACGCCCTTTTCCTTCGTGGCCTCGGTCAACTGCGTGCTCTTTGAGGGCGCGCGGCCCGTGTTCGTCGACATCGACCCGGCGACGTACAACATCGACGTCGGCCGCATCGAGGCCGCAGTCACCGAGCGAACGCGGGCCGTCCTGCCCGTCTACGTCTTCGGCAGGCCGCTGCCGATCGAGCCTCTCATGGACATCGCCCGCCGCCGCAACCTGCTCGTAATCGAGGACTCGTGCGAGGCCCTGGGCAGCACCTACCACGGACGCCACCTCGGCACGTTCGGCGCGTGCGGATCGTTCGCGTTCTACCCCAACAAGCAGATGACCACCGGCGAGGGCGGCGTCCTCGTGACCGACGACCCGGCTTTGGCCGACATGGCCCGCAGCCTCCGCAACCAGGGGCGCGGCACGTCCGGCACCTGGCTGGAGCACGAGCGGCTCGGCTACAACTACCGACTCTGCGACATCCTCTGTGCCCTGGGCATCTCCCAACTCGCGCGCCTCGACGAGTTCATCCGCAAGCGCGCCGCCGTGGCCAAGCGGTACGGCGAGCTTCTGGCCGGGATGCCCGAGGTCATTCCGCCGCCGGCATGCATCGAGGGCGACATCTCGTGGTTCGTCTACGTCATCCGCCTGGCAGACCGCTTCACGCGGGCCCAGCGCGACGCCGTGCTCCAGGGGCTCCGCGAGCGCGGCATCGGGTGCAGGAACTACTTCACGCCGATCCACCTTCAACCGTTCTACGCCAGGCAGTTCGGGTACAAGCCCGGCGATTTCCCCGTCACCGAGGCGGTCTCCGACCGGACCATCGCCCTGCCCTTCCACAACAACCTGTCGGCGGCGGACCAGCAGATGGTGGTCGCGGCCCTGCGCGAGGCGCTGGCGGCAATCGGGTGATCGGTGCCCTCGCCGGCGGGCGGAAGGGGGCGAGAGGTCACAGCAGGGGCATCGGCGTGGGAACCAGCGACCCCGGGAAACTTCGTCTCTGCATGGTGGTGACCTACGCCGGCTCGCTGGGCCTGGCCCGCGGGCAGTTCGCGTTCCTGCGCGACCGGGGGTTCGAGGTCACGGCCGTCAGCTCGCCGGGCAAGCAGCAGGACCTCGCCCGGGCCGAGGGCGCCCGGACCGTGGCAATCCCCATGGAGCGAAAGACGTCCATTGTGCGCGACCTCCGGGCCCTGTGGCGCCTGTACCGCTTCTTCCGCCGGAACCGCTTCGACGTCGTGAACGTCTCCACGCCGAAGGCCGGCCTGCTGGGAACCCTGGCGGCGCGGCTGACCGGGCACAAGAGAATCGTCTACGTGGAGCGCGGCATCTACTACGAGACCGCGGCCGGCCTGCGCCGGGCCCTCTATGAGCGCATCGACAAGCTGGTCTGCCGGCTGGCGAGCCGCGTCATCCCCGTCAGCCACGAGATGGGCGACTGGCTGGTCACCCGGGGCATCTGCCCGCCGGAGAAGATCCGCAAGATCGGCTGCGGCAGCAGCAATGGGGTCGACTCCGAGCGGTTCCGCCGGACGCCCGAACGCGTCGAAGCCGGGCGCGGCGTGCGGCAACAGTGGGAGGTCCCCGAGGACGGCATTCTCATCGGCACGCTCGCCCGACTCGTCCGCGACAAGGGCGTCGAGGAGCTGGTCCGGGCCTTCGTTCACCTGGCCGACCGGCACCCGAACGCCTACCTGATGCTCGTGGGCCGCTACGAGAGCGACGACTTCCCCCCGCCCGAGATGCGCGAGCTGATCGAAACCCACCCTCGCATTCGCATGACGGGCTGGCAACAGGAAACAGAGCGGTTCTACGCGGCGCTCGACATCTTCGCGCTGCCGACCTACCGCGAGGGGTTCCCCAACACGGTGCTGGAGGCCTCGGCCATGGAGCTGCCCGTGGTGACCACCGACATCATGGGCTGCCGCGAGGCGATCGTCGCGGGCGCCACGGGCCTGGGCGTCCCGCCGCGCAACTGGCAGGCCCTGGCCGACGCCCTGGATCGGCTGATCGGCGACGCCGACATGCGACGCCGCCTCGGTGCCGCCGGGCGGCGCCGCGTCGTCGAAAGCTATCAGCCGCGGGCCGTCTGGAACGCCGTGCTCGACGTTTACCTGGAGTTGTTCGGCCGCACCGGCCGAGATAACCCCAGTGCCCCAGCGCCGGCGCCGCGGGAGGCGCCCGGTGAGTGCGAAGGCGATGAGTGCCCGTAAGAGCGAACGATGACGACCGGCCGGCGAATCCAACTGGCGATCAAACAGCTCATCGACGCCGTGGCGAGCGCCGTCGGCCTGTTCCTGTTGTCGCCGCTCCTGCTGCTCATCGCCCTGGCGGTCAAGCTGACCTCCAAGGGACCGGTGCTCTTTCGCCAGGAGCGCATCGGGAAAGATGGCCGCGCGTTCCGCATCTGCAAATTCCGCACCATGGTCGACGGGGCCATCAACGTGGGCATGGGCATCCGCACGGCAGCGGACGATCCGCGCATCACGCGGGTCGGTCGCCTCCTTCGCCGGCTCAGCCTTGACGAGTTGCCGCAACTCCTGAACGTGCTGGGCGGGTCGATGAGCCTGGTGGGCCCGCGGCCGACGATCCCGGAGCAGGTGGCCGAGTACGGCCCGTTCGAGCGGCGCCGCCTCGAAATGAAACCGGGCATCACCGGCTGGGCCTCCGTCAACGGCCGCACCCTCAACCCGTGGCCGGTCCGCATCAGGCTCGACGTGGAGTACGTGGACAGGTTCTCACTGTGGATGGATCTGAAGATCCTGCTGCGCACAGTGGTGGTCGTCGTCAAGGGCGAAGGCGTGTACAGGGCTCCAGACGGCACGCCGCCGGCCGCCTGAACAGACGGGCATAGACGTTCGCGGAGGCACGGCGGGGCAAGCCCGATACGTGTTCAGCGTGGGTGCCATGCTCACGCTTGACGCAGTTCCCGAGCCCGGTCGAGGGGCGTGAGCATGTGAGCCTCTCGTGGGTCAGCATGGCCACGCAATGTGCGGTGCCATGACATAGTATACACCTTGTGCCACGACATGGTTAACAGGTCGAGGTATCCTCCTTCGGTTTCGGAGGAGG
>Ga0272441_10015554_pt1 | contig 10642 bp, 9 predicted proteins | sample SSMProp6N_FD_193582 | JGI IMG/M metagenome (GOLD analysis project Ga0272441, IMG submission 193582) | Marine sediment archaeal communities from Little Sippewissett salt marsh, Falmouth, MA, United States - SSM-Prop-6N | ecosystem: Environmental > Aquatic > Marine > Wetlands > Sediment ...
TCGCCGCTTGCGGCTACCATCGACGGCGATAACATTGGTGCCATCGTAGGAAGAGGTGTCAACAGCAGCAATGCTCGTGCTACTGGTGCGCTCATTGGGATGCGTCAGGATGGCGCGGCCGGTGCTTCCTTCGTCCCGATGCAGATCGATTTCAGCACCTCGGATGGTACAGGGGCGGTCGCCCAGAGGATGGTGATTACCCCTGACGGCTTCGTCGGCATTGGGACTAGCTCACCAGCGAATATACTGCATATACGCAAGCAAGACGCATCTCCTGTTTTTGTTGCTGACTGTGATAGCACTAACGATGCACACTATCCACTGATTTATTTCCGCAAGACAGGTAATAGCGCAGGAACCGGCCAGACCGCTCCCGGTGAAATACTCGGAGGACTCACCTTTTGGGGGCTAAATAGTTCTCAGGCAAGATGTCGGGCTGCGGAGATCCGTGTTGACCAAGACGAAAGCACTGTTGGAACAAATCTTCCAGGAGCAATCGCTTTCCGCACCACATCCCAGAGCGGTTTGCTGCAATGGGCAATGATGGTCAACCATGAACAATCAGTAGGTGTTGGTCCATTCCGACCATATAACGCCACAATTGCTCCCGAGGGTAGACTGAATGTAGCTGAAGCAGATGCGGGGCTAGCGGTTAACCTTGACTGCTACAGTACAACTGCGTCAGCCCGTCCAAACCTAATCTTCCGTACTAGCGACAATAACAACTTTGGTAGTCTTGGTCAGACGGATGACAACCGTGGGCTTGGCTCATTGCTGTTCAAGGGTGTCACCGGCTCGGGCACGAGGGGGAATGCTGCACAGATTCTTGTTGAGCAGGACGGCAATGCTGGGACTGTCGTTCCTGGTTCGTTCGTGTTCTACACATCCTCGACTACGAGTTCACTAGTAGAGCGAATGCGCATCACCAGTGCCGGCAGGTTGGGTGTCGGTGACTTCAGTAGTACTGCTGTAGACGCTCCGCTTCATATCCTGAATCCTACCGGCGGCACCAGTGCCGGCAACTACTTCAAGATCGAAGGGTCTACTGCCAACAACGACAACTGCCCGGGAATTCTACTTGAAGGCGGACAATTGGCTACGGCGGCAATGCCGTCACTTGCTGCGTCGAACGGCGGTCTCTCATTGCAGGTTGGGTCTGGTAAAGCTACGGCCGGTCAGCAAGCATTGTTCTATGTATCCGGTGGAACGAGTGCGGCCCATGTATTCAATATTGATGCCACTGAAATTGCTAGAGTAACAGACGCCGGTCTCGGCATCGGAACTACCGATCCTGAATATCTTTTGGAGGTAGTTGATTCGGCCACAAGTGCGCAGGCTGGTATAACTTCCTATTCAACTAGCAATACGAATCCGGTTCTCTATTTCCGAAAGAGCGAAACTAACACCATTGGTGCTCACGGAGCTACCCAGGTCGGGTGGCATCTGGGGACGATTGGATTCTATGGCAATAATGGATCAGCCTTCAAATACGCAGCAGACATTCGCTGTGTTCAAGAAGGCAGCATGGCCGGAACCTGGGGCCAAGCTGGTATTCTTTTTAGGACCAGCGAAGGAACTACCTTTGATGAGAGGATGCGCATCACCAGCGCTGGTCTTGTTGGTATCGGCATCGCCTCTCCTACCTATGAACTCGATGTGCACGGTCCTGCTGAGATAGGTACCGTCAGCATCGCCGCTACAGGGTATGGAGCCGCCGGCTTCGGAGGAACGTTCAGCGGCTACAGAGCGGGTGGTACCAAGACAACACCTAGCGCAACACCTTCTGGCGCGGTGATGATGCAGACTGGTGGCGGCGGTTACACCGGCTCCGCTTGGACGGTCCCGAAAGCCATCATGCGCGTCACAGCGGATGAGAACTTCAGCGGCACCAACCAGGGCTGCCACATCGAGTTCCACACTACGCCGACAGGGAGTACTACTAGAACAGAAAGGATGAGAATTGCCAGCAACGGTCTTGTTGGTATCGGAGCTACCTCTTTAGATGAGCTACTTAATCTCTATAGCTCTACTGAGGCCAAGATTAAGATTAATACTAGTCATGAGAGCAACTACTCAGAGATTATCTTTTATCGATCTGAAGGCGGAACAGAGACCTTTGGTAATAGAATTGACGATAATGATATCCTCGGAAAGATCTCCTTCACTGCTCGCTGGGATGATGAAGTAGAAGAGGCTGGAGAATATGAGTCCTCAGCCATCATCTGTCAGGCTACAGAAGATTGGACGACTGTAAGTGGCGGCGGTTCTGAGCTGCTGTTCAATACAACTGAAAACGATAATGCCTCTCAAATTACAGGAATGATGCTTTCGAATGATAGACGTGTTGGAATTGGTAATGTTGCCGGTATGAGCTATGCTCCTGATGCGGCACTGCATGTCTATGATGCTGTAAGCGGATATGTTGCTCTATTTAAGAATGATGGCGATTCAGAAGATCGTCAGGGTATCGGAATTCAGTGTGGACTAGATGTCGCAAGTGGAAATGATCACTGTCGCTGGATAGACTTCATCGATGGTGATGGTGGTGTTGTAGCCTGGATGGGATATGATACCTCTACTCCATTTGCCGCTGTCCATACATCGTCTGACGCTAGGCTTAAGAAGGATATCCAACCTGCGGAATTTGATGCTCTATGGGCTATTAATGGTCTTGAGATCTCGTCATTTGATTGGAAGGATGAGTCTAAGCCTCGAGTACAGAGGGGCTTCGTAGCCCAGCAGGTAGAGGAATTCATTCCAGAAATGGTTGGAGAGGGTCCGGATGGCATGAAGAGCGTATCAGAAGCTCCTCTAGTTAAGTACTTAGTGAAGGCAGTACAACAATTGTCAGCTAGGGTAGTGGAGCTCGAGGCCCGTTTAGAGGAGAAGAATTAGTAGATTCTAGATTTTTTTGGTATAAACAAGTAAGGAGAAGCTATGAGGCTCAATCGTATAAGGGGATTTGACAAATGGCTGACATTATTAAGAAAGTAACTCCAACAGTCCCTCCCACAGCCAGGTATCAGACATTTACTCAAGCTGATGGTGGAGCTGGAGACGTCTTTATGGTTAAAGATTCTTTGGGGGCAGCAGCTAATTATGTTTCTATTGAAGCTGCAGCTAATATGACGGTAAGGTTTAATGTATATCACACGGTGTATCCGAATAGGGAGCATCTGACCGATTTCATGCATGCATCTCATCTTCCCAATCTGGCTCTTGGAGAGACAATTAAGGATGAGTCTGTGGCTAGCGGGATTGATATTGCAACCGGAGAAAGCCTAGAGCTTGATGGCGATTTTCCTGTTAGTGATATTGAGATCTTGTCTGCTGCTGGAGACTTTACTATTATTGTCACATAACGGGCTATGCCGTGGGAACTCATTGTTCTTGGTTTCATTATCCTGGGAGTAGTCGTTATGGCTGTCTGGAGAGAAGGGGTACGTCCTGTTATGAAGAAGACTAAGCCTCAAAAAGTAACTGTAGTTCGTGAAATTCAGGGCAGTCAAACTGTTGACGTAGAGGCTCTAGCTGCTACTGTAGCTAAAGCTGTGGCTGAGACTATGTCCGAGAAGCTTCTCGAAAAGCTAGATAATCTCCAGATCAAGACAATAGCGGGTCAACCGGTGCAATATGATAAAGATGGGGCAATTGAGATGGACGAGTCCATCATCCCTATTGCTATTGAGGCAGCTGTGGACGCTATCAACGTAGAGAATATGGCAGAAGAAAGAGAAGAAGAGGACCAAGATCTATCGGCAGCTAAGTCTAAGCTGGCCAATTTGTTTAAGAAGAAAGCAGGAGGCAGGTAATGGGTATCGGATTGGATGTGGGAACGTCTTTTCTAATCAAAGCTGAAGAGAGTGAGTCCGGTGTAAAATACACTGAATTTCGTGACGCTTTCTACAAGATGAAGCCGGCTACGCCGATTGCAGCCAAGATGATGGAGAAGGGACTAGCTAATATGTCTTGGTTCCGTGAGAAAGATGGCACATATGTCGTTGTAGGTATGGATGCGATCGAGAAGGCTATTGAGAGACATCAATCAGCGCGTAGGCCTCTGTTTAGAGGAGTCCTTTCTCCCCGAGAGCCTGATGCTAGAGTGGTACTGAAGTTTATCCTTTCCCAGCTTGTGGGAGAGCCTGAGCATACTAGCGAAAAGCTGGTATATTCCATTCCTGCTGAACCGGTAGATCAGTCAGATGAAGACTTCAATACAGGCTACCATGAAGACGTACTAAAGAAAGACTTGGCTGAGCTTGGGTGGGATGCATCTCCACTCAATGAAGCTGAGGCCATCTGTTATTCAGAGCTCGAGAATGATGACTACACCGGTATCTGTCTCTCGTTTGGGGCAGGTATGGTTAATGCATGTGTAATGAGTTCAGGAGAAGCGGTAGTGAAATTTAGTACGACCAGGAGTGGTGACTGGATTGACCGTATGGCTGCACAGTCTACTGGACAACCTGATAGTGTTGTCCAAGTGGAGAAAGAGAATAGTGAGTTTGCTGTCGGCAAAGAGAATGAGAATCCTATTCTCTCGGCGGTCTCTGCATACTATGTTCGATTGGTTGATTATACCGTTCGTCATCTCGCTGCTCGTCTCAGCAAGTCTTCTGACTTGCCTAAGTTTACTTCTGCTATACCTGTGGTCGTAAGTGGTGGAACCTCTAGGGCTGCAGGATTTGTGGAAGCTTTTGAAAGGCGTTTGTCGCAGGGTGACTTCCCTCTCGAGGTGAAGGAAGTGCGACATGCCAAGGACCCACTCAGAGCTGTAGCTCGTGGGTGTCTGCTTGCTGCTTCTATGTAAGGAGAATCAGTGAAATTATCTCGTTTACGAGAGCTCATGAATTCTGAGGATCTCAATGTGTGTGTGCATAGAGGCCCCGGGATTGGTGATGTTCTCATGGCTACCCCTGCTATCAGATCAATAGCAGAAACGTTCCCCGCTTGTACGCTTACAGTCGCCACTGATACCAAGTACCTGAATGGAGCTATTCCGAAGGTCCTTCAGGGGAACCCTCATATTGATCGGGTCCTTGATGTGGGCATAACTAGGATAGAAGAGTACGACATGTATGTTGACCTTCACTGCCCCTGTGTTCCTTATGAAAAGAACAAGAACAATCCTCCAAGAAATAGAATTGATTTGTTTGGGGACCATATAGGGATCCCCCTGGACAACTATCGACCGGTATATGTTCCGAAGGAGGAGGAGATCGAGTGGGCGGGTGAGAAGATTCAGCATCTACACTCTGATCAACCAAAGGTACTCATTCAGCCTTCAGCTAGTTGCGATAGACGGAGCTACCCGCATTTTAAGATGAAGAGGGTAGTAACGGAGTTAGCCAAGAGGGGGTATGCCTGCTTCCTCGCTACTCACACAGAGGACTGGTACACGGATGTACTTTGGAACAATATACAGGGAGCACATGAGCTCATGGACTGGGATGTGCGCGAGATTGCAGCATTTATGACGCATTGCGATCTAGTTCTCTGTCAGGACTCGGCTATCCTACATCTAGCTGGAGCTTTAGATGTCCCAGCAGTAGCACTTTTTGGTCCTACTCACCCTGAGGCAAGAGTTAATCACTATCCTAGGGCAATAGGAATCTGGGGAGGAAAAGATCTTGGCCCCTGTCCGTGTTGGTATGATACATGCTATATTGGTGCCGCTTGTTGGAACTATATCTACGAGGATACAGTTGTAGAAACTTGTATTCGGCATTTAGAAGAAACGAGGAAATAATGAAGAAGAAGAAACTTCTGGCATGGTCGGATAGTTCCGTTGCTGGAACTGGTTTTGGAGTAGTGAGTAAACATGTACTTATGGCTTTGCATAAGACTGGAAAATATGAGATTCACCATCTTGCCATTAATTTTAACGGCAGTTTTGTAAACCCAGGAGAAGTTCCCTGGCAGCAGCAGCCAGCTAAACTTATGGACGCTAAAGATCCTCATGGCATGAAGATGTTTTTGAAGACTTTAGCCAATGGTGACTACGATTTGGTTTGGATTTGTAACGACCTCTATGTTACTCAAGAGATTACTAAGGGTATGCAGCAGGCCAAACAGATACTCACTGGAAAAGGGAAGAAATGGCCTCGGATCATTTATTACTATCCTGTAGACTGTCAAGTTCCTTCTGACGGAAGCGACTTTTTGAAACAGGCACATGTCCCTGTTTGTTATACAGATCATGGACGTGAAGAAACTTTGAAAGTTTTTCCTGCAATTGAATCAAAGCTTAGACAGATCCCCCACGGTGCAGATACAAAAGTTTTCTATCCCATGGAACCTAAATTGGTTTCAAATCTAAAAAAGAATCTTGGGCAAGATCCTGATGCTCCGTTAATTATTAACGTAAATCGTAACTCTCCAAGAAAACAACTTCAGTATTCATTCTTGGCTTTTAAGGAATTTAAAAAGCAGGTTCCTAATGCTGTTATGTATGTGCATGCTAAGGCATTAGACATAGGAGGAAATTTAGTAAAAGCGATACGTGACCTTGGGCTTAGTCCTCAATCAGATATTATTTACCCCCTGAGATATTCAGCTACCAATCCAATTAGCGTAGCCGCTATGAACCAGCTATATAATGCAGCTGACATTTTTCTAACTACACATTTAGGAGAGGGGTGGGGCCTTACTGTTACTGAGGCTATGGCTGCTGGGGTTCCGGTAGTTGCTCCTCGCAATACCTCTATGCCTCAACAGCTAGGAGAAAATGGAGAGCGAGGGTATTTATACGACTGCAACGATACTATTTGGATCGATAACTCTGGGTATCGCCCCAAGGGATTGATACCTGATATTGTAGAGCAAATGCTCGAGGCATATAACGATGGCAGTAAGTTTGAAAATCCAAAAGTAGCGGCGGCGCGAGAGTGGGCAGTGAAACACGACTGGCAGGAAGTAACTAAGCAGTGGGTGCAATTATTTGAAGAGGTAGTGTCAGATAACATCATTGCCTCGAAGCAGAATAACCAAATAATTTGGGGAGAGAGTTTGTAATGACGAAAAGGGTGGGAGTTAAGTATCTTGGTCCGGTATTTGATGGTTCAGGATATGCCGAGTTTGCTCGTAATTTTATTTGTGCGCTAAGCGAAAGAAAAGACGCAAATATTACTGTACAGCCTGTTAGTTATGAAAAGTGTCGTGTAGACCATGGAAAACAAGGCAAGATTGTGGGCTCTTTGATCAATAAAGAGATTGACTATAATGTCAAAATTATTAATGCAATCCCAGATTCTCTTCCCCAGTATGCCGAAAAGGGGAAGAAAAATATTGCCTTTACAATGTTTGAAACCTCTCGCATTCCGGATAAGTGGGTAAAATGCCTTAACGAATATGCAGATGCTTGTTTTGTCCCATGCGTGTGGAACAAACAAGTGTTCGAAGACTCGGGTGTGAAAATCCCACTTTATGTAGTACCTCCGGGAGTTGACAAACATACCTATGAGGACTCTGATGCTATCCAGCCAATAAGGGTAAGTAATTTTGAGGAAAAGGTTATTAAATTTTACTCGATATTCCAGTGGACTGAGCGTAAGAATCCAGAAGGGCTTCTAAAGGCTTATTGGTCTGCATTTAGCGGCAGAGAAGATGTCTGTCTGTTGCTAAAAACATATGGTAGTGATTCTTCGCCTCAACAACAGGAAGCTTTGAAACAAAGAATTATGCAATTAAAAGGACAAATGAGATTAAAGGTGTATCCAAAGGTTGTTTTTATCGGGAGTATGCTTACAAAGGCAGAGATGCTCAGTCTACACAGATCAGGAGATTGTTTTGTTCTTCCTCACAGAGCTGAAGGCTTTGGGCTCCCACATATAGAGGCTATGGCTATGGGGAACCCTGTAATAAGTACAGGGTTTTCAGGAAATATGGACTTTATGAACACAGAAAACAGCTATCTTCTAGATTACCAAATGACTCCAGTGTGTCGTATGCCCTGGATCCCGTATTATGAGGGAGACATGATGTGGGCTGAACCTGATTTGGGACAACTCATAAATACAATGCAAGAAATATATGCCAGTCTAAAGGCAGGCGACAATATTGCTAGGGATAAGGGCAAGCTCGGTCGCAAATATGTTCTAGATAATTTCAACTGGCAAGTTAGCGCACGTAAGTTTATGGCAGCTTGCAAAGAGGCAATCAAATAATGAATAGATCAGCTATTATTACTGGGATTACAGGTCAGGATAGTAGTTATCTGGCTGAGTTATTACTTGAGAAAGGCTATAAAGTCTATGGTCTTAAGCGCCGCACATCGGGAAACTCTCTTGGTTGTTCAGCGCATCTAGAGAACTCTATTGAGGTTGTAGAAGGAGATCTTACAGATCTTTCTAGTCTTAGTAGACTATGTCAGCTTGCACAGGCAGACGAGTTCTACAATCTGGCCTCACAGAGTCATGTTGGTATCTCATTCAAGGAGCCAATTCATACAGCAACAGCCACAGGCATTGGTGTACTCAACTGTCTCGAGGCTATTAGGGGATCTGGATATCATACTAGATTCTATCAGGCTTCTACCTCAGAACTATATGGTGGCCAGCGTGGGGAGTTTATGTGTAGTGAAGAGACCCCATTCCATCCACGATCTCCTTATGGAGTAGCCAAGGCATTCGGTCATTGGATGACTGTAAACTATCGTGAGTCCTACAAAATGTTCGCATGCTGTGGAATCCTATTCAATCACGAGAGTCCACGGCGTGGGCCGAACTTCGTTACTCGCAAGATCACTCTTGGTGTAGCAGCTATCAAGCGTGGAGAACAGAAAAAGCTAGCTCTAGGTAACCTAGATGCCAAGAGAGACTGGGGCTATGCAAAGGATTTTGTGAAAGGTATGTGGCTTATGCTGAATCACAATAAGCCAGAGGACTTTGTTCTAGCTACAGGAGAGACGCACAGCGTCAGAGAGTTCTGTCAACTAGCATTCGAGCATGCAGGATTGGGAGACTACCAGGATTATGTTGTGGTAGATCCTAGGTTCTATCGACCAGCAGAGGTAGATATTCTTCTCGGAGATCCTAGCAAAGCTATGAGTGTTCTAGGCTGGGAGCCTGCATTAGGATTTAAGGGTCTAGTCAAAGATATGGTGGACAACGATTTGGGTGTATAAGAAGTAGGTGAGATATGGCAACCATAGAGAAACGTCTACTAGTTTTTGGACATCCTCGTTCCGGTACTTCAATACTGGCAAGGTTGTTAACTACTAATAGATCAATAGTCTCTGGTGAATTCGGGACGTATATGATACCAACGAAGTTCGCTATTAAAGATTGCTACCGACAATTTTTGATTCGTATTGAAAAAGACCTTATAGGTCGTAACCTTGCCTATAAGGGTTCTCAATTGGCTCAAGATATTAAAGACATCATAGAGACAACCAAAACTAGGAGAGATATTATTCTGAGATTGGAACCTCTTTTATACCCTGACCATGCTATTGTTGGAGATAAGTGGGCTAACACCCCAAACAAATCCTTTATCAACAATATGCTTAACACAAAACTCCCGTTCCATTTGATCTATATTCATAGAGATGGTAGGGATGTAATGGCTTCACGTTATCAAGCACTGAAGACAGAGGTAGGAAAAAGGGAATGGTGGGCAACAGATAACCTTGTTGAATCAGGTAAGACATGGCTACGGCATATGAATGACTGGCATAATATATACAAAGAAGTAAAAGATAAGATACCTATCCTAGTTCTAAGTCATCAAAAGATATGGGAAACAGATCAGGAAATCCAACGCTTAGCTCAATTTACTGATATCCCATTTGATCAGCTTATACAAAATAAGGAGAGGCTAACAATCTCAAGGAAAACAGTCGGATATTATAAAGATTACATACCAGACTGGAGCAAGTTTGTGTCTCCAGAATTTATACAAAAGCTAGAGGAATTGGGTTATGAGTAAGACAAAGGGATATGACAAAGATCTCATGTCAAAACTTTATGGTGCTGACTACAATGGGAAACATAAGTTTGGTGATGTACCTGGCGGGTTTGCAAATGCCCATTGGGACAATATGCCTCGCTGGCGCAATGCTGCAGCTGATATCATAGCATTAGTTCGTCCCAAAACCCTATTGGAACTAGGGTGTGGAAGAGGGTCGCTTGTTCTTCAGCTTAGAACTCTTGGAGTCGATGCTGTCGGAATAGATATAAGCGAATGGGCTATTCGTAATCCTATTGTCCCTGAGGTTGCTCCGTATATCTCCCACCTGGCTCTACAAGATCTTTCTCCAACAGTTACATATGATGTACTTGTTGGCCTAGATGTAATAGAACATATACCCTTTGATTATTATGACGATACATTTCAAATCCTTAGACAACTAGCCCCACAAATACTAGTAACTGTTCCTGTTGTTAATGAAGTACGTAGGTTCACTTCAGAACATATTCTGGAACACTATATCGCAGATGATCTCCAGGGATGGACAGGCTTATTCGAATCTCTAGGATATGAGGTTGTAGACTTTACCGCCACATCTCATTTTCCTTTTGATAAAAAGAATACCCACAACTACCCATTTTTACTCAGGGTTATTTAATGGCAAAGATCTTATTTGAGATAGAGACTGGAACATTTGATTCAATCGTACATGTCATTGAAGCTCTTAGAGTGA
>Ga0272441_10015555_pt1 | contig 10642 bp, 12 predicted proteins | sample SSMProp6N_FD_193582 | JGI IMG/M metagenome (GOLD analysis project Ga0272441, IMG submission 193582) | Marine sediment archaeal communities from Little Sippewissett salt marsh, Falmouth, MA, United States - SSM-Prop-6N | ecosystem: Environmental > Aquatic > Marine > Wetlands > Sediment ...
AGTTCAACGCAAGTCGCAGGGTTCTCCCGCTTGATTCGGCGGACCGCATGCGCAAGAAGCCCCGCGCCCCCGTCCGCGAGATCGTCGCGATCGACGGAGGTGAGCACCACGAACTTGAGCCCGAGTTCGGAGACCGCCTCGGCGACCCGGCGTGGCTCGTCCTCGTCCACGTCCCCGCCAGGATCCCCGGTGGGGACAGCGCAGAATCGGCAGTTTCGCGTGCAAACGTTCCCGAGCAGCATGAACGTCGCCGTTCCCGCCCCCCAGCACTCCACCACGTTCGGACAGAGCGCTCCCTGGCAGACGGTCCGCAGACCGTGGCGTGCCAGCACCTCTCTCATCACGCGCATGCCAGCCGCCTGAGCGGGCGTGGGAGCTCGCACACGTAGCCAACTCGGCCGATTCGTCATCCTCCGACACTCCTGACTTCGTCGCTCGGCATCCTCTGGACCGACCATTCGAAGAGAGAGGCCGCCTGAGCGAGGAACCGCTCTCCCACCTCCTCGACGTTCACCGGTTGCGCGATCAGCTCGTTCAACGAGACGACCTCAACCGGAAGACCGCACGGCCGGATCATCGCGAAGTGGCGCCGATCGACCTCGACGTTCAGAGCCAACCCGTGAGTCGTGATCCAACGACGAACGTGTACGCCGACGGAAGCAATCTTTCGCCCCTCGACCCACACGCCCGGCCGGCCGGGAGCTCGTACCGCGTCGACGCCGTAGCCAATCAGTGTGCGGATCGCCGCCTCTTCGAGACGCCCAATGTAGGCCTTGATGTCTCGTCCGTATGCCCGAAGATCGAGGATCGGATACACGACGAGCTGGCCCGGCCCGTGGTACGTGATGCCGCCGCCCCGATCTACCTCGATGATCGCGATGCCCTCTTCCTCGACCGCCTCCCGCGAAACGAGGAGATGCTCCGAGGATCCGCGCCGGCCTATCGTGAACACCGGCTCGTGCTCCACGGTGATAATCAGATCATCGATGGCCCCTTCGGCTCGACGAGCGCGGAGTGCTCGCTGGAACTCGAGAGTACCTCTGTAGTCCGCTTTGCCGAGCGGCACGTGCCGGACGACGGCCCGTCTACTCGGATCCAATCCTGCCAAGGGTCCCACCCGTCTCAAGGCGATCGCCAGGCTTTGCAGCGATCGTCCGGAGACGCCCGCCCCTCGGCGCGGGGATGACGAACGCCGTCTTCTCCGCCTCGACCTCCACGAGATCCTCTCCCTCCTTCACGGCGTCGCCCACGCCCTTGTGCCACTCAACGACGACGACCTCCCCGACATCGCCGAGATCGGGGACTCTTATCTCCGTATCTTGGTTTCCCATGGGCTTCATCCTCCGGCAAAGTCTAGCCGATCCCCCGACAAGCTTCATCTTGCGCACGAGACGCGGCCTCCATTGAAGACATCCTTGTCGCGGCGCCCGCCGCGGACCTATAGTCTGTAAGACAGGGAAGGGAGCAACAAGTGGGATTCACGTGCGGATTGGTGGGCCTGCCGAACGCCGGGAAGTCCACCGTATTCAATGCGCTGGCAAACGCAGGCGCACGAGTCGAAAGCTACCCGTTCTGCACGATCGAGGCGAACGTGGGATCGGTCGCCGTACCTGACACGCGCCTCGATCAGCTCGCTTCTCTGTTTCCCGACAAGAAGAAGGTCTCGACGCATCTGGAGTTCGTGGACATTGCCGGGCTCGTTGAAGGCGCCAGCGCCGGAGAGGGAATGGGAAACCAGTTCCTGGCCGAGATTCGGACAGTCGACGCCATCTGCCACGTCGTACGTTGCTTCCAGGATCCGGACATCGCCCACGTCGCTGGCGCGCTCGACCCGGCCCGCGACATCGGTGTCATCGAAACCGAGTTGCTGCTCAAGGACCACGAGACCCTTTCCAGGATTGCTACGCGTCTGCATCAAGAAGCCAAAGGAGAGGATCGCCGCGCTCCGGAACGGGCGGCCGCGTGGGATCGACTCCTCGAAGGAGTGGCAAGCGGGATCCCGATTCGCTCCATCCGGGCGGAGAGTATTCTCGTCGACCTGTTGCGCGAATGTTCCCCCCTCACCGCGAAGCCGTGCCTCTACATCGCCAACGTAGATGACAAAGGAGAGAACGACGACTCGTCAGTCGTCTTCGAGATCGCGCGCAAGACGGGGGGCGAGGCGGTGTCCATCAGAGGGCGTCTCGAGGCGGAGATCGCAGAACTCGCGGATTCGCCGGAGGAACGTTCGTCGTATCTCGCGGAGTACGGCCTTCACCAGACCGGCCTCAACGCGATCGTGAAGGCAGGCCATGGGCTGCTCAGCCTCATCACATTCTTCACCGTCGAGGGGCCGGAGGTGCGTGCATGGACGGTCCCCGTGGGTACCACGGCGCCTCTTGCGGGAGGGAAGATCCACTCCGACTTCGCCGAGCGATTCGTCTTCGCCGAGGTCATGGACCTCGACGATCTGCTCGCGACCGGATCCGAGAGGGCGTTGCGCGACGCTGGGAAGACCCGTCGCGCGGGCCACGACTACGTCGTTTGCGAGGGCGACGTAATCCACTTCGTCTGCGCATGATGCCGCACGTCGTCCCGAGCGATCATCCGGAGGTCCCGTCTCTGGTCCAGGCGGCGCTCGAGACGGGGCAGACGATTATCTTCCCCACGGACACGGTCTACGGCATTGGCGGAAACCCCTGGGATGAAGGCGTCCTCGATCGCGTTCGCGTACTCAAGCGGCGCTCCCCCGATCGTCCGTTCACACTTCATCTGCCCTCCGTCCATCAGATCGCACACTATGCGCGCCCCGGCGAACGGGCTCAAACGGCGGTCGAGCGCCTCCTTCCGGGGCCGTACACCCTTCTTCTTCCGGCAAGCTCGGAGGCCCCGTCATCCGCGGTCTCGGAAGGGATCGTGGGCATCCGTGTTCCCGACCACCCGTTCTTCCTCGCAGTGCTCGCCGCACTCAAACAACCGTTGTTCGCGACGAGCGTAAATGTGCGCGGAGAGCGCCCGCTCTCAGAGATCAACGAGATCATCGACCGGTTCAGCTCCGTCGACCTGATCCTCATCGGCCCGACCGGCACCTCGGAATCGACCATCCTCGACCTGACAGTCGATCCTCCGCACGTGGTCCGCGGCATGCGCCCGGAAGGCCTATAAGCGAAAGGTCTAGGCGAGGAATAGAAGCGCCACGCCGGCGACAGCCAGAAGCGTGCCGACAAGCGCCCGCGCGGTAATGGGCTCCTTAAGGACGAGGCGGGAGGCCGGAAGCAGGAACACCGGAGACAAGGCCATCAGCGTCGATGCAATGCCTACGGGAGCCCGAGCCAATGCGACAAGGGACAAGGTAACGCCGAGAAACGGACCCGTGCACGAACCGCCCGCCGTCGTCAGTGCAGCGACCCGATCCCGCATCCCCTCGAAACTCGATCGAACCGTGCCCCGCACCGCCGCGACGGCCCACACGGCAACAGTCGCCGCCAGGATCTGAAGCACGTTGGCCGACAGCGGTGCAAGGCCTCCGCGCATACCCTCAACAGACAGGATGTAGCGCAACGATTGCGCCAGCACCGCGCCGAAGGCGAACAGCAACCCCGTGGTCGGTGCCCGCGTATCCCGATCTTTCTTGGATCTGGCGGAGACGACGAGCATGATCCCGGCGACGGTCACCAGACCGGCGGTGATCTGGAGCCAGCTCAGACCTTCCCCGAAAGCGCCCCACGCCAGAAGCGCACTGGCGAGCGGAATCAAGGACATGAAAAGCGAGGTGCGGTGCGCGCCCAGGTGAAGGAGCGCCCGGAACAGAAACGCGTCGGAGATCGCGAAACCAATGACGCCTGAGAACCCCAGCCATCCCCATTGCGCGGGCTCGACGTGAAGCGGAAACGGCGTTCCGAGCAACGCGAAGTGCGCGCAAACGAGAAGAACCAGCGCGGCCAGCAGGCGAAGCCGGTTCAGCGCCGAGGGCCCGATCTTCCTTACGGCAACCGTGAACTGCACGTAGGTCAGCGTCCAGAGAAGAGCTGTCCCCAGCGCCGCGATCTCGCCAAGCCTGGCCGTCATCTCTTTCCCGCGAAGCCGCTAGTCACGTTCGAACGGAGCGAAACGTGCGACGAAGTGACGCAGCGGGCCCTCCCCCTCGACAATCCGGTAGCCTGCCAGGTTCCCTCTTCTCTCGGCCACCCGAGCCGCTCCATCGATCACGTGATCCAAGTGCTCACGCGTGTACGTCCGCCTGGGGATCGCCAGGCGAACGAGCTCAAGCTGCGGATACTGCGTCTGCCCATCGGGCCCCTCGGTCGCGAACATGACGCTTCCGATCTCCACGCCCCGGACGCCGGACTCCGCGTACAGCGCGTTGGTGACCGCAAGCGCAGGAAACGCCGCCTGTGGGAAACCGGGGACCAGCGCCAGCGCATCGATGAACACCGCGTGGCCGCCGATCGGTTCGACGATCGGAATCCCCTCACTCCTCAGTCCCTCGCCTAGATGGCGTGTCTGGCCAATCCGATCCTGGAGGTAGTCGATCTCAAGCGCTTCGCGCAATCCGACCGAGATCGCCTCGAGATCCCTTCCCGCGAGGCCGCCGTAGGTTGGGAAACCCTCCATCAGGATCAGCCGATCCCGGGCAGCGGCGTACAACGATGGATCGTTCATCGCCAGGATCCCGCCGATGTTCGCCAGGCCGTCTTTCTTCGCGCTAAGCGTCATCCCGTCGGCAAGTGAGAACATCTCTCGAGCAATCTCCAAGGGCGTCTTCTCCTCGTAGCCCGCCTCTCGCTCTCGGATGAAATACGCGTTCTCTGCGAACCGTGCAGCGTCGAGGAAGAACGGCAGACCGTTCTCGTGGGCGATCCGGCTGACCTCCCTCAGGTTCGCCATCGAGACAGGCTGCCCTCCTCCGCTGTTGTTGGTGATCGTCATCATCACGAACGGGATTTGGTTGGTGCCGACATCGGAGATCAGCCGCTCGAGCCGGACTGAATCCATGTTGCCCTTGAAAGGATGATCCGCACTCGGGTCGAACGCGACCTCGCAGACCAGATTGACCGGATCGCCGCCGTTGGCGAGTACGTTCGCGCGGGTCGTGTCGAAGTGCATGTTGCTCGGCACAACGTGGCCCGAACGTACAACCGCCGAGAAGAGCACGTTCTCCGCAGCACGCCCTTGGTGCGTCGGGAGAACATAGCGAAACCCGAAGATCTCCTCTGCCGTGACAAGAAACCGTTCGTGGCTACGGCTTCCGGCGTACGACTCGTCTCCGCGCATCATCGCCGCCCACTGCTCCTGGCTCATCGCACCTGTCCCGGAGTCGGTCAGCAGATCCACATAGATGTCAGCGGCTCGGAGCCCGAAGACGTTGTATCCGGCCTCTCGCAGTCGCTCCTCGCGCTCCGCCTTCGACAGAATGCTGATCGCCTCTGTCATCTTGATTCGATAGGGTTTGTGGGTCGCTCGATGCCGCATGCCACCCGCTCCTTTCGTCGCTTGCTAACTGCCGGGCGACATGGTAGAGGATCCCCGGGCGAGCGTCGAGCAGCCCGGTTGACCCGGTGGCCACCTTCCTCGTACAGTGCACGCACGAGGTGAAGCCACCAACACATGCGAGAAGAGATTGATCGAGCCATCACGAAGAACGCGCCCGCTCAGCTTGCCTCCATCCTCGAAAGCGCGACCGCCTCGGAGATTGGCTACGCCGCACGGCGTCTTGCCCAGACGGATACGACACCCGAGGCAACACTGGAGCGCGCAGAAGCTCTTGCCCATCGGAGCGAGGCCTCGACCCGCCATGTTGCCTGCCATCTCGTCTTCCGGATCTACTCAGACGGCTCGAGCCTAGGGATTTCCCTGCTCGAGCAACTCCTTGATGACGAAGATTGGGCCGTCCGCGACACCGCAGCGACCATGGCCGGCCGACTCCTTCGCAAGGACTTCGACGGAATGATCGATGCGGTCCGGAGTTGGCGAGAGTCGCCGTCGGCCGCCGTCCGTCGCGCGTGCGTCGTGGCCGCTGGACGAGCCGCGCACCCTAGGCACATCGAATGGGCCGAACCGCTTCTCAAGCTGCTCGAGCCACTTCTCGACGACCGAGACCCGCTCTTGCGCCGAGCCCTCGGTCCCTCGACGCTCGGGGGGTCGCTTCTGGATTGCTACCCCACCCTCGCTTTCGAGTATCTCACGCAATGGTCGACATCGAACGATCCGCAGATCCTGTGGAACGTGGCGATGGCCTTCTCCGCGCCACCTGCCGCCACGATGGCCAGGAAAGCGCTCATCATCCTGCGTAAGCTCTCCCTCGACGAGCGCCGCTACGTCTGGCGCGCCGTCGCCTCCGCTCTTTGGAAGCTCGGACGGAAGTGCCCGGAGATCGTTCGCCCTGAACTCGCTCGCTGGCTGGAGGACGAACGCCGCACCGACGTCGCTCGAGAGGCACTCAGCTACCTCTAGCGGCCCGAATGCAGTTTCGCCCGGCGAACCCTATAATCGCCCGATCATGGCGACCAAGAGTCAGAATATCCTTCCCGCTGCCCTTGTAACCGGAAGCTCCCGCGGCATCGGCGCTGCAATCGCGAGGCGACTAGCCCGCGCCGGGCACGGCGTCTGCGTGAACTACGTCAAGAGCGAGGAGCGGGCACGCGATGTGGTCGAGCGCATCGAGGCGGACGGCGGGTGCGCTATCGCAGTCCGCGGCGACGTTGCAGACTACAGCAGCGTCCGGCAACTCGTCGCCGAGACAGTGTCCGCCTTCGGTGGCCTCGCCATCGTAGTCAACAACGCGGGGTTCTCTCAGCATCGAACGCTGGATGAGCTGACGATCGAAGACTGGAATCGTTCCCTCGCCGTCAACCTCTCGGCCGCGGCGTTCACGGCCAAAGCGGCGCTCCCGCATCTGAAGGCTCAGCCCTGGGCTCGCGTAATAAACATCTGCTCCCTGCGCGCGATGATCGGTTCGGTCCACGGCTCGCACTACGCATCGGGGAAATCCGGCCTCATCGGTCTCACGAAATCCCTCGCCCTGGAGCTCGCGCCCGACATCACGGTAAATGCCGTCTCCCCAGGGTACACGAGGACCGACATGACCAAGGCAGCGCTGGAGACGCATGGCGAGAGGATCTTCGCTGGGATTCCCGCAGGTCGCGCAGCCGAGCCGGCAGAGATTGCCGCACTCGTCGCCTTCTTGGCCTCCGAAGAGGCCGGCTACATCACCGGGCAAACGATCAGCATCAACGGCGGAATCTACATGTAGTGTTCTACCTGAAGTATGCGAATGGAGAGAAGCATGAGGCCCTACAATCCAGATCACGATGCAGACGCCGTCCGCAGAATCTGGCGGGAGGTCGGCTGGATCGACGGTGAAGAAGACGAGAAGGCGCTCGACGTCTTCCTCGACAGCGGTCGGACCGTGGTCGCCGATCTCGACGGAACACCGGAGTGCATGGTTAACACCGATCCGGGAACGCTCCGATATCTGGATGAAGAACTCCCGATCTGCTGCATCACCGGCGTGACGACGAGCCGCATTGCACGGAAGCGAGGGCTTGCGACGCGCCTCACGGCCCACGCCCTTCAGTTGGCCGCTCAGGATGGCGCCAGTCTCGCGCTGCTCGGCGTCTTCGAGCAAGGATTCTATGATCGCCTCGGGTTCGGCAACGGCTCCTACGAGCACTGGTACACCTTCGATCCGACGCAGTTGCCCGACAACGTCGAAGCACGGACCCCCTGTCGGTTGACTAACGCTGATTGGGAGACCGTCCATCAAAGCCGCCTTGCCCGACGCAGAACTCACGGCACGATCTGCATCCTCCCCCCGCAGATCACGCGGGCAGAGATGATGTGGAGCGATAACGGATTCGGCCTGGGCTACCGGGATGGAGCAGGCGTTCTGACGCATCACCTGTGGCTCTCCACCAAAGAGGCCGAGAGCGGCCCGTATCGAGTCAACTGGGTGGCCTATCGATCGCGCGATGAGTTCCTCGAGCTGCTCGCACTCATCAAGAGTCTGGGCGACCAAGTACGCTCCATTCGGATGCGTGAGCCAGGCGACATTCTTCTACAGGACCTACTACATGAGCCATTCAAGCTCCAGCAGATCACCAAGGCGTCGAAGCATGAGCACCGAGTAAACGCCTACGCCTACTGGCAAGTTCGAATGCTGGATCTCGAGACATGCATCGGGCGGACACATCTTGACAGCGAGCCCATCTCCTTCCATCTGGAGCTCGCCGACCCGATCGAACGGCACCTTGCGGGCGACTCGAGCTGGCCCGGCCTGGCCGGCGACTACACGATCACCCTAGGACCCAAATCGTCCGCCACTCCGGCCCGGGAGGAAAGCCTACCGACGCTTCATGCCACCGTGGGTGCGTTCACGCGGATGTGGCTTGGCGTACGCCCGCCGACCGGTCTCGCATGGACGGACGATCTTGAGGGCCCCGCGGAGCTTCTGCGAGCGCTTGACCAACGTCTGCACTTACCGGCCCCCGTGACGGACTGGGACTTCTAGGGACGATCAGGGACCTATCCGATGCAGCGGATCCACCGCTGCTGGTCCGAAAGGAACTCGCAGCCGTCTCCGGTCACGAGGACGTCCTCCTCGAGGCTGACTTGGCCGTGCGTTTCCGTCGGAACGTTCAGCTCGAGCGTGAAGACGTTTCCCTCCTCGACAAGTCCCACCGGTGTCTCTCCGTAGCGCTCCCACCGTGGCCCGAGGATCACGCCACCGTCGTGCGCGTTTCGTCCCACCTGGTGCCCGAGCGCGTGCATGTACTCCGGATAGCCTCGGGTGATCACATACTCTCTGGCGATTGCATCGATCTTGTACCCGAGGCATCCAGGTCGCAGCGCGGCCGCGGCAGCATCGATCGCGCCGAGAACCGTGTCGAACGCCGTCTGAATCGCTCCGGGAATCTCTTCCGCGCCGCCGAAGAAATACATCCGCTGGAGATCAGCGCAGTAGCCATCTTTCTTCACGCCGAAGTCGAAATGCAGGAGGTGTCCGGCCCGCGTCGACGTGGATGTCGGCCCGCCATGCCCGAATGCCTTGTCCGGGCCCGCATCGACCGCGGGATTGTGGTCCGAAGACCACGCATCCCCAACGATCCGGCGATCCATGGCTTCGTGAATCGCCTTGTGGATCTCGATCTCCGTCTGTCCCACCCTGAGGTTCTGGGCAATCTCGTCGAGTATCTCCTCGGTCTCGCGGACGGCCTCTCGGATCCGCGCGACCTCCTCCGGGAGCTTCCGGCCGCGCAGACGTCCGATCAGCCCCTCGGCAGAGACGAGACGGTCGAGATAGGGGGTCCCCTCCAGGTATCGATCGAGGAGGGCGCGCATGCCCGCGGTCATCCCGTCGCTTGCGACGTCGCTCTCGCTGACGTCGATCGCGATCGACGTCGGGTCCAGCTCTGTGAGTAGGTTGCGCAGAGGTGCACTGATCGCGTCATCGTAGGAGACGACACGATCGAACGCAGCCTCCGGAATCCCTTCCGCATCGAAGTTCCCTACGACCGCAATACGGTTTCCGCCACGCGTGTAGAGGAGCGCCGTCTGCCAGACGAACGCTCCGTCGTAGACAAATCGCAGGACCGGGTCGACCAGCTGTTCCGTCTCCCTCACCCAGATCAGCCAGCAGTCGAGGTCCAGTTCGTCAAGAATTCTGCACGCCTGATCCGCCTTTAGCTCTTCGAGCGACCTATTCACATCCACCTCCCGAGTATCCGATCGTACGCATTGCTCGCACGAAACCAAACCGGACGCCGCGACATGCTGAACCAAACTCTGCCCTCGAGCGACACACCATTAGGATAGACTCACATCCGAGCACGAAAGGGGGTGGAAGATGAGACTTCTGCGCGGGTTGATTACAAGTGGCGGAATCGGAGCGTTCTTCTTCTTCAGCTTCATCCTGCAACTTCTCTGGAACGGCATTGTCGTCGATCAGCTGGGCTTAATCGCCATCAAACTCAACTACTGGCAGGCCGCTGCCCTGTGGTTCATGAGTATCATCCTGTTCGCCTGGGCAGGCATCGGCGCTTCGCCTCGCATCTTGAGCAAGTGGCGAACGCATCGGTAGCGAAGGCTAACGCCGCTTCGCTTCACGGGAGGCGGACGGCACGGGAGTTGCCATCAGGCTGATCGGCGGCGGCATCGCCGCCTTCCTTCTCTTCAGCTTCATCCTGACGCTTCTCCAGAATTCGCCCATCGGCGGGCACCTCGGGGGGGGGCCAGCACTGAGCTACGTGCAGACAGCGGAGCTCTGGCTGCTGGTCCGTCTTGTCCTGGACCGGCGTCAGAACTCGCACCGCATGTTCCATCGTGCGAAGGCCGCCCGATGCACATCTCTCAGCGGCGAGATCGAACAGCGAGTGGACGACAGCTTCTCACGAGACGACGCCCGCGAGGATCGGGACAATCTCGGAGATCGAATCGAGCAGAAGATCTGACGGCGCTTCGCCCGCTGGGTTGATGCCGAACACGGCACCAACTGGTTAGAACCAGGTGAGTTGATAGAACGCAAGATCAAGCGGAAACTCGAAGACTGGATCGGCTAGACATCGTCGGCGTACGGACACGCCACCGGGTCAGCCTTCGTCACGCTCTGCTTCCTGGCGATTTGCCACGACATGGCGTTCCCCCCCCCCCAGGATGTAGACCCAGC
>Ga0272441_10015556_pt1 | contig 10642 bp, 6 predicted proteins | sample SSMProp6N_FD_193582 | JGI IMG/M metagenome (GOLD analysis project Ga0272441, IMG submission 193582) | Marine sediment archaeal communities from Little Sippewissett salt marsh, Falmouth, MA, United States - SSM-Prop-6N | ecosystem: Environmental > Aquatic > Marine > Wetlands > Sediment ...
TGTGACACGTTTTGAGCCCGACGGGGTGGAGGCTGTCACAGCGCCCTCCCTTCTTGTGTCAGAGATTGCCCACCACGCCGGATTGGACTTGCATCTCCCCTGCGGCGGTCGCGGGTCATGCGGCAAATGCCGCGTGACCATCGATAGCGACGAAGTCTCGCAACCCACCGAGTTGGAGCATGAAGCGCTGACCGGTGAGGAGCTTGCCGCAGGCATCAGGCTCGCCTGCCAGACGCGCGTCAACGGCGATGCGGTCATCACGATCCCGCCGCAGACGCGGGTCATCGGCACCAAGGCTCTCAACGGGGATTTGGTGCGTTCCGTGGCGCTGAGGCCCAATGTGCTGCAAGCGGCCCTGAAGCTGCGCCCACCCGCTCTGGAGGACCAGCGGAGTGATTTCGACCGTCTGGCCGACAGCCTCAGGCCTCATGTCTCGAATCTGCTGGGGTGCCCGCCGGCCCTGCAACAACTGCCCTCCGCGTTGCGAGAAGACAACTTCGAGGTAGTGGCTACGGTCGTGGGTGGCCGTCTTGTGCATGTCCACCCCGGTCTGGATGAGCCCGAGGCACTGGGCGTGGCGGTGGACATTGGCACCACCACGGTGGTGGCCTACGTGGTTGATCTGCTCACCGGCAGGCAACTCGCCGCATCGGCTTCGCACAACTCGCAGGGCCAGCACGGGGCCGATGTCATCTCGCGAATCGATTACTGCAATACCAACGAGGCCGGTCTGCAGACTCTGCGAGGGCTTGTGCTCGAGACGATCAACGGCGTCATCAGCGCGGCTCTGGATGAATGCGGCGGGCGCGCCCAGGATATTTACGAGGTTACGGTGGTCGGTAACACCGCCATGAACCACCTGTTCCTGGGTCTGAACCCGCGCTACCTTGCGCAGACCCCTTACGTGCCCGTCAGTGCCAGCCCGCAGGAGCTCAGCCCGGCGGACGCCGGGATCGAGATGCACCCGCGGGGGCGTGTCTACTGCCTGCCAGTGATCGCCGGCTTCGTGGGCGCCGACACTGTAGGCGTCATTTTGGCCACGGACATGCTGCGCCGAGACAAGCCGGTGCTCGCCGTTGACATCGGCACCAACGGCGAGATAGCGCTGTGGTCGGGCGACAAGCTTCTGGTTGCGTCGTGTGCCGCGGGACCGGCCTTCGAGGGCGCGCAGATCGAGCACGGGATGCGAGCCGCGCCCGGCGCCATCGAGCATATCCGTGCCCGCAACGGAGACATCGAGATCGACACCATCGATTCGGCCCCGGCCGTGGGTATCTGTGGTTCGGGCTTGTTCGATGCCATGGCCGTCGTCCTCGAACTCGGTGTCGTTGACTCCTCAGGGCGCTTCGTTGACGGCAATATCCCGGAAGACATGCCGGAAACCGTGAGACGACGCATCGCCGGAGAGGGAAACCACAGACACTTCATCTTCAACGATCCGGATGCCGAAGGGCACGTATGTCTGTCGCAGAAAGACGTGCGAGAGCTGCAGTTGGCGAAGGGCGCGGTTAGGGCGGCGATCGAGCTCTTGCTCAAGCGCGCGGAGCTCAGCGCGGATGATCTGGGTGGAGTCCTCCTGGCCGGGGCTTTCGGCAACTACATTGATCCGGTCAGCGCTTTGCGAATGGGTATGTTGCCGGACATCCCACAGGAAAGGATCAAGGGGGTGGGAAACGCGGCCGGAGCAGGCGCGTTGCTTGCTCTGATCTCGACCGACGAGCGGCAGCAAGCGGTGCAGCTCGCGGCGGAGTGCCAGCACATTGAGCTTTCTCGAGAACCGGAATTCCAGATGGCCTTCATGGAGACCATGATGTTCCCATAGATCTTGCCACAACACAGGCAGTAAGCTAATATGTCCCGACGTGGCACCTGGTTGGCAAGCACATCGGAGGTTAAATCAATGGCGGACCTGCAAGCCTTGGCAGACGCAGTCATCGGCGGCAAGCGCGATGATGTTGCACAGATAACCCAAGCGGCGGTTGACGAGGGGGTCTCGGCAGAGCAGATTATCAACGAGGGTCTTATTGCCGGGATGTCGGTCGTTGGCACCAAGTTCAAGAACAACGAGTTCTACGTGCACGAGGTTCTCATCGCGGCGCGTGCGATGCACGCGGGCATGGACATCATTAAGCCCCTGCTGGCCGAGAGCGGCGTGGAGCCCCGCGGCGTCGTGGCCATCGGCACCGTGAAAGGCGACCTGCACGACATCGGCAAGAACTTGGTAGCGATGATGTTGGAGGGCGGCGGCTACGAGGTCATCGACCTGGAGGTCGACGTCTCGGCGGAGAAGTTTGTCGAGGTCGTTCAGGACAAGGGCGCGCAGGCCATTGCCCTGTCGGCTCTGCTGACAACGACGATGCCTGCGATGAAGGACACCATTGATGCCCTGTCCGAGGCCGGCGTTCGCGACCAGGTCAAGGTCATGATCGGTGGCGCTCCGGTGACCCAGAACTATGCGGACGAGATCGGGGCCGATGGGTATGCGGCCGACGCCGCCTCGGCCGTGGACAAGGCCAACGAACTGATCGGTTGAGGAATAGCGCGCCGGGGGGCGGTGTCCGCGGGCGGGGTAAGTCAGGCCCGGCCGTGGACCCGCCGCACGGCACATGAAACAGCCCCGTTGGGAGGGGCTGCCTCTCAGATGCCGACCGGTGTACATTCGACGATACGTGATCGGGTCGGGGCACGCCCGTTGCCGTCCCGGCCCGACTAGATCCCCTGCGCATCGGGGCCAACATGGCACGCGACGACACTGCAACCATGCTTCCATTCTTCATACTATTGCTTGTGGCCATCTCGATGGGCGCCGCCGGGCAGTTGATGCTCAAGGCGGGCCTGAGCGAGTTACCCAAAGACCTGCCTGCGTTGAGCGTGCTCGGCTCGATCTTCAGCAACCTGCGGGTTTTTCTGGGCTTCGTCTGCTACGGATTGAGTTCGTTGGTGTACTTGATTGCCCTGAAGCAACTGCCCCTCAGCTACGCCTACCCGATGGTCGCCCTTAGCTACGTGATCGTGGTGGTGCTGTCGTGGCGGTTGTTTGGCGAAGAGATATCCGCCCTGCGGATCGGCGCCCTCGTCGTCATCCTCGTTGGTGTCGTGATGCTGGCGCTCAGCTACCCGAAGGAGAACGCCGACGCGGACGGGACAGCCCCGGCAAATGTGGGGAGCTCGGACAGAGGCGATGGCGTGTCCTGAGGGTGCGGGCCGGGTGGGGCGCCGGTGGCGTTCGCATGTCCTCAGGTAGACCGGTTCTCAGCCACTTGGGTCTGAGGTAGAATGGGGCTGGCTTCGGCCAGCCTTTTTTGCTGCCTCCTCGCCGAGGGGTTCTCTCGTGGCCAAATCGCTACCCACAACCCGGGCGGATCTGCTCTTAGCTTGCCTGCTGGTGGCGCTGGCAGGGGCCTTCTGGGCGCCCTGGCTGGTGCGCGGCGATGTGCCGCTCCCGGGCGACCAGCAGACCCACATGTTGCCCTGGTCGGCTGCGAGAATGCCCGTGGCCCGACCTGTGCAATGGCAGGCCTGGTGGTGGGACGGGGTGGCCCAGTTCTATCCGTGGCGGGTGCAGTTGCAGCGGTGGTTGAGCCGGGGCGAATGGCCGCTGTGGAGTACTCAGCAGTTCTGTGGGTATCCCTTTGTCGGCAACGGTCAGTCGGCCATGTTCTACCCGCCGAACTGGCTCTATGGGCTGCTGCCCACTTCTCTGGCCCTTCCCTTGCTTCTTGGGGCACACCACGCTCTGTGCTCGCTTCTGACGTTTGCCTTCGGCCGAACCCTGGGGCTGGGGGCTGCCGCAGCGATGCTGTCCGCCATTGCCTTTACGTATGGTGGCCCGATGATCGGCCTGACGCCTCTCCCCACCATGGTTAACTCGGCCACCTGGCTCGCCGGCTGCTTGCTGGGTATCGAGTTGATATTGCGCCGAAGGGGCAAAGCGCCTTCGCTGCGGCCGCAAGGGCCTGATCCGGCACGCGTCGCGGGGGTGTGGCTCCTGGGTGTCAGCGCGAGCATGAGCATCCTGGCCGGGCATCTGCAGATCGGCGCCTATGTGCTACTGACGGCGATTGTCTATGGCGCCGCCCGCCTCATCTACGCCGCGAGGCTCAAGCAGGCCTCCGCCGTGGGCTGGCTTGCGCTGGGGGGAACTATTGGGGCCCTTGTGGCCGGGGCGCAACTGCTGCCCTCGACCGAGCTCGCGGGCATGTCGCCTCGCGGCGGCGTGGTAGCCGGCGAGGCCGCATTCCGCGGACATCAGCAATGGGCGCTCAAGCCCGCGGAGTTGATTACCCTTGCCCTGCCGGAGGCCTTGGGACACCCTGCGACGGGCGATTACCCGCTGTTCAGCTATGGCGAGAGATGCGCCTACGTCGGCGGCGTGACGCTGCTGTTGGCCCTTGTCGGTCTGGGGGTGAGCCGATGGCGCTGGCGATGGGCCTTTGCCGGGGCCGCCTGCATCGCCCTGTGGGGGGCCATGGGAGGGTTCCCCGCATGGGTTCTGTTCAGCGCAGTGCCGAAGGTCGGGCTGGCCGGCGGCTTCGTACGCCTTCTGTTTGTCTACACGTTCTTTGCGTCCATCCTCGGCGGCGTGGGGTTGGAGGCATTGGCAGGGCCCCTGGCGAGGGCGTCGGGAGCTCTACGTCTTGGCGCTCGCCTGATGGCTCCCACGGCGATTGTGTTGCTGTGCGTCGAGCTGTTCACCTGGGGGTGGAAGACCATCCCTGCAGCCGATGCTGAACGGCTGTACGCGCCCACGAGACTGACGGACTACCTTCAACAGCGGTGGGAGCCTGGCTCGCGTGTGCTGGCGGTGACACGGCGCGAGGACTGGCGGTTGCTCAGCAGGCCACAGGCGCTGATGCCGCCCAACTCGGCGACTGCCTACGAGCACATGGAGAGTATTCAGGGCTACGATTCGCTGTACCCGATCACCTGTCTGAGGCTGGCGAAGGCGATCTCGGGCTCTGATGCCCCGATGCCGGCTGCAAACGGCAACATGCTGTTGCTGGGGCCGCGGCGCGATTCACAGATGCTGCTGGCCTCGGGTTGCAGATGGATATTGGTGGCCGACCGGGACAGCTACGAACCACCACCGGACTGCTACGGGCTTGTGGCCACCATCGATGGCGTGCGGGTGTATGAGCGCTCCGGCGCCCGCCCGGGGGCGTTCCTCGTCCCACAGGGCGACGTCGGGCGACCATTTGCCGACCGTATCGTCTCGTCGGTGGCATTACCGACTCAGAGGCCGAGTTGCAACCGCGCCCAGTTGGAGGTCCCATCCTCGGGGGGCGAGCCGGTCGATCTCGTGCTCAGCGTCGCTTACTACCCCGGATGGCGTGCCTGGGCGGATGGCCGGGAGGCGCCAGTCGGGCCCTACGCGGATGTACTTCAAAGCATCAGGCTGCCCCATGGGCACGGCTGCCACGTCTGGCTGGCCTATGTGCCCTCAGCGGTGGTTGTCGGGCTGTTCACGCTTCTCCTTGGAGTAGCAGTTCTGGCGGGGCTGGCGGCCTACCACCTTAGTGGGCGCCGTGGCGATAGACACCGGCGGCCCGTCTGAATCTGAGTTGCAGTGGCCCATCTGCCGCTGATCTTGCTGCGCATGCTGCTCACCGTGGGGCCGTGGCAGGCGGCGCCAAGACCACAGCGCCTCTGATCCGGAGCGCGCCATTGGATTGAGAACCATGGAACGCATCTCACGCGCCGAACTGGGGCTGGTCTTGCTATGGTGTCTGGTCGTCGTGGCACTGACGGCCGTGCCATACGCCATTGCGGTCGCAAGTGCGGGCCCTGACCGGCAGTTCGCGGGGTTCATCTGGGGCGTAGATGACGGCAACGCCTACATATCCTGGGTACGGCAGGCGTCCGAAGGTCAAGTGCTGCTAAGCAACCCGTATACGACATGGCCGCAGAACCCGCACTTCTTCCATGTCTTCCTGCTGGCTCTGGGACTGGTCAGCCGCGTGTCGGGCCTATCGGCCCTGTCGGTCTTCGTGGGATCGCGCTACGTTTGTGGCATGCTGTGTCTGGTGGCATTCTACTGGCTTATGGCGCAGCTTGCGGCCAGCCGGCGGGTGCGCTTTGCCGCCCTGGCCCTGGCGTCGATGTCCTCGGGACTGGGATGGGTCATCGTGATGATGGGGCAGCGGGGGCGCCTGCTGCCGGGGCTGAGCGTGAACCCGATGGATGTCGCCGACGGCTGGCAGGCCCAGCCTGAGGCCCTGGTCTTCACATCAGTGCTCCTGAACCCTCTGTTCTCTCTGTCTCTTGCGTTGGTCTGCCTGATTGCCGGCTGCTTTGCTCATTTGCCTGCGGCGAAGGGCAATGGGGTGGCCATCGGCACCGGACTGCTTCTGTTGCTGCTGGGGAACGTGCACGGCTACGATCTGTTTGCGCTGCACGGAACGCTCATCGTCTGGCTGGGGTGCAACGTGCTGGGTGGGCGCATGACCCTCCGGCGAGCGGCGCAGCAGTATGGCATCATCCTGCTAGTGTCGGCGGCGTCCGTGGTATGGGCCGTGTACGGCGCCAAGGCCGACCCCGCGTACGCGGAGAAGGTGAATACGCCCACCCTGTCACGGCCGCCTATCGACATTGCCCTGGGCTATGGCATCGTGCTTCTGCTTGCAGTGGGGGGTGCCTGGGCGGCCCTGGGGGGCGGGTCCCGGGCTCGGCGCCGCAACACCTACCTGTTGTCCGCTTTGCTGGCGCTGGGTGCGCTGGGCCTTGGCATACAGATAGGGTTCGGCGATGGGCACCTGGCAAGCATGGTGACCTTTGCCCTTCCCGTGCTGGCGATCGTGGCCGTGATTGGACGACGAGACCTGGATGACGACAGATGGCGTTTCTTGCTGCCGGTAGTGTGGGCCGTCTGCGGGGCCGCCGTCCTGTACCTGCCCGTGTCCTTCCAACGCAAAGCGATTGAGGGTCTGCACCTGCCGTTGTGCGCACTGGGGGGCGTGGCTCTGGTGGCACTCATCGGCACCCGCGGCGCCACAGTGCGATGGGGCGCCGTGAGCTACTCCACCCGCGTTGCGCTGGCCGCTGCGATTGTGCTGGCCACTGTGCCCTCGAATGTGCTCTTTGTCGCGGACTGCATGAATCATGTGTCGGCCAACAACCGCACGCTACTGCACGTGCTTGCGCCGCCCCTGTACCTTTCCAATGCTGAGGTGGACGCCATGGGCTGGCTGGCCGGGCACACCTCGCAATCCGATATTGTCTTGAGCAGCAGCCTTACAGGCAGCCACATCCCGACGCGCGCTCCGTGCACGGTTGTGGCCGGGCACTGGGCGGAGACCCTCGAGTTCGCCGAGCGCTATGCGCCGCTGACGCTGAAGTTCTACGCGTGGGACAGCGCGCCTGCCCAGCGCGAGGCGCTCATCGCTATCAGCGGCGCCAACTACGTATGGTGGGGCCCGCAAGAGCGACTGCTGCGGCAGGCTCGCGGGTTGCACCCAGAAGACCCCTGCACGGAGTTGATGAACCTGGAACTGACCTATGACAACTCTCTGGTCCGCATCTACCGGGTTGACAATGTGGAGGACCGACCCGATGAGTAAGCCGTTCCTGTCGATTGTGTACCCGGCCTATAATGAAGGCCTCAAGATCGAGGAAGCGCTGACGCTGACCGTGGACTTCGTCGACGCCAGGAATCTGACTGCGGAGATACTGGTCGTCGACGACGGCAGCCGGGATGACACCAAGCACAAGGCCACCCAGTTCGCCGTCCATGAGCCACGCGTGCGCGTGCTGTCTCATACTCCCAACCACGGGAAGGGGTATGCCGTGAAGCGAGGAATGCTCGAAGCCGCAGGCGAGTTTCGGGTATTCCTTGATGTCGACATGGCCACCCCGCTGGCGGCCATCGACCGGGCTTTGCCACTGCTTGAGGATGGGTCCGAGCTCGTGATCGGGTCTCGGCATCTGCCCGAATCCGAAATCCACATACACCAGAGCCTGGTCCGAGAAACCATGGGGAAGGTCTTCCGTTGGCTGGCCCTGAGGCTGCTGCCGTTGGATGTGTCGGACATCACGTGCGGCTTCAAGGGCATGCCTGATCGGGTCGCTCAGATGCTCTTCTCCGTGCAGCGCGAGCAGGGATGGGCCTTTGACGCCGAGATGCTCTTCATCGCGCGCAAATGGGGGCTGAGGCTCGACGAGATCCCGGTGACGTGGACCGATTCGGGCGACACCCGCGTCCGGGCTCTGTCGGCGGCCTATGAGTCCTTTGTGGAGTTGCTCAGGATCCGGCGGCATGACAGGAGGGGAGCCTATGCCGGGCCGCAGCCGGGCGCCGATGCGTGACCTGGCGGCTATTGCCCTGCTGGCTGCCTTGTCCGTCGGGATGCTGTGGCGGTGCAATCTCACCGGGAAGGCCATGGTCCCGGGTGACCTGCTTCTGGTCATGGAGCCGTGGAAGCATTACGCGTACCGCTTCCCGGAATTCCGCGTCGTGGGTAACCCGATCCTTGACGCGATCCAGCAATTCTACCCCTGGCGCCAGTTCGCCGGGGAGAGCCTGGGGGCCGGCGAAATACCGCTGTGGAATCCCCATGAGCTGTGCGGCAACCCCTTCGTGGGCAACAACCAGTCCGCCGTCTTCTACCCTGAGACGTGGCTGCATGCGTTGATGCCCACCGATCGGGCCCTCGGGTGGGCGACCTCGCTGTGCTTCTTCATCGCCGGAGCGCTGATGTACTGGTTCCTGCGCTTGCTTAGGCTGCGGCGGGGGGCGTGCCTTCTGGGCGCCATCGCCTTCATGTTCAACGGGTTCATCATCGGGTGGTCGTGCTTCCCCAGCTTCCGGTCGGTCCCGGCCTGGCTTCCGGGGATGTTGTTGGGCTTCGAGCTGGCGCTGGGGCGCAGGCGGGCCCAAGGCATCGCCCTCATGAGTCTGTTCACCGGCCTACAGTTCCTGGCGGGCAACCTGCACATTTCTCTGTACTGCCTGATGGTCTTCAGCGCCTACGTTGTGTTCCGGTGCTTGACCTGGGGCCCGCGGCGCCGGGAGGCACTCCCGGCGGTCGTGGGGGCGCTTGCCGCCCTGGGGATCGGCGGCCTGCTGGCCTCGGTACAGCTTCTGCCAACCCTCGAGTTGGCGGGCATGTCCAGCCGGGCGGGCGGAACCTCGTACGCCAACGTCCTGCGTCATGCGCTGGCGAGCCAGGCATTGCTTACGGGTCTGATGCCCGACTTATTGGGCAATCCCGTAGACCTCAACCACTGGGGCGCCGAGCTGGGCAAGGTCCATCGCGCCTACACGGAGAGCGCCTTCTACGTGGGTGTGGCGCCGCTGCTTCTGGCCCCGCTGGCCTTCGTTTTCAACCGCAGGGAAGGGCTGTTCTGGGTGGGTGTGCTATTGGCTGGGGCTCTGTTGGCCACCGGAACACACCTGAACGCCTTGCTTTACTACCTTGTGCCTTCCTTCAAGGCACTGTCAGGGATCGGGCGGGCCGTGCTGCTGATGTCGGTGGCGCTGTCGGTGCTGGGCGCGCTGGGGATGAACGGACTGCTCGAGCTGGCCAAGCGAGACCCGCGGGCCATCCCGCGGCTTCTTCTGCTTTCCGGTGGCGCACTGGGGTTGTTGGGGGTGATTGCGGGCCTGTGGGTGTGGATGGCCACGGGCGCCTTTGAACGGGCTGTGCCGGGCATCGGCGACTACACATTGGCGCAGATCGGGCGGTTCATGGCGTTGCTCGTGGTGGCCGCCACCGGCGGCGTGGTGGTTAGCCGGCGCCATCGCCTTGGGGCCATCATCGTGCTGGGCTGCCTGGCGGTGGACATGTACCTGTTCGTGGGTAAGTTCACCCCTGCCGTCGACCCCGAGTACCTGAGTGTCCGGACGGACACTGTTGGCACGATCCAGGCCGATCCGACCAACCCGCGCGTCCTCTCCCTGGGCAAGAACGCTATCCATCGCATGTCGCCGAACACTCCCATGATCGTGGGGCTGGAGGACATCCAGGGCTCGGACTCCCTGGAGATCGGGCCCTACCGACGCCTTCTAAAGGCCGGCTACAAGATGAACGGGGATTTTGGCCAGCCCGATCCGTCTCTGCCCCTGATTGACCTGCTGGGCGTCAAGTATGTGCACAGCAGCTACTCTCTGGAGGATGTGGCCAAGCTGGAGCTGCTATTCGACACAGAGGGCCTGCTGTACCGGAATAGGGGGGGCCTTCCGCGGGCCTTCAGCGTCCCAGCCTGGCGCGCTACGGACGATCGGCAAGCGCTCGAGGTGGTGAGCTCCGGCGAGTTCGAGCCTACACAAGAGGCCATCATCACCGGTAACACAAGGCCCGCGACGGCTGCGGTGAGCCCGAGTGACGGGTCGATTGCTTTCATGCGGCAAGGCCCCAACGCCGCGCAACTCCAGGGGAAGTTCGTGCCCGGGCAACTGGTGGTCGTGGCCGAGGCCTACTACCCGGGGTGGCGAGCCTTCGCCGCCGGCCGCGAAGTGCCCATCATGAGGACGGACTATGCACTCCGGTCCATCCAGATACAGAGCCCCTGCGATCAGGTCACCTTCATCTATGCGCCGGGAAGCTTCGGCGTGGGGCTCTTCCTGACACTGATCGCATTGTGCATTACCTCGGCACTGTGGACCTTTGCGGCGGTTGGGAGGCGGAGAGGTTGAGCGGGGGCGCCG
>Ga0272441_10015557_pt1 | contig 10641 bp, 7 predicted proteins | sample SSMProp6N_FD_193582 | JGI IMG/M metagenome (GOLD analysis project Ga0272441, IMG submission 193582) | Marine sediment archaeal communities from Little Sippewissett salt marsh, Falmouth, MA, United States - SSM-Prop-6N | ecosystem: Environmental > Aquatic > Marine > Wetlands > Sediment ...
CCCACCGTGTCCTCGTCAACGGGAAAACTAAAAGGGGAAAACTAAAAGGGGTCAGACACCTTTTTTGGGGTCGTTGGTCCGTCTTTGGTCCTGTTTCGTTCCATTTCCTTCGTATATTTGCCATCTGAATCCTTCGTTCTGAACGCCATTGCTCAAGTCAGCCATTGGTGTAACGCCGGTATTATACCCGCCGCCGGAAGTGTCATCAACATTAATCTGGATCAACCGGTAAGCCATGCAACTCCGGAGACGCCATACTAATTTCTCTCTTTTCAGATTTCATTTTTTCGCTCCGCTTTTGGCCGACTCGCCTTTTTCGGCTTCAATATTCTATCCAAAATGCCTTCCGGCTTCATCACAAATGTTTCGCTGTCAAGCGGCCAGCCGGTACCTTCATGTCTGCCCAGGTTCTCCGCCGCCACAGAGTCCACCCCCTGGCCCTGAGTTTCTTTCGCTTTTCATCCGGTTATCGCGTCAATCTGCAAGCCAGTTTGATGCGATCCTTGCAAAGTCTTCAAGATTCACTTTGCCGTCACTGTTGAAATCTGACACAATCTCCTGTGATGCCAGCAATTGATAGTTGAACCCGTCATAGTATCCGGTACCAGATCCCCACAGCGATACACCCCAGGGAACTTCCCCACCGCTTGCTAACGGACTGCAGACGACACCTGTATCGCTCTGAGAGGTCGTTCCATCGGACACTTGCCAGTCAAACGACACCGTATTAGCCGTTTTATCAATGTAATACGTTCCCGTGACAGTTAGAACAGTGTCTGCCGGAAAGTCGTAAACGTAAACCGCGTCCTGTGTGCCTTGTGTATCGAAAGTTCCCCAGTCCACGAACCCCTTGAGAAATTCAACCACCTGTTTTGTCGGATCAGAAGCATCCACCATCACCCGGATCCAGCAAACAAATCGCTGTGAATCATTGACAAGAAAATCCTGCCAAAGTGCAACACCGGCCGTATCGTGCGCCTTTGCAGACAATGAGACAACGACATCATCTTCTAAGTAATACTTATCCACCGAATCAAATATACTCGGAGCGGTCAGATGAAGCATCCCCACCATATCAGTGTAATTGTATGCTGATGTCGATGGATCCCTGTCAGTAAACTCACCTGAAGCGACGATGTCGGAACTGAAGTCCAGATCCCAGAGCGTCGAAAACGCAGAAGACGCCTGGAGCCATTCGCCTGCGAGCGCCTGCAATTCGTCAAGACTGGTCGAAATCGTTCCGTCGGTGCCTTTTAAGATACGGACTCTCCAGCTTTCATTCAAGTTTGTCGAGGGACGGTTGATATTGAAGACATAGTCCATTTTCCCATCTGCATTCTGGTATCCTTGGTAATAATCGTTACCCGTGATATCCACCGATTCAAGCCACTGCCACGCACCGTCAATATAACGCTGAGCGCTGACGGGAGTTCCCTTAGGCACATTTGTGACAACAATCGGCACATGGCCGATCCCGCCGTCATTGATGGTGAAATCAGCCAGCACATCGCCGAGAGCGGCTTCAATTTCCACCGGATAACTCTTTATCAATGTTCCCGTGTGCATCGTCGGAGTCAAGTCATTATACCGATGCTCGTCAAACACCGCTTCCCATGCGTTGGTATAAGAACCCAAACGACCGCTGAATTCACTGTCAAGACCCCAGTAACCGGTTGTCGCTTTCGCGGGCATCACATATTCGATCTCGCCTTCAACCACATCACCTGCGGCATAGGAGCGGTTGACCGAATCGGAACTCAGATCAAACAACATCTTGTCGCTGCCCCATGTGCGTCCATAGGTGTGAAAGTACGGCGTGAAATCGCTGCCGTTTAACGTCGATTTTCGCCAGAGCATCCCGCGATGCGAATAACATGTTTTGTCGCCCGTTATGATATCGTCAATCGACAGCCAACGGTCATAAAAAGGAAATGATCCATTATAGGCATTGCCACCCGGATCTGAAAGTTCAGATGACAGTAAACCGCTGTCATTTCCAAAATAATAATTGTCAAAATTGGGCCCTGTATAGTAGTCCGCAGCCATTTGGTAGAATACAAGGCGCTGGGGGGATGTCACATCCTGCAAAAACTCGTATTTATAATTCTGGAACCGGCGCTGATAATCATACGTTCGCGGCAGTTGGGTTGTGTAGGTAAACCGTATTTTATCGTCATCGGTCACGCCCGAATACAGCACCTCCGTCATATTCGGACCTGTCCAGCGATAGGCGGTTTTGATACGCTTCGCCCAGCGGTATTTATTGGTGCTGTCAAAATAAATCAGGAACTCCCCGCCGCCGACATTTTCAGTCCAATTATGGGTCGTGCGGCTGGTATTATAACTGGTCGTGAACGCCGGTCGAACATCACACATAAAAGCAGATCCCGCATGAAGGGTTGGGTCAAAAGTCATATTTTCCCCCCAGGCCCCTAATGCACTTTCATCCCATTTCCAATTTCTATTCCAGCCGATCAGGCATAACTGCGCGTATGAAGCGGCGGGAACGCCGGCCCAGTGGCCGTAGATCACCTTCAAACGAAGTCGCTTGGTTTCCCCGGCATCCAGCATAAACACCGTTGAGCCGCGAAGCCAACTGCCCCTGTGTATAATATCACTGCTTGCCCCGTGCCAGTTCTTGGAGATCTGGACCGGTATCCCGGTGGGAGCGCCATCGGCTTCTTCGCACAGGACCATCACAGTCCCGGTGATAGCACGGGGAGGACTCTGATTAAAAACGATGGGAATATTTACAGATGATGCCTGTGGATTAGTCACTTCGATCAGATACTCATCCACCCGGTCGATATCCGATGGCCATGAAATGCTGCTTGCCGGAACCTCCACCTTCAATGCATGCTCCTGCTGGTCAAAGGAATAATTCAACGACGCCTGGGTGTTGAAATTATAGGCATCTGTAATATAGGATGAAGCATTCCAATCGGCATGCGTTTGATCCAGATGCGGCATCAGCGTCAAAAAGACCTGATCATTCATCGTATCAGCTAAATGCGTTTGCCCTAAAGGAGAGATCAACTGTATCGTGGTCCGGGTAATACCCGTGGTGAGAGGGTCGCCGTTATAATCCCTGAAATCCAGCATAAAAACAACCCGATCCGGCCAGGCCGTTATTTCTAAACGCCCTTTCACTCCGAGGTCTGTGCCGCTGGGATCCTCAAAAATCAACCCTGTATGGTCAAACCGCTGTACGAACCGCCCGTTTTCAATGAGACGCACATGCGGATTATTAGTATCCTCAGTATCCAATACTAAACCGGAAACACATTCATACCTGACGCCGTCTTTGTAAACATACAGATTCAACTCTGCGGAAGAAAACGAGGTAACATCCTGATACAGCGCAGTCATGTAATCAGAGCCCGTCAAAGAATCATAGCCGGTCAGTTCCATATCATCGCAATCCAGCCGCAAGCTGTAATAACCGGTCTGGATAATCACATTGGGATTGTTCCTGGCAACGGTATTGGCCTGGCTCTGCGGACGGCGATTACTCAGGAGCGTCGGTATTCCATACTCCCAGTAGATATACCCATAGTTACGATTGTTTTCGACAACGGCTTCTGCACCGGCAACAAAAATCAAGCAAACAAGCAGCATACAGACAGATAATTCGTGATTTCTCATACCATTCCCTTATTAATACGCGGATCATACTCAAAATTTTATTTCCCGTATAACATTTTATCTACTCAGGGGGTCCGGGTTCAAGGAAAAAACATGCTTATTCGACGCCCAAGTATCCTGTGTCGGGTTGTTTTTAGGGTTCAGAACAGCGAACCCGGGGGACAAACTATAAAAGCTTAAACATTGTGTTCATAAATGCTTGCCATATAGATGTTTATCAAATCAAACAAGATATGCAGCTATTTTTAATATCCTTATCCGATAGAGTTTGAGTTTGCGAACAAAAACCTATTCGGAGCCGGACAATGGGGTATGGACACCTTACCATCGATGAACGATAAATGATACTGAAAATGCGGACACAATGGCTCCTTAAAACGGAACTTATAACATAGGAGAATTTTAGCAGAATTGAAATAATAAGTCTATAAATTAAGTTTATAAGCCCCATTTAAGGGGCTATGAACTTAACGGAGGAGGAGGGATTCGAACCCCCGGTGCCTCTCGACACAACGGTTTTCAAGACCGCCGCCTTAAGCCGCTCGGCCACTCCTCCAAAGTCTTTATTTACAAGGCCTTGGCCTCAAAATACGGCTTTGGAAAATACGATTAGCGCTGTGAATTATGCCAACGATAATCTAATCCCAGCATGTCGTAAACAGCTTAACAAACACTTATATCATCTAAAGCTGTATTTGTCAACCGATGGTATCATTCGTGTTGGGATATTTTTCGAGTTGCAGGCCTGATTTGGGATGTTAAGTTGGGGGGTTTAGTGTCCGAAATAGGATTATCAATGGATTTATGATGCGGACCGATAAAATGACTGTGGAAACGGACGTTACATCCTGTTCGGTGAATTGCGCGGCACCCGTGAATGTGCTGTTTGTCGGCGACCGGCCGGTTTCTGATGAACTGGTGAGAAGTCTCAATAAAAATGCCCTTTTATGGGACCGTGTTTCCATCGCCGACTTTGCATCCTGCATTCACAGCCGCAAGATTCTGGGAACGGTGGTTTTTGACGCCGAAGGGGTCGATTCGGAGCATGCGAAAATGTTTGAGGAACTGTTCGCACACCTGGACCGGCAGGACATATCGATGATTTTCCATAATGTGCCGGACTTTATGACGATTGACACACTGCAACTGGCGTGCAGGGCATCTTCTGTTGGGCACGAAGAACTCTGGGCACGGATTGAAAGCAATGTCAAGTACTACCGGCGGCTGCAAAAAGACCTTTCCGAGAAAGAATCGCACAACTGCCAATTGTATCTGAATAAAGATACCGCCGAGCAGTTGGAGTTGGCCGGTCGCGTGCAGCGGAATTTCCTGCCGGCTCGGCTGCCGCATACGTCCGGTATCCGCTGGGGAGCGATGTTTCGCCCTGCCGAATGGGTTTCCGGCGATATCTACGACATCGCCCGTCTGGATGAGGAGCATATTGGATTTTACCTGGCAGATGCTGTTGGGCATTCGATGCCCGCGGCCCTGCTGACGATGTTCCTCAAGCAGGCCGCTGTGATGCGGCAAACGATTAACGACGACTATTACATTTTCAAACCGTGGGAGGTCATCACCACGCTGAACCTGCGGATGTCCGAACAGGAATTGGCCGGATGTATGTTTGCCACCTGTTTTTATGGATTGCTGAATATCACAACATTGAAACTCGAGTATGCCCGCGCCGGACACCCCTATCCGGTTTTGATACGCAACGGCGAACCGGTTCAACTTCAAACCCGCGGCGGCCTGCTGGGCATCTTCCCCGAAGCCGATTTCGAACAGCAATCCATCCAGTTGTTGCCGGGCGATAAGCTTTTTGTCTATTCCGACGGGGCCGAACCCATGCTCGGACACAGTGACGACGCGGGGCAATTTCAGTTTAACCAAGCATTTGCCGACCTCGGCAATGTGCCCATTGATCCGATGTTCGAGGCCCTGAACCGCATGGCCGCGGACTACCGCTTCAAACCCGGCGAGATCGACGATGTCACCGCAATCGGGCTGGAGATTCTTTAGGTCACAACGAAGCCCCGCCTTTTCAAAATCAACTGTCGGCTGAAAACCGGCGTTACAGTAATCCCCATTAGGCGGTCTGGTGATCCAAAAATCCTTCCAGTTTTCTTGAACGCACCGGATGCTGGAGTTTGCGGATCGCTTTGGCTTCCACCTGCCGGACACGTTCACGGGTCACTTTGAAAATGCGACCGACCTCTTCCAGTGTATAGGTGTAGCCGTCGCCAATCCCGTAACGAAGCTTGATGATCTCGCGTTCCCGGTAGGTCAGTGTCTTGAGCACTTCGTCGATGCGGTCCTTGAGCATTTCCTGTGCCGCAGATTGTACCGGGGACTCGGCGGATTCGTCCTCGATGAAATCGCCGAAGTAGCTGTCTTCGCTTTCGCCAATGGGACGATCCAGACTGAACGGATGCTTACTGATCTTGAGAACGCGGCGGGTTTCCGAAATGCTCATCTTGGCAACTTCGGCGATTTCCTCAATGGTTGCCTCGCGACCGAGCTGTTGCAGCAGGTTTTTGCCGATCATCCGGAGTTTGCTCATGGTTTCGATCATGTGAACCGGAATACGGATCGTCCTGGCATGGTCAGCAATGGCGCGGGTGATCGCCTGGCGAATCCACCATGTGGCGTAGGTGCTGAATTTGTAGCCTCTGCGATATTCGTATTTGTCCACGGCACGCATCAGGCCGGTGTTGCCTTCCTGGATAATGTCCAGAAAGCTCAGGCCGCGGTTGCGGTACTTTTTGGCGATGGAAACCACCAGCCGCAGGTTTCCGCCGGAAAGGTTCCGTTTGGCGTTTTCGTATTGAGCATAAACCGCATTGATCGCACGCAACCGCTTGTCCAACTGCTTGGGAGTTTCCAGCACCAATTCCTGCAAGCCCACCAGTTCCTGCTGAATCGCCTCAATATCCTCGGCGTCATAATCCTGTGTTGGGCCCGCTTCGATCAGCGGCTGCAACTGGTGCATTTTCTGCTGAATGCCCTGGAGTTTTTTCATCATCGGCTGGATGCGGCTGGTCCGCAAGCTCAGTTCTTCAAGCAAGGTCGCAATTTTTCTGCGATTGCGATGGATCTGCTTAATGTTCTGTTTAATCTTATCAATGTCCTTGAGTTCTTTTGTCGCTAAGAAAATATCCGTGTTTCGGTCCAGCAGCAAGTTGACCGTCGCAACATTTGCAGGCAGACGTTTTTTGACAACGGCTCGTTCATAGGCCTCTCCGCTGCTCATTTTCATGGTTCGATCGAACGGCAGCGTCCCATCGTCAACCTGGTACAGTATTTCCACCGCGGCCCTGGCACAGTAGTCGTTCTCGAGCACTTTGCGCCTAAACGCCAGACGGGTCAGTTCTATCTTTCGGGCGAGACTGATTTCCTCATCACGCGTCAGCAGGGGAATCTCTCCCATCTGGGTCAGGTACATCCGAACCGGATCGTCAATTTTTCGGCCTTCGGGTTCCGCGATAAGTTCGGCCTCGAGAGTGAGGTCCTCTTCAAGATCATCTTCATCCTCACTCTGGCCGACCTTGTCCGTATCCTCAAAGTCTTCGTCCTGGTCTTTCTGGACATCGGCTTCATCCAATAACTGGACGCCCATCTCATCGAATGTCATCAGGAGACTATCCAGACGAGCGGGACTGATAATTTCATCCGGGAGCGCATCGTTCAGCTCCTCATAAGTCAGAAAGCCCCTTTCCTTGCCCCTGGCGACAATGGCTTTGATTGTCTTTTCAATCTTCTCATTGCGAACGGCGGTTGCCTTTTCGTCTTCTTCCGTATCCATCGCCTCGGGCTTTTTACCGGCGTCCTTCTCTGACTTTTCATTCGGATCCATGTCCGGCTGCTCTTCATCGGATAAATCATTTTCATCCTCGACGGGGTCGAGATCGTCATCTTCTTCAAGCAACTCTGATTCATTCGATTCGTTTATCTGCTGCTTTTTCGTCTTTTTTGAAGCCATTCAATTCCTCTTTTTTATTGTTCCCATGATATTCTATGAATTCGATTCATTCCGATCAGATGCCCGCATTTCTCAAATTCGGTCCTTTCCGGGCGATCTGCGCCAGCATCTGCTTGAGTTCATCATCTCCTTCGAGGCGCTGCTTGAGCATCTGTATATGGCTGTCGCACCGCTGCTTTTCCAGTTCCGTCAACGCGCCTTCCAACTGGTTATATACATTTTCTTTGCTTTCGGCCACGGTTTGCAGGCGCGTCAGCAAGTTCGCCGTCTGGGGCGACTGAATTCGGGCATAGACCTGCGACAACTGTAAGCTGCCTGTTTCGCCAAGCACGCCAAAGACCGCCTCGGCCAGTTCAATCACCCGCCGGTCCGGGCCGAAATCGCTGACAGAAACCCGATCTGTAATTTCTTCAAAGCAGCCGGGACGCTCCAATAAGACTTCCAGTATCTCACACTGTGATTTTGAAGCCAAATCGATGCTTTGATCAGCCACCTGCACCTCCTGCTCAGCAACAATTTCCTTATTACGCTGAGCACGCCGTTTTTGTTTTTGAATCGCCGTAATTTCCTCTTCAATGCGGCTTGAAGAAATTCCCAGCAGCTCACTGAGGCGGGCCACGACAACCGCCCGGCTGATTGAATCCATTTGCCGGGCCTCGAAAGCCCCTGCCGCCGTCTGTAAAAAGCGGCGAATCGCTTCGGTACGGTCGGAGAGATTTTGACCGGCCTGAAGCTGCTCGGAAAGTACTTTCCATTTGAATTCAAGCACGTCCTCGGACGCCTCAATGACTTTTCTAAACGCATCGGCGCCTGCTTCGAGCAGATAATCGCACGGGTCCTTGCCTTCCGGGACAAAGGCAAGCCGGACGTCTATTTTTTGTCCCAGGCAGACTTCCAACGCCCTGTTGGCGGCGGCTTTTCCGGCAACGTCACTGTCAAAGAGCAACACAATACGCTTGGCGTATCGCCGCAATATCTTGACGTGACCGTCGGTCAAACTTGTGCCCAACGCAGCCACGACATTTTCGATCCCAAACTGATGGGCCATCATGACATCCGTGTAACCTTCGGCTACAACGGCGGTGCCGCTTAAGGAAATCGCCTCACGGGCCTGGTACAGGCCGTAGAGAGAGTAACTCTTGTCAAACAGCGCTGTCGCCGGCGAATTCATATACTTAGCCGGATCGTCGCCCAGCGTCCGGCCGCCGAAACCGATCACGCGACCGGTTACATCGATAATCGGGAACATCAGGCGGTTTCGGAACTTGTCATAACAGCCCCCGCGTTCCTTTTCGACCGCCAATCCGCTCTCGATAAGGTATTTATTCGCAATCTTCTTCTCGGCCGCCTGCTTAACGAGGTCATCCCAGGCATCAATCGCCAATCCAAGCTGCCATTTTTTTGCCGTTTCCTCTGTAATTTGACGACCGGCAAGATACTCTCTGGCCGCGGCACCTTTTTGGGCGTCCCACAGATTGGCGGTCCACTGTTTCAGCGCCCACGTATTCAATTTTCCAACAATCGCCGGATCAAGCTGATTGCCCCCGGAAGCATCCTGCGGCCGGCGAGCCGGCTCGATAGCAATGCCCGCACGGTGTGCAAGACGCTCGACGGCCTGCGGAAATGTCAGGTTTTCTTTCATCTGGACGAATTTCAGGACGTCGCCGCCAGCACCGCAGGCAAAGCACTTGAATATCTGCTTGTCGGGATTGACAAACATGCTGGGCTTGTGGTCGGTGTGGAATGGGCACAGGCCCACCATTTCCTTACCTTTTTTTTCCAGATTCATATGTTCAGAAATGACATCGACAATGTCATTGGCCTGCTGAATCCGGCTGATCAGACTGTAATCCCATTTCCCAGCCAAGACATCTCCGCGGGGGCTGCCCCTTGCACTGAATCTCTTATCTTCTTATAACTCAAATAATGACAATACGTTATCGACCCACTTGTAGCATTTATGGGTCTGGTTTACAACCGTAACCGATTTCTTCATCCGGCAAGGTTTCACAAAAAAGACAGTAAAGTATAGAAGAAGATGTCAAAAAGTCAAGTTTGGAGAACAAAATAGCTTTTTTAGTACAGTTAATGGGGAATTTTAATTCAATAGACACTTGACCTAAAGAGACACCTCTTAATTCGACGCGGTGGCATCGCAGAGGGCATGAAGGTGTTTTATTGAAAGTTCATCAAGACGGTCCACAACTTTTTCGGCTTTGGGTGCCAACTCTTTTCGGCTGTAGGTGGTTGTGACGGCGACGGGATTCATGCCCGCCGCGGCGGCGGCTTCCAAACCCCAGTGAGAGTCCTCGACGACGACACATTCGTTTGCCTTGACAGGATCGCCAGACCGGTTGAGTTTATCCAGCGTCATCAGATACCCCTCGGGATCGGGCTTGCCATGTTTGACATCGCCAGCGGCGACGATGACTTCGAAGGCATCCGCAAAACCGGAGCCAGCCAGCATGAGGTCGATATCGCTGTGCAACGCTCCGGAACAAATCGCCCGGCGAATGCCGTCATCTATCAGACGCTGGATGAATATGTTTACTCCGTCAATGATGATCGAGCCAGACATAATAAGCTCATCAAAAATGACTTTCTTTTCGGTGATCATTTTTTGAATCCCAGCATCGTCCCAGCCCATATTGTAATCCCGGCCGACCGCTTCTATATTTTCAAGGTCCGAATAGCCGAGGTATTTTTCCCAATGCACATCTTTGGGTATATCCACGCCGCAGCGATTGAATACCGCATTCAGCGCTTTGTAATGCAGCAATTCCGAATCCGCAATCACACCATCAAAATCAAATATCACTGCTTTGAGCATACTTATCTAAACTTTCTATTGTCTAAGAGATTCCAGTTTCGTTAACCATTCATTGAAATGAGGGCATTCAGTACGAATCATTTCCAATCCTATCGCTTTTGAAATAAGCTTTCCATCTGCAACTTTGTCATAAGATGGACATGCATGCTTAATTCTTCGTGAGGGACATGTTTCGTAATTATCGTTG
>Ga0272441_10015558_pt1 | contig 10641 bp, 13 predicted proteins | sample SSMProp6N_FD_193582 | JGI IMG/M metagenome (GOLD analysis project Ga0272441, IMG submission 193582) | Marine sediment archaeal communities from Little Sippewissett salt marsh, Falmouth, MA, United States - SSM-Prop-6N | ecosystem: Environmental > Aquatic > Marine > Wetlands > Sediment ...
CCATTGCTTATTCCGGCGAAATCCCATCTGATCCTTATATTTAAAACGAGGCTTATCATGTCTTATCCTGCAGGAATAAACGCATTGACCGAAAAAACCAATGGTCCCGGTCAGGTCATTTTTGCTTCTCATATGAACGCAATCAAAACCGCCCTTGATGAAGTCGCTTCTGTTCTTGGCAATGCTCCACAGGGTAATAAATCAGATCTCGAATCCCGTATCGACGTTCTCATTGATGATGATGGAAATATCAATCCTTTCGCCAATTTTGTCTTTGTTGGAAAATCTGGCTGTAAATATTCTACCATCCAATCCGCGATCGACTCTATTTCTGATGAGGATGAAGAAAATCAATATGTTGTTATTATTGCTCCTGGCGAATATACTGAGGAAGTAACTACAAAGCCATTTGTCCATCTTGTCGGCTCAGCTCCGACAATGCCGCCCCTTTGTTCTTCTTTTCCTAAATTTCCTACTACTATTCTTGCCCCCACTGATTCATCCTCTGTCATTCTTGCTGGCGGCTCTATATCGAATCTTAAAATTGAATGCTGGCAATCTCCTCCCACTATTGACGTTACTGTCCAATGGAGTCCCATTGTCAATTGTTTTGTTATTAGCGGCGGAGCTGGCGGAGCTATTAAATCTACTGGCGCCGATATTTACGCTCTTCGTTCTTCTTTTTTTGCCGATTCCGGCGAGGTCCTCCAAATTGGCTCATATTATCATTATTTTAATGATTGCAATATTGTTGATGGCGGAGGCTCCGGCGTCTGGTCCCTATCTTCTGGCGCAAAAGTATACTTTTTCCGCTGTAATATTGAATCTCAAGGCGAAACTCCCACTTTACCTTCCGGTTGTCTTGTTCATGCCCGCCTTTCCTGTTTTTCTGATTATCCTTCAGGCGATGGCACTTTCGATGATGGCACAATGTCTGGCTCATGTTGTGATATCGGTATCGAATGGTAATTTTTTATTGAAAGGATTTTTTATCATGGAATGGATTCAACAACACTCACTCGAAATTTTTCTTTATGGCTCCGCTGTTCTGAATATCGCTCAGATTATCGGACGCCTGACTCCGACTCCGAAAGATGACGCCGCGATCGGCGCCATTGGCAAGATCTTCAATTTCCTATTCAGCAAAACGAACCAGAAGTGAATCAAGTTTCCCTCCGTCTAGCTCCCCGTCTGTGCCTGGTCAGCACGTAAAGGCGGGGAGTCCTCTTTATCCCGAATAGTATATTGTCACTGTACCCTTAATGAATACGCGCTGTTATTATTTTGTTCTGGAGCCTCTACCTACTTATAATAATATGCCTGTACAATGCCAGCGTAAGGTCAGAAACTATTATTGTGTTGATTTATACCCTTATTCTATATATATTCTTCTTGTTATTATGCCGCTTTTATATTATTAAAGGCTTCTTTGCTATGTTTTTCCATCAAATATTCTTCTTTAATCCTTCGATTATTGCTTCCGGACGTTTATTTTCTTTTGAAATTACACTTTTTTCTTCTCGATTCTCTATTATTTCCATCTTGATTTTCTCTTTTTCTGTTTTACGCTTTATATCCCCTTTAAAATAAAATGACAGAAAGGAAGGTTTGCCTAAAATGAAACATTATTTATTTATAACTTTGCTTATCATTTTGATTGTTCTGTTCACTCCATGCCTTCTTCTTTCTCAGGATACTTTGCAGGTCCGTATCCAGAATCAAAACCAATTTGACTGCACTCTCGAGATGCATGAACTTGTTGTTTCAGGCGATTCCGTTTTTTCTGTTCATCCATGGCCGGTTGGCAATCGTATCTTCCCTTCCGGGATGACCCACTTCACAATTACTTCTTTGCTTCATTCCCGGAATCCTTGCTTCGTGTTTTACTTTCATGATTCTTCCAATCGTACCAGTCCGCCATCTGAGAGATTTTGTCTTTATTGTCCTGAAACTTTCCTTCCGCCTGCCTCTGTCCATGTGTGGCGCATAAATCAATGAATGACTGTAAAATGACTTTTGAATGACTGTAGAATGACAGCCTTCCCCTTACCCTTCCCGGCCCTCCTCGCGTCGCATACGCGCCGCGAGACACATCAATGTGAATGGATTATACTCGCACTTCCGACCAGTTTCAAGAGTTTGTAAAAAAGAAACCGGCGCGGCTCGCTTCGCGCCGCTTTGAAATGGACTTTCATTCGGTAAAATCCCTCATGAAAGTCCATCCCAAAGCGAACGCCGCGCCTGTTCGCATTCAATTGAAGCGAAACACCGCCTTTAAAAAACAGGCCGTGTTTCGCCTTTGTATTGTAGGCTCATCTGATTGGTAAAGGTTCCCACCACCCGGTAAAAGGGCCACATCCCCGCCCGTCCCCTGGTTGGTTCTTTGTTTTATAGGAAGAACAGCCGAACATAACGCGTCAATATGCGGGCGCTTAAGAACGCGCCCCAACCTTCACTTCGTTCAGGTTCGCATATAGCCCGTTATGTTCTCGTGTTTTTCCGTTCCGCCTGATGATCCTCACGTTCTTTCGAGCTCCTTTCTGCGACGGCGGGATGTGAAAACAAACTCTTGTTTTGCTCGCGCGTCGTCGTTCTCCGCATTTCGCTTACTCGCTCCCGGATGCCCCTGCGCGACACCACCACAACACCCCGGATCACCACTCGCCCCTTCCCATCTCCCCGCCGGGATGCTCGACGCAAAACGCGGCATCACTCCTTATGAAAAATGTTAAATACTGAAATTTTCGGTAAAACATGCTTTCTGAAAACCATGAAAAAATTTTAAAAAATCCCGAAAGCGCGCTCGCAAAACTTTTTTGATGCTCCTGTTCTCTTTGCTCCGTCTTGGTAGTATCGCAGTAGGCGTTTGTTCTGTCCGTAACTCAAATCAAGATATCCACTTGTTTTTTTCTTTCCCTATCTCAGCCAACCTGAAAACAAATTTAACGCAGAACCGTTCGAAGTCAAGAGTATATAAACCGCGCTTTCTATTGTGGCGCGGCTCTTGACTTCTCTCGAACCTGCGTTATCTTTTTAATACGGTTGGCTTGCTCTCATCATTTCTGGTCCAGACTGTATCATGTTGGAACACTTTCCCGTATTTAGCCTCATCTCATCTGAAAACACATTCTCACAGTGAAACACTTTTCAGCCCTTTTTTGCCCTGCTTTAGCCTCAAAATCTCTGGCATGATAGTTGTAATATAAATAATTGTTTCCACTTTAATTTATCATTTCAAAGAAAGGGGTATCTTATGTCTCACTTTTACGCAACGATCCAAGGCGATTCCGGCGAGGCCTCCCGGCGCGGCACTAAAAAGTCCGGCATCCAAGGCCACATCCGCGGCTGGTTTGTTGGCTTCAAAGTAAATTGCTATATTGATTCCAGCGGCTTTGATGTTTGCGAAGTTTGGCAAACGTCCGGCTCCAAAGGCCACTCCAGTTCTTTCTGTGTGGCTTCTGCTCGTTCGCCTGAACCAACTTCATAATTCATGAAAGAGAGGTACTACATGCTTTTCACTGTTAATTATTACCCGCGCTTTAAATGCCCGATCTGCGGCCATACGGTTTCCGGCCTCGCTTCAACCTCCCCGCGCGTCCCAGGCGAATACTTCCTGGGCATTTGCGATGAAGAAGAAGGCGGCTGCGGCAGAACCTTCAATATTCGCGTCGCCTTCAAAGCTATTCCCATGCTTTATTCTTTAAAAAAAGAGCCAGCCGTTGAATGGTCTGCCGAATAACTTCCTTCTTTTCCACGTCCGCAAAGGCCGGCCGGTTTGCGCTTCTCCCCCGGGCGCCTCCAAGCCGTGTGAAACTCCTTGGGTTCCGGCCGGCTCCTTCCCTTCTCTGTCTGATGCTGAGTGGGCGGCTGACTGCTTCGGCTTCTCTGACTTCGTTATCCGTAATAAAAGCACTGGCGTCGACCATCGCTATTGCAAACGTAAACAGATTTCATTATTTTAATCTACTGTCAATCACTAATTGAAAGGCGCTTCCAAATGAATGCTTATTTGAGTTCTCTCATGTCCGCGCTTGCCAAATATCGCTTTATTTATGTTTCTGGTCCTCAGCGATCCGGCACCCGCATTGCCTCGAAGATTATATCTTTCGAGACTGGCTATCAGATGATTGATGAAACTGAATTTAAAGTTGGCGATTCTGAATCCCTCCGCCTTCTTCTCGAAGGCCATTCTCATGCTGTCATCCAATGTCCCGGCCTGTCTCATGTCATTCATACTTTTTCAACTCCCGCCGATTGCATCGTTTTTATGCATCGTCCGATTGCTGATATTATAAAATCTCAAAACCGTATTAAATGGGAATGCGAAAACCTTGAGCTTGATAAATATAATTGCTCCCGTGGCCCCATCTCTCATGTTAAATATGAAACGTGGCACGCTTTCCAAAAGGGTAATGTCCATCACCCGGTTGACCTTAATTACTGCGATCTCGCTTCTCATCCTTTTTTCGTTGATAAATCTGATCGAACCGGCTTTCTATGGAATCAAACTGCAATCTAATTTTGAGGCTTTTCCATGACTATACTTGATCTCACAATTCAAAAGCGATGGTTTGACCTTATTCTTTCAGGCGAAAAGACTATGGAATACAGGCGTTTTTGTCCTTACTATTCATCCCGTATCAATAAAACGCGCTTCTCTCATATCAAGCTTCGTAACGGCTATCGTCCCGACTCTCCTTTCTTGATCGCTGAAATTCTCCATATTTATCTTGGCTCCGGCGCTTTGTTTTCTCCTTCTTGCGGCGAACATTTATCCGGATCTTACTATGGCATTCACATAGGCGCCATCGTTGAGAAAGGTAACACTTGATTTAAAGGCTCATCTATCACGAACATTAAAAAGGGCATCAATGACTTGGAATGGAATTGTGTCCAGAATTTTTTTTCCTGATATTTGAGCCTTCTCTTATACCTAAACTGTCTACTTTTTTACACTGTGTCAAAAAGACACAGTTGACTTTTTATTTTTGAATTTATATATTCGTCCTGATTCACTTTTTTTAAAAAATACCGAGTACGATGCTTCCTACTCCAAACAATCCAACTCTTGAGACGCGCGAGCGTCAATACCCGGCGCTTGAGCCGGTGAATAATCCTCCATTTTTTTCTTCCTCGACATCCTCCATCTCAACTGCTTTTCCGGGCTGTGGCCCGGCGGAGATCTCATTATGTCGGCATTAGATGTTATCAGCTCAAAGGCTTTTTGCCCAATTTGTAGGAGATGGTACTTTGTAGGCGAATCCCTTTGTCCCTGTCCTTCTTGCTTCCCTTCATCTCATCAGCCTGCTCTTAAGGAACCTGATTATTTCGATCCTGATTACCTTGATTTTCTTTGCAGAGACGAGGCAATTATTCCATGAAAAAGTCGCGTCCCTTCTACTATCTTGATACTCTACAAACAACTGAACATTTTGACCCTCTTTTTGACTCAAATGTTGGCCCCGTCGACTATGATTCTATTTCTAAAAATAGATCTCCCGTTGGACTTAAACGTCGAAACGGTATGCGCCGCGCTGTCCTTAATCTTGCTGACCGTCTCGAGTTTATTGATTATCGCCTCGCTGGCCGCGTCCGCAACTGCGGCTCCCGCGTTTACTGGCATGAAACTGTCTGCTCCCATCACCAGCGAAGCCGCATTTTTCAGGCTCGCCACTGCGGATTCCGCCTTTGTCCTGCATGCGCTAAAAGACAGTCCTTAAAAAACATGCGCCACATCTCGCCTGCTTTGACTGACTATGTTTCAACAAACAGCCTTTTTCCATACCTTCTGACCCTGACTATTTTAAACACTGACGAACTTCCAGACCGTAAATTTTTATCTAAAGCCAGACGCAATTTCTTCAGGTCTAATATATTCAATGAAATAAGTGCTCATGGCTTCTTCTGGTCCATGGAAGTTAAGGTTGGATCGAACTCCGGGAAGTGGCATGTCCATTTCCATGTTCTTGTATTGACCGAATCTCCCCTTCCTGTTTATCCTGTTCAATCTGGCGATTATAAAGTGGATCTCAGCATATCAAAGCGTGTTACCGATGCCTGGACTAAATCAACAAACGGCCTCGGCCTCAACACTGATTTCCGTTCTTTCGATGGCCACTATGCCGAGCTTCTCAAGTATGTTTCAAAAGGGAATTTTGATATGTCTGATGAGCAATTACGCGAATTCGTTGTTTGGAGTAAAGGCTTGAGATTCAAGGGATTCGCGGGAGCGCTTTATCGTAATTCACAGCTTCAATCAGCTTTGAAGGAATCTCGTGATCTCGAGAAAGAAGATGATATTGACAAAGTCGTGTGTCCGGTTTGCGGCGAAACTCGCACATGCACTGTCGGCGCTTACTGGTCTGATAATAAATCTAATTTTATCATTGACTGGGTTACTTTAGATATTGACTCTGACCCCGACCCACCACCATTTTAATAAAGGAGTTGACCATGCCTGACAAATTTTTAGTTCTGGTTAATGACGGTCATTCGATTGTTGACCATTCGATACTTTCCTTGAATGAGCTTCTTTCATATGTCCGCGATTCCGAATTTGATAATTGCTCAGTTTCCATTCACGCTATTGGAGAGCCCGTTTACAGTTTCACCACATTTGACTAACCCACCTCTTAATCCTACCTGGCGGGACTAATCACCCCGCCTTTTTTTTGCCTCAAATATTACATTTTACTTGACAAACAAATGTCGTTTCATTATATTCGGCTTATATTGATAAGGAGAATTCCGGTGATCGACTTTAATCAAACATGCTCAAGGCCTGCATTTTTTAAGATTTGCGCTGCCGCATTCGCTTCTCTTTTTCTTGGCAGTCACCTAAAACCTTCCCAATCCGATCCGTCCCAAGACGCCGCAAAGCCCGGTTGCTTCGGATCTGGCGGCGGCCAGCCGTGGTGCGAAAATTGTAGTTTTCAGTCTACTTGCGGTTGACATTCCCTTTTCTCTATAAAAACGGATCCCTTATGATTTATGGCGAATTAAAATCAGCTGTCAAAACTGTGGGCCCAGCGCTTTTAATCATGGTTTTGATTTTGCTTTACGTTTATGATCAGTGTGTTGCCGCTCCCCTTCGTTCGAAAGTATGCGCTCTCGAAAATTCTCTTTCATCCATTAATTCAACTGTTGTTCGCATCGATGAACGCACCCGCATACTTTTTATCGAAAAGTTTGGGAAGGATTATGATTCGATCCAGAAAAATTAGTCATGCCGTTTATAAGAGAATGCATGCCAGGATTTATCGAAAACTTCACAAAATCGCCTTCGATAATTATTTCGTTTGTTCTACTCCCGGCTGTAATTCACATAAAGATCTTGTCGTTCATTATAAAGCTTATGATGAAGCTCACTGGGATGATCCAGAATATTATGAAATTAAATGTGCTAAATGTCATCGTAAAAAACACCGGAAGCGCCGGTGTTCAATTGCCAATTCAAATATTAACTGAAAGGAATTGAATCATGGCAAAAGTATCATACTCGGCACTGGTTGACACCATCCGTGGAAAACTCAACGGCTCCGTGGCGAGTTCGTGGAAGGGTATCAATACCCTGAAGCGGCATCCATCGCCAAGACAGCCACGAACCGAAGCCCAGCAGACCGTCCGCGGTTATATGAATAACCTTGCGGGCGACTGGTACGGCTTGAGCGATACGCTTCATGACCTTTGGAATCGGTATGCTTCACTTTTACCGAAACCTATGACAGGTCTGAATGCGTTCGTGAAGCAAAACACCGCTTTGTGTCGCTACCTGGGCTATGGTTCCGAAATCACAAACCCGCCTCCGACTCCGTCGACTCCTGAGGCCATTACCGGTTTTAGCATGGCAGTCACTGACTCCCTAAATAATACCGCGTCTTGGACCTCTCCGACCGGCGTGTCCGATTACGTCATTCTTGATTACAGCTTTCTGGCTGGGAGAGATGATGGCGCAAATCCCCGCTGGTCTTTCGCCGCTGGAGCGAGTGCGAGTGCCGCCACCAAAGCGCATACTCATGCATTTCCGATCGGAACTGTCATGCGGTATCGCGCCCGCGTGATGGATTCATACGGCCGTGTTTCTCCGAATACCGCCGTGTCCGTCGTCACTGTGGCATGACCTTTTTTTTGAGGGAGGGATTTTGGCAAAGATTATCTTTTCTGCCATTGTTGCTGACATGCGTGGGCGTCTCGGGGGAGCTGTTTACAGTTTTGCCCGAGGCACCCACTATGTCAAAGACTATCAGCCGAACGTTTCTCAACCAAACACTCCGCGTCAATGTTTTGTCCGTGGTAATTTTTCTTATTATTCCGGCATCTGGTACGGCCTCAAGCCTACTTATAAACAAATGTGGCGTCAATATGCCTCACTCACTGGCGGCCGTATCACTGGCTACAATGCTTTCATGCGTCACAATCTCCGGCTGGCCGCCGCATATCACACAGATTTTTCCGCAGTTCTTTATCCTCCTCAAACTGTCAGTACTCCGCGCTTTCCGTTCGGCATTTCTGCCGCTCCGTCTGATTCCACTTCGAATGTTATCAGCTGGTCGCAACCGTCTGATGACTCCACATATGTTCAGGCCGCATTTATCATGGAATGGAATTACGCATCTGGCTATAATCGCCACTGGTCATTTATTGAAACCGTCAAATCTAATGTCGGTTCTATTACTCATAATCATGACTATGAGCCCGACGACGTTATCTATTATCGCCTTCGTTCTATTGATAAAAAAGGCCGTGTAAGTCCTTACTCTCATTCCGTCTCTTTGACCATACCATCATAATTTAGGAGGGATTTCTTATGAAAACCGCAATCATTATTCCGACTCACAATAATTTGTCAATGCTTAAAAAATGCATCGACTCTATTATTTCTTTTACGAAAAACTTCGAAATTTTTGTCTTTGACAATGGTTCTTCTGATGGCACCGCTGGCTTTTGCTCTGACTTTAAAAAACGCTTTCCTGAATTTTCTTTCTGCCGATCTGAAAAAAATGTCGGCTTTGCGCCTGCCATTAATCGCGGCATTGAGTTCACCAACTCTGACTTCATTTGCTGGCTCAATGACGACACTCTCGTTACCCCGGACTGGCTTGAACATCTTATCGACTGTCTTATGTTTTCCTCTAAAGACCTTGGCATACAGAAAGTCGGCATTGTTGGTCCTGTCACAAATTCATGTGCCGGCAAACAGTCTTTGAATGACTCAAATATCAATCTTTTGAACTATCATGCTATTTCTCATGAATATTGTAAAAAATATCGCTCTCTTTATGAAGTAGCTGATTTCCTTTCCGGCTTCTGCCTTCTCCATTCCCGTGCCCTTACAAAAGAAATCGGTCTGCTCGACGAATCTCTCGGCTTTGCCGGCTTTGAAGATAATGACTATCTTCTCAGGGCTGAGGCCGCCGGCTACCGCGGCGTCGTCGCTCATGACTCTTTTGTCTACCATCACGGCTCCGCCACATTAAACCGCCCCTGCTTTCAATTCCTTGAAGGTGGCCTGTCCGCTCATATTGATTTCCTTGAAAAATACCGCAAACCTGACACACAACGCCTGGTTACTTCTTATATTGTCCATTCTCCTCATCCTGTTTTTGTTGAATCCGTCGCTCAGGCTTCTTCTTATTCTGATGAGGTTTCTATCACTTTTGACAACTGGAACGATTCCGATCTTGAAACATTGCTTTATGAAAATAAAAACGTCCATATCTGGCATATTGACCACGAAACCAATGAGGCTGAACGCCGTAACATTGCCATTGAAAATGCCAAGAAATTCGATCCTGACTGGATCTTGTCTCTTGATTCTGATGAAATCCTCGAAGATAAATGCGACTTCGGCTTCATGCATCGCCTGATGAGCCATCCTAATCCTCATGTCAAGTATTTCAGCTTTCCTATTTTTACTTTTTGGAATGACTCTGAATCATGGCGAGTTGACTCTGTTTTCGGTAAGATGTACGGCCAGCGCATGTTTAAAGTTCTTCCTTCTCAGCGTCTCTATTCTTCTCATCCTCAGGGATATCATGTCCCTCATTGTCCCCATACTACCCCTGAAGGCACTCGCCATGTTGCCACAAAAATCCTTCATTTCGGATACGTCGATCCTGAGGAAAGACAACGTAAATTCGATTTTTATTCTTCTTCAGATGAATCACCTGATCCTTTTATGATCGGCTCTGATGATTATTCTCACATTATTTCTTCTTCTGCCTTACTCCATCAATACCGCGGTTCTCAGACTGTTTCATTCAATATGATGTACGGAGGCGAATACAATGAAGCGGCAAATGTTCTGGATCACATTTTTACTTCAGTTGATGAAATCGTTCTTCTTTCTACTGTCAAATGTCGCCGTTTTTCTGCTCTTGCTAAATATTATCATGCTACTCTCTTAAAATCCAAATTTAAAGATGATTTTTCCGCTCCCCGTAATCTCATGAAACAAGAGTCTAAATCTGACTGGATCTTTTACCTTGATCCTGATGAAGTACTTCATCCTGATTTTTTTCCTTCTTTCCAGCGCCTTCTTGATGAAAATGTCGACGCTTATTTGTTTACTGTTCGCAACCTTCATCTTGATGGACCTCCGAGTATTACCGACACCGTTCGCCTTTTCGAAATGTTCCTACA
>Ga0272441_10015559_pt1 | contig 10640 bp, 11 predicted proteins | sample SSMProp6N_FD_193582 | JGI IMG/M metagenome (GOLD analysis project Ga0272441, IMG submission 193582) | Marine sediment archaeal communities from Little Sippewissett salt marsh, Falmouth, MA, United States - SSM-Prop-6N | ecosystem: Environmental > Aquatic > Marine > Wetlands > Sediment ...
AAGTTTCGCTGAATCACGGACCATACCTGGGCGAGATCGACGATCCCATTGTCGCCCGCTGCGCCCCCGAACCCGAAGGTCGACCCGAAGGAGGTGTCGGTGTTCTTCAGGTGAAACTCCCACATCCACGGAATGGCCATTTCGAAAAGTTCCAGGTTGCCGTGTACCACGCGGCCCTGCGCATTGGCCAGCCCGTGGGAGACATCTCCGCACAGGTAGACCGGCACGGTATCGCCCGGATGTGTGGCATGGTGGAGCGCGAGGTGCTCCATGAGCTGCCGGATCTCATCAGGGCTCGATGGGGGCTCGGCCAGCGAAGACATGGGTTCGACGGTGAGCGCAGCGAGCCCCAGGCTGCGGGCGCGGTACGAGAGGGCCTCCAGCGCGGTGACTGCCTGCGCGATGCCAGCGGTTTTGAGCTCCATGTGGTCCCGGGGGACGGATCCCAGGCTGCCGCCGACCGAATCGGCGCCGAGAAGCGCACCGATCTCTAGGAACCGCGCGTAGGCGTTCATGGCCACCTGCCGCAGGTCTGGGTCGAGGGACATCAACCCGCCGAGCTCCCGATGGGAGCTGAAGCAGCTGCTGATGTGCACGCCGTGATCCTCGGCCTGCCGCCGCAGCCGCTGGAAGTAGCGGTCCGGGAGGCTGTACATCTCAAAGAAGCTTCCAAGCTGCATGTGTTTCAGATTCAGACGCTCCATGAGCGCGAACAGCCACTCAAAGCTGTAGCGGTACTCTATGGGATCGCTCTTGATGCCAAGCTCGATGTTCATACAGATGATTCTTTGTTGTTGCGGGGCCTCTTACTGTGGCCGCCGGATCCGGTATTGTCGCCGGTGGCCGGATTCACGAACACCACCTTGTTTACCCATTCGGATTTCCGGTGCACCGCCTCCAGCATAGTAGGACCGTCGTCCAGCGGGATGCGATGACTTATTAGCGGATCCAGCTGCAACTCCTGCTGCATAAAGCGAAGCACCCGTGTCCACTCGTCCGAACCTCGAGGGGTCACCTTGCTGTTCCAGGTGCCGTAAATGGTGAGCTCCCGGCGCAGGATGTATGAGAACATCGCCTCCGGCAAAGTGAACTCACCGTGAATATTGCCCAGGAAAACCACCTGCCCAAAAAGCCCGGCTGCGGCGATGGCCTGACGGAAGGTAACCGAAAGACCGCACGCCTCCACGGTAATGTCTGCGCCGCCACCGGTAAGCTCCTTGATAGCAGACACCACGTCGGTTGCCGAAGGGTTCACCGTAGCAAAGCCCATCTCCTCCGCGATCCCCCGCTTGCGTGTATCCGGTTCCGAGACGATCACTGGGCGGCAGCCACGGATCCGCAGCCACTGCGCCACCAGGTTCCCTATGGGCCCGCCGCCGATAACGGCCGCGCTCATGCCTGCACGCACCGTTGGCCTGTTAGCCGCATGGTACGCTACAGCGCACGGTTCGGTCAGGGCGGCGTGTGTGAGACGAACGCCGTCCGGAACGGGTAGGAGATTGAACTGCGGCACGTAGAGCAGCTCCTGAAATCCACCGTCGCGACGGGAGCCGAAGTAATCGTAGGTGCGGCCAACGGCGTACTCACCAATTTGGTTGATCGCCTCGTCGTAATTGGGGATGAGCGGAAAAACCACAACACGGTCGCCCACGCGAAAGGCGCTTCCGGGGGGTACATCTTCCACGATCCCTGAGAACTCGTGTCCCATGACGAGGGGATAGTGATAGGCGCCTCCTTCAAACGCACGGGGAATATCTGAGCCGCACACTCCTGCAGCGGCAATACGCAAAAGCACCCATGTGGGATCCGGAGGGAGTGGGTGGGAACGGTCTTCAACAACCAGCGTGCCATCGGCGATGAGAACGACTGCTTTCATATCTTCGTAATGGTAACGTGTATTAGGCGCATCGTCAATCACTTTTATTATAAAACAATCGTATTTATTATATAATGGCGTATTTTGATTGTTATTGATTGACACATCACGACGGGTGTGCTAACTTTTGGAAGTCGAGAGGGAGGTGCTCGTGGAAAAGCATGGGAAGACCATGAGGGCAGCGTTCATGGACGGGGTAGAACAGATCGAGGTGCGTGAGACGTCCGTACCGGAGCCAGGGCCGCGAGAAGCGTTGCTCAAGGTGTACAGCTGCTCGGTTTGCGGCTCGGACATCAAGATCTACCGCTACGGAAACAAGCGACTCACCTATCCCGTTATTGTGGGTCACGAGATCGCCGGTGAGGTCGTGGAAGTGGGTGCCGGGGTGGAGGCGGTTAAAGTAGGAGACCGTGTCTCTGTGGGCGCGGATATCCCGGCCGTCTGGCATCAAAACGTACCGGGTAAGGACAGCTACGTTGACTACGCCACCGCCCACGAGTTCGACGGAGGGTTTGCACACTACATGTTGCTCAACGAGCGCATGGTGGAATTTGGCCCCCTCACACACATACCGGACAATCTTTCCTACGATGAGGCATCGCTTGCCGAGCCACTGGCCTGTGCGATAAAGGGATTGGAGTTCGGACATTTCGGCCGCGGCAAGAGCATCTGCGTTATAGGATTGGGGCCGATCGGGTGCATGATGCTGGAGCTTGCCCGGGCCTACGGCGCGAAGCATATATTTGGTGTCCAGCGTTCGCGACCACGTCTGGAAGCCGCGAAACGGTTTGCTTCCGACGCCCGATTCATCTGCACGCAGGACGAGGACCCGGTGCAGACAGTTATGACGGAAACCGGAGGGAAGGGAGTGGACATGGTAGTCACCACTTCTGGCAGCGTACAGGCGCACAAGGATGCAATCCTCATGGTCGGCCACTTGGGCTATGTCAATCTCTTTGGCGGGCTTCGCGGCGAGCCGAAGCTCACTATAGACTCCAATATCATCCACTACAAGGAATGCTTCGTGATGGGCACACACGGTTCGGACCCGCGACACCACAAGAAGGCTGTCCGGTTACTCGCCACCGGGGCGGTGCACGGCTCGTGGTACGTGTCGGAAACCTTCCCGCTTTCGCATATTCTGGACGCCTACGCATTCCACGAAGCACACAAAGGCTTCAAAGCCATCGTTCATCCGTGGGACGAGGAGTAAGTATGAACCAACAGCTCGAGCCGGGAAAATGCCCGGCAAAGGATGTACTGGTCTCGCCCTCACTCATGTGCGCCGACCAGCTTCACCTGGGCGAGGACACGGAAGAGTTGGTGAGGTTGGGGGTGGATTGGCTCCATCTGGACATCATGGACGGGCACTACGTGCCCAACTATACCTTCGGCATCAACCAGTGCCGGGTGCTGGGCGAACGTTTCGACCTGCCCTTGGACATGCACCTTATGGTGGACGATCCCAACCGGTGGGCCCCTGTTTTCGCGCGCTTCGGCCGGGAATCCTATGTTAGTATCCACCCGGAGACCGCCTGGCACCCGGCTCGAACACTCGAGGCCATCCGTGAAGCCGGCGCCCGACCGGGGATTGCCGTGGACCCGGGCATCAATCCGGCTCGATTCACAAACCTACTGGGCCTGGTGGACCTTGTGCTTATTATGTGCGTGAATCCCGGCTACTCGGGGCAAAAGTTCCTGCCCTGGACTCTGGAATCGATTTGTGAGGCCTCCGACCTACGCGAAAAGCTTGGTATTAGTTACCGCATTGAGGTGGACGGCAACGTGAGCTGGGAGAACATCCCGGGCATGGTGGCGGCGGGAGCCGATACCCTGGTGGTCGGTACCTCAAGCCTCTTCGATCCGTCCATGAGCCGCAAAGACGCTGCGGCGAAACTTTTTGAGCTCATCGGTCGCCGGAGATAGGGACCGGTCGCTTCACAACAGCGCAAACCCTCCCACGATACCTGCCGTGATCCAGACCGATACGTAAAGAATGGATCACAAACGTGTACGCCTACTCGTACAGTTCGCTCAGCCTCGTTTCAGAAGCACGTCCCGCTCATAGGCGGCCACCTCGTTCATCCAGGCTGTTCCAACCGGCGAATCACTCCGCTCGCAGAACATGTCCCAAACAGTGCCAAATGGCATCGTCTTGATCTCCTCCTGTAGCGCAAGACGATCGGCAAGCCGACCCTCGTTCTCAGCCCTGCAGATGAGGTCGGTGGGTTCCAGCAGGGCGTAGAGGATTGCCTTCATGGTGCTGCGCGCACCAATGGTCCAGGCTGCGATTCTGTTGATACTGGCGTCAAAGAAATCTGTGCCTATTGCCACCCGGTCCCAAGCTTCCGCTCGGGCTATCTCGCGCGTTATCGCCCGTGTCTCATCGTTGAAAAGTACGACATGGTCCGAGTCCCATCGAACGGGACGGGACACGTGCAGCATGATGGTGTTGATAAACGGGAGAAGCGCACTGATTTTTTCCGCGATTGATTCTGTGGGATGGAAGTGTCCCGCGTCGAGGGTAAGCGCCAAATTCCTGGTGATCGCATACGCCAAGTAAAACTCATTTGAACCCACAACGAATGTCTCCGACCCGATCCCGAACAGCTTGCTTTCCACGCAGTCGACCGTTTCTTTCGGGTCAAACTTTTCTGCAAACACCTTGTCCAGGGAGTCAATGAGAAGTTCACGGTGTTTCAGCCGATTGGCCGGTTCGTCTTTCCACCCATCCGGGATCCAGAGGTTGTCCATACAGCGGTTGACCTGCTCACGACCGAGATAAGCGCTGATAGTGCGACACCGTTTGGCGTGCATAATCCAGAAATCCCGTATGCTCTTGTCCCTATGTGCAAGGGTGAAACCGTCTTCAGACTTAGGGTGACCGAAAAAGGTGCCGTTGAAATCCAGTTTGATTCCAAGGTCGCGGGCCCAATCCACCCAGCCGGCGAAGTGCTCAGGGCCTATCTGGTCGCGCTCTACCGGTTTTCCGCCATTCTCCAGGTAGCTCGCGTGCAGCGCAAAGCGGTGGGTCCCCGGTATCAGGCTGTACGCCTTTTCGAAGTCCGCGCGGAGTTCGGCGGGAGTTCTCGCCCTACCAGGGAAATTTCCCGTGACCGCAATGCCGCCTGAAAGTTCACTGGCGTTTCCTTCGAAACCGCCTATGTCATCTCCCTGCCAGCAATGGATGGAAATCGGTATGGTGGCCAGCTTCTCCAGCACGGCATCTGTGTCCACGCCGAGAGCCGCATAAGCTTCCTTCGCTGATTTGTACCTCTCTTCCATTCTAATATCCTTTCCTTAATCAATGTGAAACACTTCTTCAATGGGGTGCGTCACCGGCGAGTTGTCGGGATTTGTCTCCATGATGTCGGCCATGTAGGCCCACCATTTCTGAACCACGGGTTCCGAGCCAAGGCCCTGAGATCCAAGCTCACCGGAAACTTTCTGACACGCAAACAACGTGTTGGTGCTCTCATCCAGAAAGATCGAGTAATCACTTACTCCGGAGTTGCGCAAAAGCTCGAGCAATTCCGGCCAGATCTCGTCATGGCGCTTCCTGTACTCGTCCTTCATTCCGGGCTTGAGCTTCATTGTAAATGCGACGCGGTTCATGAATGCCTCCTACAGGTTCCGTGCGATATCGCACATGAGCTCTACGGTCTGCGGTGCAACATCCGCCTGGATAACATGGGCCGGCGCCATCAGGTAGCCACCACCCTCGCCCAGGATTCTTGCCCGCCGAATCATTTCATCACGGATTGCCTTCTCGTCTCCAGATGGCAAGAGTTGCTGCTGATCAATCCCGCCAAAGAAGCAGAGTCTATCTCCGTAGGTATCTTGCAGCCCCCGCGGGTCCGATCCGGGAACGTTCGGCTGCACCGGGTTGTACACATCGATATTCATTTCGATGAAATCTTCGAGCAACGGTGCCACAGCACCATCCGAGTGCATGATAACGATTAGATCCGGATTCTTCTTCCGAAGCGCGGCGATCATCCGCTCGTAGCGAGGTCGAAACATCTTGCGCCACATGTCCGGCGAAATCAGCATAGAAGTCTGGGTGCCCAGGTCTTCCCCAAACCAGATGGCGTCGACGCCGAGGTCCACCAGTTCTTCAGCCAGACCCATCGACCATTCCTGTACACGGTCGTTGAGAAGCTCGATCCAAGGCTCCTCTCCAACCAGACCGATGAGGTACTTCTCCATTCCCGTCAGGTGCCAAGCCATCTCGAAAATGGAAATCTCCACGTCGCCAATTAGAAAGTAGTCGTTGCCAAACCGCTCGATATCCCGCTTTGCAGCCTCGAATCGTCTCGGCACATGCGGATCGGGAAAACCGAAGCCGCGCACATCATCGACGCTCTGGATGTCGTCAAGAGGCGGCTTTACCACTTCGACGTAAAGAGATGTCGGTTTCATGTGCATCCCGAATTCATTAGTCGTGACGTTCTCCGAAACCTGCTTCGGCGTGAAACTTGGATCAACTTCCCCGCCGACTACAACCACATCACTACCCATAGTTGTTCGAAGCTCGTTAGCCGAGATCCGGTAGGTGAGATCCTCGTAGTAGGACCAGCTGTACCCTGGGTCCACGTTTAGTTTTTCTGCAAAGTGGTCAATCAGGCTCTTACAGAGATCAAATTGAAAGGGCACACGATCCGGGAGACCGTCGGCCCTTCTGAACGCTCGTCTGACTCGTTCTTTAGATGTCATGGATCATCCTCCCTGTTACCTTTCAAGCATAATGCCGTTAAATACAACTTTTTTCAATCAAATTATCCTTATGATTGCCGAAATATGATGTTATTTATTGATTATGCAGGCGTCAGCTGGGTAGCTTTGCCGAAAAATCCATGTTATAATTCGCCCGTGTTAGAAAAACAGCGAAAAGATGCTATCATGCGCCTTTTAAGCCTTCACGCCGTTGTGAGCACTCACGACGTGGTGGAGGCAACGGGTGCCTCTGAGTCGACGATTCGGCGGGACTTCATCGAAATGGAACGCGATCACAAGTTGATTCGTGTACGCGGTGGTGTGCAGTTGGTTGCCGGCACCGTGGTCGACAAAATTCAGAAGGACGACTCGACATTTGTGCGGCGTAATTCCATCAACAGGGAGAAGAAGCGCCGGATTGCCCAGAAGGCCTGCACCTTACTCCGGGACGGCGAGACCGTTTTCATTGACGGGGGAACCACCACGTACTACATGGTTGAGTTCCTTTCTGCATTCTCGTTGAAGATCGTCACCAATTCCTTTGCGATCGCCAGCTACTTGGTGGATCACTCCAAATGCACCGTCATTCTGCCAGAGGGAACTGTTGACGCGGATTCGCAGCTCATCCTCAGTAATATCACATCGGATCCTTTTGCCAACTACACCGCCTCCAAGGCCATTATGGGAACGGAAGGGATCACAGAAACTGCCCTCACCAATGATGAGAAACTGCTCATCCAGGCCGAGAGGGCGATGATAGAACACGCGCGGGAAGTCATTATACTAGCCGATGACAGCAAGTTCGGTAACTTAGGCCATCTCACCCTCTGCCCGGTAGAGAAGGCTTCCCGGATCATCACTACTCGCGAGGCGGACCCACAGCTCGTGCGCAGCCTGCGGCAGAAGGGGATAGAGATTATTCAGGTCTAACGAGGACTCATAAACATCCGGTTCGCGGTGACGTATACCCGCTCTGGGCCTATCCTGCATGTACGAAGCAATATTTAAAAATATATAGTATTCCTATATGGAGAATACGATGATGCTCGAGCGAGAAGTAATACTGGCCGGCTCCAATGCACGGCTAAGCTGTCGGACACTCGCGAACTCCGGCACTATTCGATAGGCTATCCGGCCGTACATTTTGCGTGCGCTGAATGCGGCGGATAGGCGCGAATCATCTGTTACCGCCGGGAACACACCGTTATCCAGGAACAACGAACTATCGATCTTCGTTTTCGTAAATCTATTCACGTCCCCGACGTTTTGCTGTGTGTTGACGGTGTTTTACGCGAGTTCACCGTCAGTTCAGTTGGATAGAACGCCGGCCTCCGGGATCAGAGGCTATGGGCTCGAATCCTGCATTGCCCGCTAGTAGATATCGGCCACAGAGAGATTTGCAACCCCACGATCGTTTCATGGACCCCGTTGTCGCTGACACTTGTGAAAGAAATGTGAAACGGAACAACCCACGAAGCAGCCTTTTGCTGTTCAAACAGGGACGATACTGGTACTATCGCCAGGCTGAAGAGAGCACTTTCCACACCACAGGACAAGTGACTCGCGTGAAAGCCGAGGCCTTCGTAGTGGAGTTGCTGCACAGCCACGAATATCACAGCCATCAACGCACTGTGGGTATACACCACCCGTCCGTCGCGGTGTTGCGCCCGCGTCAAGGATCGGGAAAATCCTCGATGCCCCTGCTGAGAAAACCCAGCAGTGTTTGGAATACGTCCCCTCCCGCCATGGTCCGTTGATACCGGTATGGACATAGGAAGGGCAGTTTGTGGCCATCGACCGCTCCATGGACAGCGGCGAGAAGGTGAAACTGCCCCTGAGCTGACGTACAACCGGCACACCCTTTGGGGCGGCTGAAAGTCACTCCGTATCACAACACCCACTTGCGCTTGATGTTCCTGAGACTGAAAAGAAACAGACCTGCTGCAAACAGCAGCAGTACCGGGAAGCTCACCCAGAGCGGCAAAGTCCCCGTATCGTTAATGGCCCCCTTCAGGATATCCACACCGTAGGTCAACGGAAGAATGAAGGATAGAGGCCTCAGGAACACCGGTAGGGCGGAGATGGGGATAAACAGACCGCAGAGAAACAGCATCGGGAAGCGGAAGAAATTCGAAAAAGTCTGCGCCTCGAACACCTCGTGCACCGCCACGGAGATGAACAACCCCAGGAACGTGCTGGTGGCGGCAATCAGCAGGACACTCCCGATCACCGCCGGCCAAAGGACCCCGGACAGATCCACCACGAAGGCGGCCACCACAATCGGAACAAAGGCATTCAGCATTCCAAAGAGGATGGCCCCGCCGGTTTTGGCCAGCATCAGCAGGCTCAGCTCCAGGGGGGCCAGAAGCAACCGTTCGAAGGAACGGCTCCTGCGCTCGAAGGTGATGGTCACCGCCAGCATGGAGGTGGTACCGAATAGGATCGACATGGCAACAACCCCCGGCAGCAGCTCGCGGATATCGAGGGGCGTGCGCGAGCGCAAATAGAACATCAGCATCCAGGCAAAGGGGAAAATCAGGCCCCAGCTGATGTTGGGCGGCTTGAGGTAATAGGTCTTCATGTCCTTGGCCACGATGGCCCGAAAGGCGGTCCACGAGCTCATTTTTTCTTACCCTCCCGTTCCTGCCGCATCAAGGCGGACTCAATGCCGGTCACCCGAACAAACACCTCTTCCAGGGTTGGCCGGATGAGCCTGGCCTCGCTGACCTCCGCTCCGCCGCCGGACACGGCCTCCAACAGGGGAAGAAGCTCGATGGAGCCGTCCGAAACCAGACGCAGGTGACGCTCATCCGGACGTCTAACGGTGTAGCCGGGAAAGCGCCGCTGAAGCTGCTCCGCAAGCGCCTTTCCGGCCTGATCCACGGATAGCTCCAGCACGGTCTCCTGCTGGTGCTCTTTCATCAGCTGTTCCAGCGAGCCGATCCGCACGAGTCTGCCCTCCACAATGAAAGCGATGCGGTGGCACAGGCGCTCGGCCTCCTCGATGTAGTGGGTGGTGAGAAACACCGTGGTGCCGCGGCGATTCAGCTGCCCGATGAGAGTGCGGATCTGACGGGCACTGGCCACGTCGATCCCGGTGGTGGGCTCATCGAGAAACAGGATCTTCGGCCTGTGGATGATGCCGGCGGCGATGGTGAGTTTTCGCTTCATGCCCTTGGAATAGGCCTTGAACGGTCGCTTCCCTGCCTGTTTCAGGCCGAACTGCTCCAGCAGAGCCCGGGTCCGGGCTTTCCGCTCGGTTTTCTCGATGCCGTACAGAGCGGCGCAGAAGTTGAGATTGCCGAAACCGTCCAGCTCGTCGTAGAGGTTGCTCTCATCGGGCACGATTCCCATCAGAGCCTGGGCTCGCTTCGGGTGGGCGGTGTAATCCCTTCCCTCCAGGTACATGGTCCCGGAGCTCGGCCGGGCCAGACCGGTGAGCAGGTTGATCGTGGTGGTCTTGCCGGCCCCGTTGGGTCCGAGGAAGCCGAAGATTTCCCCACGGCGCACGCTGAAACTCGCCCCGTCCACAGCGGTGACCCCCTCGAAGCGCTTGACCAGATCCACGGCTTTCAGCAGCTGGTCCTGCCGACGCAGCTCGCCATCCGCTCTCTTCGGCCAGCTCGGTTCCTCAGGGGGTTTTGCCATTTGGCGATCGATATCTGCCATTACACCGGTTTTCCCTTCGCGGAGACTGGCGACATCGCATTTGCAAGCCTGTCCTCACCGGCTTTTTTCCGGGGGCGGGCACGGAGTTCGTCGGGAAAGTCGGCCATGCCTTGCCTGAACTCCTGCAGCCTGGCACGATCGAGACTGTAGTGCACCATATACCCGCTCTTGTCGCCTCGCACCAGCCCGGCTTGCCGCAGCACGGCCAAGTGCTGGGAGACCGCGGGCTGGCTGATTTCCAGTAAGCCTGTAATGGCATTCACGCAAAACGGCCGTTCGGCAATCAGACCGAGAATCTCGAGGCGCACTGGCGCGGAAAGCGCCTTGTGCAGCCGCGCCAACTCTTCTATGTTCATAAGTATATATTAATAGACTTATA
>Ga0272441_10015560_pt1 | contig 10640 bp, 6 predicted proteins | sample SSMProp6N_FD_193582 | JGI IMG/M metagenome (GOLD analysis project Ga0272441, IMG submission 193582) | Marine sediment archaeal communities from Little Sippewissett salt marsh, Falmouth, MA, United States - SSM-Prop-6N | ecosystem: Environmental > Aquatic > Marine > Wetlands > Sediment ...
TCGTGAAATCCCCTTAATCGGCGGCTGGCCGGATGCCGAAAAGAACAATGTGATTGCATCCCTCAGATCGTTTTTGCTGGCCCCGCTCGAAATCGGGAGATTCTCCTTCTTCTTCTCCCCGTTGCAGGCCCTGCTCCGGTTCATCCTGCCCCTGGTTCTGCTTTTCGTGTTGGCCAGGGTCCTGCTGGTGATCCTGCGGCGGGTTATCCTCAAACGGGTCAAGATACCGGAGGAGAACAAACAGAAGATCTACCGCTATGTTCGTTTGGTACTTCGAATCCTAGTCTTGATCGTGCTGCTGTTCATCCTGTTCAGCTTCTTCGGAGCGGAGATCGATAATTTTTTGACTCGGGTATGGTCGGTGCTGACCACTCCCTTCACCACCGCCGGCTCATCCCGAATATCGGTCATCACCGTGCTGTTGGCCATTCCGATCGTGTACCTGGCCTCCTGGGTCAGCAAGCTGACCCGGCGTTTTCTGGACGCCACGGTACTGCAGCAGCTGACGATCAGCGACGCCAGCCGTTTCACCATATCCAGTCTGGTGCGCTACGGTGTATTGGTGCTGGCTATTCTGATCGGTCTTTCGATCATCGGGATCAATCTCTCCTCCCTGGCCGTGGTGATCGGTGCCCTGGGTATCGGAATCGGCTTCGGGCTGCAAAACGTGGTGGCCAACTACGTGGCCGGCCTGGTGATCTTTTTCGAACGGCCCGTCAAGGAGGGGGATCGCATCCTGGTAAACGGTTTGGAAGGGGATGTGGTGCAGATCAAGCTGCGCTCAACGGTGATCAACACCCTGACCAACGAGACGATAGTGGTGCCGAACAGCCAGCTGGTGAGCAACAGCATCCACAACTACTCCTACCACGATCGGCGCATCGTGATCGTGAACAAGGTGCAGGTGTCCTACAGCACCGATCTGGATCAGGCTCTGAAGGTGGTGTTGGCAGTAGCGGCCGGAAATCCCTACAGCCTGGCCGCACCGGCACCGGGGGCTCGCGTGGCCTCTTTCCAGGATTCGGGGATCGAACTGGTACTCTGGACCTGGATCGAAGAGGCTACCAACAAGCTGGCCGCCGTAGCCTGGAACAACCTGGAAATCTGGCGCGCCTTCAAGTCCGAAGGCATCGTAATTCCCTTTCCCCAGTTGGATCTGCACGTCAAGGAACCGATCCTTCATCGGGCTTCCACCAAAAAATAGAGACTGCCCCTGTACACGACAGAGGCAGCCCCTTTAATCAGCAACCCAAAGGATGGGCTGACTTGCGTTTCCCTTACTTCGTTTCCAGCTGGAGATCGATCTGTTCGTTTTGCCGAAATACCTTGGCGTCCATCTGTCTCCCGACTGCACCGTTGAGAGCCTGGTAGAAGTCAAAGGAATTTCGAATCGTGCGGCCGTCCATCTCCTGAACCACGTCACCCTGGCGGAATCCCGCGGTTGCCGCAGGAGATTCCTCCTGCACTACGGTGACCAGGACACCTTCGAGATCTTCGGGAATGGTTAGTTGCTCCCTGAGCTCAGAGCTGAGAGAGGCAATGTACATCCCCGGCCAGAGGTTCTCGCTCTGGGCGGCGATCTCCTTGTCCTCCTCTCGAATAGCCAGGCGGATGTCGAAGCTCTGTTCCTTGCCCTCCCGGATCACCGAAACATCGTAGCGGTTTCCCGGCGGCAGGTTGCCCACGATCCGGGTGAGCTCGCCGGTGTCTTTCACGTTTCGCCCGCCGATGCTGGTGATATAGTCGCCGGGAAGGATGCCCGCCTTGTAGGCGGGGGATCCCTTGAAGATGTTTACTACGAAGGATCCGTCGGCCTTCCCCAGTTTGAAATCCTCCCGGTAGTCGGGAAACCTCTGGGGATCCACATCCACGATCTGAACACCCAACCAACCGTACTCCACTCGCCCTTTGGTGAGGATCTCGTCCACCGTTTTCTTGGCCGTGTTGATGGGCACGGCAAATCCCAATCCTGCGCTCGAACCGGTGCGGGAGGCGATCCAGGTGTTGATACCTATGACCTCTCCCCTCAGGTTGACCAGTGCGCCGCCGGAGTTCCCCGGGTTGATCGACGCGTCGGTCTGGATGTAGTCGGTCAGGCTGGCCACGGAGGCTCCTGCTTCCGCCTGCCTGCCCAATGCACTGACGATTCCCATGGTGATCGTGGATTCGAATCCGAAAGGATTTCCCACGGCCAGCACCAGGTCACCGACCTGCATCGCGTTCGAGTCGCCGAGTTTGGCCACGGGGACCTCCTCGCGGGTCTCGAATACGACCACTGCCAGATCCCTGCGGGGATCCGATCCAACCAGCTTGCCTTTGAACTCCCTGTCGTCGTACAGTCGGATGCTGATTTCCTCGGCTTCGCCGGCCACGTGGTTGTTGGTCAGCACGTACACCTTGCCGTTTGTCCGGGCTACGATCACGCCGGAGCCGAGCCCCGGCTGGCGGAACTCACGTTCCTCGGAGTCTCCCGGGCTGGGAGAGGGTCCGAAGAAAAAATCCCACGGTGACTGTGTACGGGGAATCCTCTGGGTAATCACGTCGATCGTGTTGATCTCCACTACCACGGGAAGCGACTCCTGGGCTACCTCCCGGAATGAGTATTGGATCTGCTCCAGCGTCGGAACCAGCGGTTCTGATGTTACAGGCTGGCTCATAACCTGAGTCGCGGTTTCCGGCTCCCTCTGCCCACTGCTGTAGGCCTGGGAACAGGATGCGAGAAACAGGAATACTGTCAGCAGGGAAAATACAACGAGAAATGCACGTTTGTTCTGCATGATGTCCTCCTCGATATTTAACCAGTTCATATCGTATTCATCTCTTTTTTAGCTTTTATTGCCGGCCCCCGGTGGGGTCGGTCGTATATGAGGCCGTTACGCGGTCTCACGTTAGAGCCGCACTACGTACGTCTCTAACAACAGTAATAAAATAGTAATTTAGCAGCTGGATGGCAAACGCTTTGAGACCCGATACGCCGGGCAGCGGCGCATGGCAGCGCCTTGCGCGGAAATCGAGATGCTGGGCTGTGTTCGTGTGGCGCGAGCTTCGCTTAGATCACGGTTCCCGAAGGAATGACGGCGTTCTTCGGGATCACGATAATGCCATCGCGGATATGGTAATTGCCGTAGTCCCCGTCTTTTCGCTCCAGCTGATCGGCGCCGATGCGGCAGACCTCGCCGATCCTGGCGTTTTTGTCGATAATGGCCCCGCGGATCAGGGTCCCCCTGCCGATGCCGATATCAGGTTCTCCCCGCTCCCGGTTTTGGTTTTTTGCCTCCTCGGTTTCGTACCAATCCGCCCCCATGCAAACCACGCCGTCCAGGGTTGCGCCTGATTCGATGATGGTACGAATGCCGATCACCGAGTGCATGATGTTGGCGTTGGTGATGATGCAGCCGTCGGCGGTCAGGCACTCGATGATGGTGCAGGAGTTGATCTTCGAGGCCGGCAGATCCCTGCGCCGGGTGTAGATCGGCTGGCTCTCCTGGTAGAAGTCGAAATCCGGGGTAATTCTGGTGAGGTTGATCGTGGTGTCGTAGAACGAACGGATCGTACCGATATCCTCCCAGAAACCGGTGAAGATATAGGACTGAACCGTGAACGATTCGATGCTTCTGGGGATGATCTCTTTGCCGAAATCCGTGTGCTCGTTGTCCAGGGCTGCTTTCAGAATCCCCTGAGTGAAGATGTAGATGCCCATGGAGGCCAGGTACTCCCGATCGGGACTGATCCCGGCCAGCTGACCCCTGAGGGTGTCGGGGATCTTCAGATCGGCGATCTCCTCGGGACTTTGCGGTTTCTCCACGAAACGGACGATTCGCCCCTTCTCGTCGACCTGAAGAATCCCGAAGCCCGGGCACTTTTCGGCGCTGACCGGAGTGACGGCCACGCTGATATCCGCGCCGCTTTGCACGTGGTTGTTGAAGAAATCAACCAGGTCCATGCGGTACAGCTGATCTCCGGAGAGGATCATGTAGTAGTCCGGATTCTGGGTGCGGAAGTGGATGAAGTTCTTGCGCACCGCATCGGCGGTGCCCATGTACCAGCTGGAATGCTCGTAGGTCTGCTCCGCCGCCAGAATCTCGATGAAGCCCTGGGAGAAGCTATCGAAGATGTAGGTGTTGGCGATGTGGTTGTGCAGGGAGGCGGAGTTGAACTGAGTCAGGATGTAGATCTGGCGAAATCCCGAATGGATGCAGCTGGAGATGGGGATGTCGACCAGGCGGTATTTGCCCCCGAAGGGTACCGCGGGTTTGGCCCTCTCCATGGTCAGGGGGAAGAGCCGTTCCCCCCGGCCTCCGCCCAGGATCAAACAGAGTACGCGGGGCATACAACTATACTATTCATTGGCTAAAAAAACAGTCAAGATTATGTTAGGCTAAAAAGTCTATTTGCGAGGAGGGGAAATGCTAGAAGAGGTCATCCAATCCCTGCGTGCCGACCGCCGCTTTATGTCCGCGGTGGACCACTGGGAGGTGATCCCCGCCCGGGAGGGGCGATATGAGGATTTTCCGGCCGAGATAGACGATCGGATTCTGGCCGCGGTGCGCTCCAAAGGAATCGAACGTCTGTTCAGCCATCAGGCACAGGCCTATAGCGAAGTTCGCAGGGGCAACAACATCGTGGTGGTAACCCCCACCGCCTCGGGTAAGACCCTGGCCTACAATCTGCCCGTTCTGCAGACCCTGGTCGAGCAGCCCCAGGCCAAGGCCATGTACATGTTTCCCACCAAGGCTCTGTCCCAGGATCAGCAGTCCGAGTTGAACGAGATCCTGCTGGGCGGGGATATTCCGGTACGCATCTTCACCTACGACGGTGACACCCCCCGCTCGATCCGCATCTCGGTGCGGGAGCAGGGGCGGGTGGTGATCACCAATCCGGACATGCTGCACACAGGGGTGCTGCCCAACCACACCAAGTGGATCAAGTTCTTCCAGTCCCTTCGATTTATCGTGATCGATGAGATCCATACCTACCGGGGGGTGTTCGGCTCCCACATGACCAACCTGATCCGCCGCCTGAAGAGGATCTGCGCCTTCTACGGGGCCAAACCCCAGTTCATCTGCTGCTCCGCCACCATCGGCAATCCGAAGGCTTTGGCCGAGAAGATCGTCGAGGAGGAGGTGACCCTGATAGACGAGAACGGCGCTCCGGCCGGGCAGCGGCACTTCGTGTTTTACAATCCCCCTCTAGTGGATCCGATCCAGGGGATTCGCCGCGGGGTGGTCAAGGAGTCGCAGCGTCTGGCCGCGAATCTGCTCAAGGCCAAGGTTAAAACGATCGTCTTTGCCCGTTCCCGGCTGCGGACCGAGCTGATCGCCGGCTACATCCGCGGATCCCTAAAGAACCTCTACACCGATGACAGCCGCATCACCGTGGCTTCCTACCGCGGCGGCTACCTGCCCAACGAGCGGCGCGACATAGAGCGGGGCCTGCGCAGCGGAGAGATCCAGGGAGTGGTTTCAACAAACGCTCTGGAGTTGGGAATCGACATCGGAGGATTGGACGCCTCGATCCTGGCCGGTTTTCCCGGAACGATCGCTTCCACCTGGCAGCAGGCCGGCCGGGCCGGAAGGAGGGCCAGTGTCTCACTGTCGATCCTGGTGGCCTCGGCCTCGCCCATCGATCAGTACATCCTCCGGCATCCCGAGTACTTCTTCGCCGGCTCTCCGGAGTCCGGCTGGGTGGATGCGGACAATATCTACATCCTGAGCGATCAGCTGAAGTGCGCGGTATTCGAGCTACCCTTCGAGGAGAGCGAAACGCTGGCCGAGAACTATCGGGAGGTGCTGGACTACCTGGAGGAACACGGGGTGATTCGTTTCACCGAGGGCAAGTGGTTCTGGTCGGATCGTTCCTACCCGGCGGAGAAGGTGTCTTTACGCAGCTCGGCGCCGGGAAACATCGTGATCGTGGACACCACCCAGGGCCGGCAGACGGTGATCGGGGAGATGGACAAGCCCTCGGCCAAGCTGCTGCTCTACGACGAGGCGATCTACATCCACCAGGGCAACCAGTACATCGTCAAGCAGCTGGATCTGGAGAACCAACGCTGTTACGTGGAAGACACGGATGTGAACTACTACACCGACTCCATCGTCAAGACCGATATCAAGGTGCTGGAGCAGGACAGCCGGCAGAGCACGGCGGGCATGGAAACGGTGATCGGGGATATCCTGGTGCGGACCCAGGCCACCAAGTTCAAGAAACTGAAGTTCGGTACCCACGAGAACATCGGTTATGGGGAGATCGATCTACCCGCTGAGGAGATGCATACCCGCTCGGTGGTGTTGCTGTTCGCCGACGGAAGCAATGCCGGGAGATCCTTTGCCCAAGCCGCGGAGATACAGCAACCGATCATCATGCAGCGGCTGGGCACCCTGATCCGCAACATCGCCCCGGTGTTCCTGCTCTGCGACCCCCGGGATCTGGGCGTGGCCGAACGGCTCAAGGACACGGTGTTTCACTGTCCTGCCCTCTACGTCTACGACAGCTACCCCGGCGGCACGGGGCTTTCCGAGGGTTTCCTGGAAAACGCCGACGCGATCCTGAAGGGTGCTCTGGAGCTGGTTGGCGAGTGCTCCTGCGCCCATGGCTGTCCCTCCTGCATCGGTCCGGTGGGACCCGAACCGATCGGAGCCGGGGCGACCGCTGCGGGGCAGGCTGACGGCAATAGCCCGGACAACCCCAAGGAGGCGATCCGGGAGTTCCTCGGCACCTGGCTGGGAACAAACAGGGGAAAGAGCAAGTGAAGGGGTTATGTCTTTAGAAAAACGCCTGCGCTACCTGGAGAGGGCCTGGCAGCAGAGGGCGGCGGAACAGACGGATCAGCAGCCTCAGGAGCGGGACAGGGAGCAAGGGCACACACCGGCCACCGCGGAGCAGCTGTTCGCCCCGAAGCAGGGGTGGGAGCAGGCGGGCCGCCACACCCTGCGCCGGCAGCTGCACTTCCCCAGCCCTCTGGCTGAGAGCGGAGTATCCGAGTATCTGCTGCCGAGGGGGTATGGCCGGTCGGATCTGCTGTTCTTCGACACCGAGACCACGGGACTGTCCGGAGGAGCCGGAAACTCGATCTTCCTCACGGGCATGGCCTGGATCGAGGGCGAGCGCCTGAGAGTGGAGCAGGTGTTCATGAAGGACTTCCCCGGGGAGGCGGAGTTTCTCTCGCTTCTGGCCGAAAGGCTCAACCGGCATCGGGTGTTCGTCTCCTACAATGGAAGAGCCTTCGATGCTCACCTGCTTCGCACCCGCTTCCTCCTCAACCGCATGAGTATACAGTTGGAGCAGCAGACCGACCTGCTGTACTGGTCCCGCAGATTGTGGCGCCGAACCCTTCCCGACTGTTCCCTGGGCACGGTTGAACGGGAAATCCTGGGCATCCGCCGTGAGTTGGATGTGCCCGGTTTCGAGGTGCCGGGAATATATCTGGAGTACCTGCGTAGCGGCCGCCCGGGCCGCCTGGATGCGGTGCTGGAGCATAACCTTCAGGATGTGCGCAGCTTGGTGGAACTTCTGGTGGTTGTCAATTCGATCCTCTGCTCCCGGGACGGAACGGCGGCCGCAGGGCCGCCTGAGGCCGGCGCGGGCGGAAGCACTACTACCGCCCCGGCCCGGCGGGCGGACCGGACGGCTCTGGGCAGCTTCTTTTTGAGCCGGGAAGAACAGTGGGGAGTCGAGCTGCTGAAACAATCCTTCTCCGCCGGGGATGAGGGGGCCGGAAGGGCGCTGAGCCTGTACTACAAGCGGGCCGGTGCCTGGGAGCAGGCCGTTGATCTGTGGAAGCAGATGGCCGGTGGCCGCAGGAGCCTGTTCGCAGCTGTCGAGCTGGCCAAGTACTTCGAGCACCGGGAGAGGGATCTGGAGCTTGCCCTGGAATGGGTCCAGACGATCCAGACGTGGCGGCTTCCACTGCAGCGGCGCACTCGCGGTGAGCTGAACCACCGGCGGCGGCGCCTGCTGCAAAAGATCCGACGTCGAGCCTCTACATCTTGAAATAGCAGATCTGGTACCCGTCGGCGGCCCTGAATCCGAGCTTTCGGTACAGGGAAAGGGCCGGGCGGTTGTCCTTCTTGACGAACAGGCAGGCGGTGCGTTTTTCCGCAAAGATACGCCGTAGAAGCTCCTCCATCACGCGGTAGGCGATTCCACTGTTACGCTCGTTTTCCACCGTGAATACTCCGCCGATCTGATCCGTTGCGAATCCCCTGGCATTGGTGCCCGCCTTGGCCACCACCTGCCCGTTCTGCTCGGCCATCAGCACCAGCTGTTGGCGCAGTGAACGCTTGAGATTCTGCCTGCATATCTGTTCGCTGTACCGCTGTCTGTTGATCACCACCTCCTCCAGCTCGTAGCGGATCTGTAGCGGCAGCAGTGCATTGACATCCCGGAGATAGGCGGTTCTGACGATCAAGCCGGGGGGGTTGGGGATGGACTCGCGGGTTGCGCTGGCAAAGACCTCGCGACTCTGCACCATCAGGTGGTAGTCCACCGTGGCCGTCGGAGACAGGGACAGTTGCTGCTTGAGCCAGCTCACCTCTGCGCTCGGACCCATTATCGAATACAGTCGAAACTTCAGGTCGTTCCAGCCGGGAAAGGGGGCCGGGGGAAGCATACGGGAATCCCCGGCAGTGGAGGAGAACGCGGGCAGGAGCAGGCCCGCGGAGGTGAGCATCATGGTTCCCAGCACTTCCGAGCCCTCCCGGCACACCAGAACCGAGGCCTCCAACGACGACGGAAAGGTTTTTCTGTCCTGCTTGCGCAGACGGGAGGTAAAGGGAACGGCCCGCCACTCGCTGGGCAGGAGAAAGGCCAGAAGCTGGGATAGATCCCGCTTGCCGGCGCGGCGCCATTTCATGGAGCGTCCACGGAAAAACCGTCAATGAAATCGACCGGGATTTGCCCCTCCGGCTCGAAATCCCCGGCCAGGGCGGCGAAGCCCGCCCGAAACGATTCTTTTCCCGTCCCGTATACCGCCAGGGCGGTCTGAACCCAGGGAGTTTCCCGCAGGTAAACCGGGGACAGGGCGGAGAGCACCACCAGAGTGCCGGAGAAACCGCGTAGGGTCTCCAGGACCTCCAGGCTGTTGTAGTTGGCCAGGCAGAATACCACGACATCATAGCGGGAGGCGATGCGCGGCACCCGCTCCAGGTCCTCCTCACGCGCGAAGTAGAAGGGGCTGTAGGGGAAGATCAGCGTATCGGCCTCGGGATAGCGCAGTCTGCCCTCCCGGAGGAACTCTTCGAACTGTCCCACCAGCAGTATCCGCTGTTTACCGGAGTGTGCCAGGGGAATCGCTCCATCGCGGATCAGGGTCACGCTTCGCAGAGCGCTCTGCTGAAAAAAACTCGAGGCACCGGCGCTGGGGATCGGCTCTCCGGATTCTTGTTCCGGGTTCGAGACAGCCGACGCGCCTGACTTGAAATAGGTCAGCTTCACCCTGAGAATGCGGCGAGCAGAACGTTCGAGCCGTTGTCTGAACTCCGGTTGCTCGGCCATCCGGTCCAGGAGCTTCCGCCAGGTACGCTCCTGGGCGCTCGGGGTGTGAGAAACCAGGATCATGTCGTTACCCGCCTCCAGGGCTTCCAGACTTGCCTGGGCCGTGTCCAGCCCGCCGCTGATGGCCCCGTTCATTTCCATGTCATCGGTGATCAGCACACCTTCAAAGCAGAGCTTGTCCCGCAGAACTTCTTCGATGAGATGTTCGGAGCGGGAGGCGGGTCGCAGGTTTCCCAGGATTTCCGGGTAGGCGATGTGAGCGCTCATGATGGCCGGTATGCCCTCCGGAATGAGGATCCTGTAGGGAACCAGCTCCCGCCGCCACATCTGCTCGAAGGAGATCCGTACCACCGGCAGGGTTCCGTGGGAGTCTTTGTCCGCATGGCCGTGGCCGGGGAAGTGCTTGGCCGTGCAGATAATCCCGCTCTTGGCCATGCCCCGGTAGTAGGCCAGGGCCAAGGTGGCGGTGGCCACCGGATCGGAGGAGAAAGCCCGGGGGCCGATCACGGCGGCGGAGGGATTGGAGTAGACATCCGTGGTCGGGGCGAAGTTCATGTTGATGCCCAGGCTCCTGAGCTCCCTGCCGATGTAGTAGCCGGTCAGCAGAGCATCCTGAGGCAGTCCCGAAGCGCCCAGGGCGATGTTTCCCGGGGTTTGGGATGTTTCCAGCTTGATGTGGCGAACCCAGCCCCCCTCCTGATCCGTGGATACGAACAGGGGGATCCGGAATCGTCCCCTCCCCGCGGCTTCCTGCATCTCCGCGATGCTTTCCCAAAGACCGGCAAGGGTATCCACGTTTCGGGTGAAGATTTTTACACCCCCCAGATTGCGGGTGCGGATCCATCGGAGTATATCCTCCGACGGCCGTGTGCCGATGTAGCCGAGCATGAACAGCTGTCCCAGCAGTTCCTCCCCGGTCATTTCCGAGAGGATCGCTTCGATCAGTTCCTCGTCGGGCCGGTCATCCCAGAAAGAGGGGAGGCCCGCCGTCCTCTCGCCGTACAGCATTCCGGTGACGACGAACAGGCAGAGCAGACAGAGCAGAATCCCCGGCAGCGGCCGTTTCAATACAGAAGATTCCATTCATCCCCCGAGTACTTTTGCTGCAGAAGCTCTTCGGCCTTCCGGGATTCCCATTCCGTCAG
>Ga0272441_10015561_pt1 | contig 10640 bp, 4 predicted proteins | sample SSMProp6N_FD_193582 | JGI IMG/M metagenome (GOLD analysis project Ga0272441, IMG submission 193582) | Marine sediment archaeal communities from Little Sippewissett salt marsh, Falmouth, MA, United States - SSM-Prop-6N | ecosystem: Environmental > Aquatic > Marine > Wetlands > Sediment ...
CCCCAGAGCTTCGAGCGGCAGCGCCAGGAAGTTGTTCACCGGCCCGGTGTGGGGGTTATACAGCTTCTTCCACAGGATGAAGGTCGCGACGCCACTGGTGAAGTGGGGGATGTAGAACAGCGTGCGGTAGACCGTGGTGCCGCCCGCCACGCCAAGGAGCAAGATGCCGCATAGCACGCCTCCGAGCATCACCACCATCGCGGTGGTGGTGGCGCCCGTAAGCCACAGCAGCATCAGCCCCGCCACGAGCGTTGCGCTTGCCAGCAGCATCCAGAAGACCCGACGGCTGCCGCCCCGCAGGTCCTGGCTCAGCAGGATTGCCGATAGTAGGCTGGCGGCGATCGAGAACGGAATGCCCATCATGAAGAACAGCGTGTTGCCCAGGAAACGCCAGAACTTCGGACAGGCGTGGGTCTGCGGATCGGCCAGGTATGCGCGGAAGTCCGCTATTTCAAACAGCCGCACGAAGTTGTCGAAGGCCACGAACTGCAGTGTTTCCTGCTTGAACATGTTGTGCAGGCGCAGGTCCCAGTTGCTGAAAGCCAGTATGAGGCTGAAGATAAGAGGAATGATCGTGAAGGCCAAGAACCCCAGGATGTTCGGCGCCAGGAACGCCAGACCGTACTTGAGCTCTCCTCGCTTTCTGGGACTCATCGCCATAGGCTACTCAGTCCAGCCCTTGTACGCGTAGTACCGTCGGTGGAACGGGTTCTCGATCATATCCAACGGGACAGGTTGTCCGGCCGCCCGCAGCCGGTCAATCTTCTTCTGCCGCGTGACAAGCTCGTCATACAGCGGTTGTAGCTTCGGATCCTCCTGCAGATTGCGCTGGATCTCCTCGTTGACCATCTCGGCGGCCATGCGAGCCGCGTGGTCGGCCTCATACAGCCCCGACATGAAGCCCTCGGTGGTCTCGCTATCAATGCGGCTGACGGTATTGGGCACGACGAAGGGGCTATAGGCGCCACCGATGGCGATATTCTTGGCCGCGTCGGCGAAGGGCTTGTGGCAGTCCCACTCGTTGGGATAGTCGCGCGGGCGATTGAACTGCTCGATCTCCGTGTAGACCGGGTTGGGAGGCAGGGCGTCGGCGTCGCGCACGATCTGCATGTTGTAGTCCTCGCTGGCCAGATAGCCCAGGAAGTACTTGGCCAACTGTTTGTGCCGCGAGCCGATATACACGGCTCCCGCTCGGGTTCCTGTGGAGGTGTTGCGGAAGCCTCCGTGAGGCGGCTCGGTCACGGCCAGCTCGAGGGAGCCGAACTCCCTAAGCTGGATCAGCGCGTACCGGCCCATCATGAACATCGCGTAGTTGCCGTTGTTGAAAAGTTGCAGCGTGGCCCCGCCATAGCCCGACGCGGTGGAGAAGGACTCGCGGTCCGCCGCGCTGGGAAGGATGTGATCGTCGTAGGTCCATTTGTGCAGCAGCTTGAGAGACTGCACGTTGCGCGGGTCATCCAGGGTGCAGCGGGTGAGGGTCTCGTTGAAGGTGGAAAGCCCCAGGCTGCGCCTCATGGTGCCGGCGGGTAGCTGGTTCACATAGAAGACCGTGCGGCGCTCCCCAGGCTTGTTGGCGGTGGCCACGAAGGACTTGCCCATGCGCTCGAAGGTCTCGAAGTCCCACCTCGACGGGGGAAGAGGCTGCCTGTGCCTGCGGAAGGTCGCTTTGTTGATCCAGTACATGTGCACGTAGACATTGCACGGGAACATGTACTGCTTGCCATCGAGGGTGATCTCCGACTCCATGGCCGGGTACGTGTGACTGGCGTCAAACCCCAGCTTTTCGGCGTCGGCAGAGACGTCCTCAAGCAACCCCACCGAGTTGAAGTACCTCATGCCGCCCCCCGAGCCGATGTCCATGACATCCCCGCCGACGCCCGACACGCCCTGTATCACCATCTTCGAGACATCCCGGTTGGCCGTGTCCAGACGCAATTCGCAGGCAGGGTAGTTGTGCCTCTGCATCCACCTGTGGAAGATCTCTATCTGCTCGATGCGGGCGGGGTTGGGGTCGGTGACCCAGTAGAACACAGGCACATCGGTGCGCGCCTCGGGCATCATCGAGGCGGTGATTATGCTTGCGGCCACCAGTAGGGCGAACAACACGGCGAACACGTACTTCATGAATAACGCGAATCCCCGGGCCAGTCTCGCAGGCCACACTGGTTGAACAGACTACTCGACGGTCAACGGACTGTCAAACGAGCGCCGAAGCCGGGGCGAGATACGGCGGGAATGCCCGGTGTCGGCGGCCCCATCCGTGCATTCTTGGCCCATGGGTGTCGTCAAACAAAGGCCGCAAGGTCTGCGGCAGAAAGGTGGGGTCTCATGGGGAAGGACCAAAGCCGGCGCCCCCGGGCGGTGCTGACACCGGGATTCCGCATCCGCGAGAAGAAAAGACGGGCGGCCGTTGGGGTTCTGCGAAGCCCGCAGAGGCCTTCTCCCGCCGCCCCGGGCAGTTGAGTGGGTTCGCCAGACGGGGCCGGGGCATGTATAATCATGTCTCATACTGTCGGGCGTGCCGTCCACCGACGGTGCAGATGGCCAAAGAGATACCACGCCGGGGTTGGCTGCAGCTCCCTGGCTGAGCGGAGCAAAGAGAATGCGTCTGGTCGGATCGGCGGTTGTTGCGTGCCTTGCCTTCGCCTTACTTCTGGGGAATGGCGCTGCTGTGGGCTGCGACATACCTGTCTACGAGTATACGCTCAACTACTGGCAGCGGGATCCATACCGCGTGTACTACCTGCATGAAGGCGTCATCCCGCCTGCGAATGCGGCTGTGAACAAGGCGTTGCAGAAGGCTTCGCTGTCGGGGGGAGGCCATGCGAACCTCGAGTTGATGAGCGTCGATGTCGGAGGACTGCCCAATGTGCTCGACGAGAGGCTGAAGGCGGTTCTGAGCCTGGCGGGCCCAAAGCGGCCGCCTTACTACGCTATTGTGCCCCCGAGACGTCCGCCGCTGTACATCGGCGGGCTCGGCGCCAGGCAGGCTCGCGATCTGGTGCAGTCTCCGGCCGCGAAGCGCGTCGCAGACCTTCTATGCCACGGTAAGCAGGGCGTCTTGATCGTGCTGCCCGGCCCCGAAGAGGGCGCCAACCAGCGCGCCCTGCAGGTGGCCACCGGCGCCGTCGACGCGGCGTCGCACAAGGAACAGGACCTGGGGCTGGTGAGTCTGGACCGGGCGAGCCGAGCCGACCAGTGGCTTGTCCGGCAGCTTCTGAGCGTCGAGAGCGATCTGCCCGAGCTAAAGCAGCCCATGGTCTTCGGGGTCTTTGGCCGTGCCCACGTAACGGAGCCATACGTGGGCAAAGGCATCACAGGCGAGAACCTTGGTGAGCTGATCGAGTTCATGAATGGTCCCTGTACCTGCCAGATCAAGGAAGCCAATCTGGGCATGGACCTGCTGACGAACGCGGACTGGCTGGCCTTCACCGACGACAGCGCTGAACCTGTCAAGCCGGATGTCCCGGGGGGCTTCATCTCCCTGGATGATGAGTAACCGGCTCGGTGACGCGCCCACAGCGTGCGGGCCCCCTGCCCGGCACCCGTGGTGAGCGCCGGGCATCCCAGTGCGGATACGTGTTGGCGTTTGGACGCACAGCCCACTCAATCCCGGAGGACCTGATGAACACCGGTAAGGCCGCTCGACGTGTTGTACTGCTGCTGGTCGCAGCGCTCTTGGGCTGCACGTGTGCTGTGGCGGCGGACTGGCCCATGTGGCGGTGCGACGCCCAACACAGCGCCGCCACCTCACAGCAGCTTCCCGATCAGTTGCGCCTGCAGTGGACCAAAGACTTGCCGCCACTGCAGGTCGCGTGGCCTGACGAGCCCCGGATGCGGTTTGACGCCGGGTATGAGCCCATCATCGTCGGTCAGGCCATGATCATCGGGTCCGGGCGCAATGACAGCGTGTGTGCCTATGACACCCAAACCGGCGCGCGGCTGTGGCGGTTCTTTGCCGACGGGCCTGTGCGCATGGCCCCCGCTGCGTGGGACGGCAAGCTCTACGCCGCCAGTGACGATGGGCACCTTTACTGCCTCACCATAGCCGATGGCGGCCTGCTGTGGAAGTTCCGCGGCGCTCCTGCCGAAAGGCGGGTCATCGGCAATACGCGGCTGATCTCGACGTGGCCGGTGAGGGGCGCGCCGGTAGTCGCGGACGGCGTGGTCTACTTCGCCGCCGGAATCTGGCCGTTCATGGGTGTCTTCGTCTACGCCGTGGACGCCCAGACCGGCAAAGCCATCTGGGTCAACGACGGCACGGGGGCCATGTATATCAACCAGCCCCACGACAGCCCCGCCTTTGCCGGTGTTGCGCCCCAGGGACAGCTTGCCGTGAGTGGCGACAAGCTGGTGGTGGCCGGCGGACGCTCGGTGCCGGCGTGCTTTGACCGCAATACCGGAAGGTTCCTTTATTTCGAGCTGGCCCCGAACAAACAGCGGGGCGACTACAAAGTGTCTGCCACGAGCAAGTACTTCCTCAACAGCGGGCACCTGTTCGACCTCGCCACGGGCGCCGTGCTGGGCGGGGCGGCCCATCGGACCGAGTACAGCCCCTATGCGAGAACCGTGGGCCATCCGGAGCTCATAGCGACGTACCGCCCCGACGACGCCTGCTCCGTGGTCACCGAAAAGGCTCTCTACGGTGTGTACAAGGGCAAGGTCTACCAGCGTGATATGACGCGGGCCGCCATGCGGGAATATGAAGACAGCAAAGGGCGCACCCAATCGACCCTCGAGATCCCGCCGGTGTGGGAGATTGAGCACCCGGTGGACCGCCTGTGGCTCAAGGCCGGATCAACTCTCTACGGCACCAAGGGCAGTGAAGTGTTTGCCCTGAAACCCACGACGGACGGGGCCAAGCTCGAGATGCCTTGGCGTGCCACCATTGAGGGGACGCCCTTCTCCATGGCGGCCGCCGATGACAGGCTATTCGTCTCCACCGAACAGGGACGCATCTACTGCTTCGGCGAGGCTGGCCAGGCCGCTCAAGACGCGGACATGCCTCCGGCGCCGCCGGACTTGTCCGGTGCCGGGCAGTGGAAAGCCCGGGCCGACGACATCATCCGCCAGACCGGCGTGACTGAGGGCTATTGCATCGTGTGGGGCGTCACTCACGGGCGCCTGGCGGAGCAGTTGGCGCGGCAGTCCAAGCTCCATGTCATCGCCATCGGTCCCCGCACGAAGGACATCGCGCAACTGCGCGAGCGGCTGGATGACACGGGCCTGTATGGCACGCGCGTGGCCGCCCATGTGGGCGCACCGGGCTCGTTGCATATGCCTCGCTACGTCGCCGGCTTGGTGGCCGTTGAGGACTTGGGCGCCGCCGGCTATGAGGCAACGGGCGACTACGCCCGGCGCCTGTTTGAGCCCCTGCGCCCCTACGGTGGCGTCGCGCATCTGCCGCTGTCTTCGCAGGGCCATGGTGCGCTGGTGGCCGCATGCAAGACGGCCGAGCTGGAGGGCGCCTCCATCGAGCGTCAAAAGGACGCCTTCGTGCTTGTGCGGGAGGGGGCGCTGCCCGGCTCGGACGACTGGACACACCAGTACGGCAATGCCGCCAATACGGTGGCCTCGAGGGATGAGCGCGTGAAGGCGCCCCTGGGGCTCCTGTGGTTCGGCGGGTCGACGAACCAGACGGTGCTTCCGCGTCATGGGCACGGGCCGCCGGAGCAGATTGTGGGCGGGCGCCTGTTCATCGAGGGCCCCGACACGCTCCGGGCCAATGACGTTTACACCGGGCGTCTGCTGTGGCAGGTGAGTTTCCCGAAGATCGGTCACAATTACAACGTGACCTACCACCAGCCCGGCGCCAACTCCCTGGGGAGCAACTTCGTAGCCACCCGCGATGCCATCTACGTCGTCTACGGCAACCAGTGCCATGTCCTGGACCCCGCCACGAGCCGTGCGCTCAAGCACTTCTCCCTGCCCCCGGCGTCGGACAGCACCGAAGCCCAGGCCTGGGGATACCTCGCCGTGTGGCAGGACGTGCTGTTGGCCGGAGGGTCTCCCATGTCCTTCGAGGGCAAAGCCAAACCCGGCAATAAGGACAACTGGGATGAGACCACAAGCAAGCGCCTCATTGCCTTGAAGCGAGATACCGGAGAGGCGTTGTGGAGCGTGGAATCCCAAGATGGTTTCCGGCACAACGCGATCGCCATGGGGGCCGGGAAGGTCTTCTGCATCGACAGGCTTCCCGATCCCATCGTGCAGAAGATGGACCGCCGGGGAGAGGATGGCGTCAACCGGGCGCGTCTGCTTGCCCTTGATGCCCACAGCGGGAAGGTCCTCTGGAGCAAGGACAGCGACGTCTTCGGAACCTGGCTGGGGTACTCGCAGGAGCGTGACCTGCTCTTGCAGGCCGGACGGCCGTCGCGGGACATGCTCTCCGACGAACGCGGCGAGCGCATGATCGCGTACCGGGCCGCTGATGGCTCAGTGCTGTGGGACGTGCAGGACAAGTACTTCGGCCCGCCCATCCTGCGGGGCGACACTATCCTCACCCAGGCTATCTCTCTGGGGGCGCTGGGCAAGTCCTACCACCTGCTAACCGGTAAGGCCATCACGCGGACCAACCCCATCACCGGGGAACAGATCGCCTGGCAGTTCGGCCGCAACTACGGCTGCAACACGGTGATCGCCAGCACGCACCTGGTTACCTTCCGGTCCGCAGCGGCGGGGTACTTCGACCTGGAGAGGGACGGGGGCACCGCCAACCTGGGGGGCTTCAAGTCGGGCTGCACCTCCAACCTCATTGTAGCCAACGGCGTCCTGAACGCCCCCGATTACACGCGCACGTGCATGTGCAGCTACCAGAACCAGACCAGCCTTGCCCTGGTTCACGACCCGGACGTGGAGATGTGGAGCTTCAACACCTACGAGGTGGGTGACGCGCCGGTGAAGCGCCTGGGGTTGAACCTGGGGGCGCCCGGCGACCGGCTCGCCGACGATGGGACGCTGTGGCTGGACTGGCCCAGTGTCGGAGGACCCTCGCCGGACGTTAACGCAAGCGCCGAGCCCGAGGACCCCGACTGGTTTGTCCATCACATCTCGTGGATTGAGGCCGGTCAGCCTGCGTGGATCGGGGCTTCGGGGGCCAAGGGCCTCACACGCCTGAGCGTGACCCTGAACAAGGCCGCTCAGCAGGCAAGCGCCTACACCGTGCGGCTGTACTTCATCGAGCCCGACGGACTGGCGGCCGGGCAGCGTATGTTCGACGTCGCCCTGCAGGGCAAGACGGCGCTCTCCGGCTTTGACGTGTCTGCGGAGGCCGGGGGCCCTTCTCGCGTGGTGATGCGGCAGTTTGAGGGCGTGTCTGTGACGGATGACCTGACCATCGGCCTCACGCCAAGCCGGTCAAGCAAAGTGGGGCAGACGGTGCTGTGCGGCGTGCAAATCTTGCAGGAAGGGAAGTAGGCGGGCGAACGGGGCGCTTGCGCGCCCTCGGCTGGGGGTTGCGCGATCGGCGATGTGCGGTGGGGCCGCCTCAATCCGCACCCACACTCCTCACTCGCCGGCAGGTGATGCATGTCTCTCGTTGCACCGGGACTGCCAGAACGCCATCTTGGTCCGGCGCGTCCGGGACAGTGGGCGTGCATGAGCACGCCCACTGCTCGTGAGCGTCGCTCGAACACTTGAGCCGCAGTGTGCCCGTGCCCGAGGCCACAAGCGAAAGGGCTTCGGGGCCACCATGGATCCGTGACAGCGCGACCTGTCCCTGCGCTGTCGCCTCAAAGCCCGTCCGGACGATGGCCGCGACATAATCCGGTGGCAAGTCGAGCCTTACACGGGTGCCTCGAGGGGTGAACACTGTCTGGGCAGGATGGTCCGCCACGAGCTTGCCCTCGGGGTCGTACACGTAGGTCTGGGCCAGGCAGTTTTGATCCATCCAACCGTACTCGCCGCTGTAAAGCGTGATGATGCGCTCCTTGCCCAGCATCCACCCGCTGTGGATCTCGATGGGCGTGAAGGGGAACATCCTCGATGTGACTGTTGGGTGCGGAGTGCTCAGGTGGTAGTAGTAGTACAGCGTTCCTCGTCTGAGGCGCTCGCGGATGTCCTCCATACACTCGTCATAGGCGAAGGCCCAGATGTCGCCAAGGGATACGGGAGTGTACAGGTGGGTCTGGTAGGCCCACGACCAGTCGAAGCTCTCCTCGAACCGGGGGAAGTGCAGCGCCGCCATGGTCTGCGTCTCCGGGGCGGTGTTGGCGATGAGCAGCTTGCCCCGTTCATGCAGCACGTACCGAGCGAACTGCTTGTTGAACCCCAGTTTCAGCAGGTTGATGAAACCGACCTTGCGCTTCACCTCGTGGCTGTCGGGGTCCATCTGGACCGAGACGCCGTCCCAGGCGCTATACGTGATGGGCGTGGCTGACCAGGCAAGTTCGTCGTTGTAGATCCCATCTACGTCGAAGGTGTCCAGTATCCATCTGCCGACCCGGAGGAGTTCCTTGCCGTAGCTGTTGTCCGTCGTCGGGTAGAAGATCGGGAACCGGCTGCTACTGTAGTGCTTCTGCTTGCCTGCCTCATCTGTGACGCGCGCGTCGGAGTACTTGTCGGAGGCACCGGGCTCGGTGGATATCTGGTTGTGGAAGTACAACAGGCGACTAAGGCCGGGCGAATGCTGCTTGGCCTTCGCCAACATCCTGTGGACCGCGTCGTACAGCGCCGGATGCGCCGGGTTCATCATGCCCGTGCCGTGGTGCAGGACCTGAGGCGCAAGAGTGTCCTCGGGCGCCGTCCACAATGAGCTCCAGACGGCGGCGGTGCACAGCTTCAGCGACCTGTTGCCCGTGAAGGCGCGGGCCTTGTCGGCATCCGTCGTCAGGTAGCAGTTCAGGGCGGTGCAGAAGCCCCCCTCAATGGGGAAGTTCACCCCCCAGTCGGCTCTCACCGTGTTGATGAAGTCGTAGTAGTCCGGGGAAGCCACCGGGTAGATCGACCATTCCAGGGCCCGAGTGCCGCCGGAGGGCAAGGCGAGGTGGTCGGTGCGAATACCGGACCTGCCATCCTCCCAGTACTGCACATTCTGGACTCGGAACACATCATCCACCGCGACGAGGCCGATTCCGCGCCCACGACCGTGGTCCGCGATGAACACCGTGGGATTGCGGCCCCCGGCCTTCTCAATGACACCCGGTGAGGGATCGCCCGCCAGGTAGACGTCGTCTGCCTGCAGGTTATCTGGGCCTCCCGGCCCGACCTCGTGGCGCACCTTTACGCCGAGCAGCGATGAGGTCAGGTTCTCGAGCTTGTCGTACACATCGATGCGTCGTGGGTGCTTGACGATCCGCCTGCTGAGGCGGAACCAATCGTTGGCACAGCTTAGCTTGATGTGGGTGGGATCGGAGCGACCCACCCGGGGTTGCCAGCCCTGAGCCCGCCCCGGGACCAGGCTGCACGAGTTGCCACCCGGCAGGGAGAAGCGGGACGCCACGTTTGTGCCCCACCCGCTGCCCGCCAGTGCCATCTCGCCGCCTGAGCCGACCCGCATCGTGTACTCCGGGGTGGGCAGCTCACGCATCCGGATGTACTTGTCTTGCTCCGTGCCGGCATGCTTCGTCAGGGGGCTGGGTTTGTCAGGCCACGCGATGACCGAGACCGAGCGTACCATGAGGTCCGGTACGAAGGCCTCCTTGCGGAATCGGGCCCGCAGGTTCGCGGCAAAACGCAGGGCCAGGCGGTTCTCGGTGGCGTCAGATACGAGGTCCGTGATATCCAGCACGAACCTGTGCACTTCGGTCTCAGCAAGCCAGGGGGCGAAGCCCTTGCACGCGGAGGTGTAGTCAGGCGCGTAGGGCACCACCCAACGGCCGTTGCGGAACCAGGAGCCCCCCTTCCAACTCGGGTTGCTGTGCCGGAAGGAGAGCTGCTTGTTCACAAGTCGGGGGTTATGCCTATCAGCCAGCGGCTCCAGAACCAGGCCGTTAGCACGGAGCACGACGCACGGATTCCAGCCCATGAGTCTGTCCGCGTTGATGCGCAAGACGAACTCCGCCGCTATCGTGCCTCCTCGGGCGCGGACGGGGGCGAAGGTCCAGCTCATCGCGTGCTTCTCGACGATTCGGGTCTCCTCGCCCTGAAGTCGGGACAGCATCTCAGGCTGCTCCGCGCGGGTGGCGCACAGTGCGCTGCATAGCATCATGATGCTCAAGTGTACGGGCGCGAGCGGCGCAAACCCACCGGGTGGTCCTGGCTTCATCGCGGGCACCTCGTGCGTGCCGAAGTACAAGTCCTCGCCCCGTCAGTTCGCCGAGCTGATCGCGGGCTCCTGGGTGTCTCAATGCACCCGCAGACAGGATTCGGGCTTCCCGGGGAGGAACAGTGTCTGCGGACGGCGCCTCGATGGCGCACCAAGATAGATTCTGGAGGGCCTTATGACGAGTGGAGTTTGTGCACGGAAGCTTGCTCTGGCTGTGACTTGCACAGCTTTGGCGTACCTGCTGACGGCGCAGGCAAGCGCTCAGACGGCGCCCGATGCCGTGGCGAAGGTCACCGTTGATTCGACATTCCGCGGATACGGCTCCGAAGTGCTCACCGACGGCAAGTGGATTGCGGAGGGGGAGGAGCCACAGGTTGATATTGGCAGCGCTGAGCACTTCGGAAACGTCGGGAACACTTGGGTGTCGGGCTTGGCC
>Ga0272441_10015563_pt1 | contig 10639 bp, 4 predicted proteins | sample SSMProp6N_FD_193582 | JGI IMG/M metagenome (GOLD analysis project Ga0272441, IMG submission 193582) | Marine sediment archaeal communities from Little Sippewissett salt marsh, Falmouth, MA, United States - SSM-Prop-6N | ecosystem: Environmental > Aquatic > Marine > Wetlands > Sediment ...
CGCGAGCCGCTGGGGCGAGAAGGCACGGAGCACGAAGACCGTCCCGCAGCTCTGCCGCGAGGCGGCGGTGGTGCTGGCGCTTGGGGCGGGTTCCAGGCCTACTTCAAGCAGAAACGCGACGGCTCGATATACCCCTGGACGATGGACCTGATGGCCGAGACCGCGCGCTTCTGCCGCGCGCGCGAGGGGCTCTGCCACCGCGCCGAGCCCGTCCCGCAGGTGGGGATCGTCCTTTCGACCGCCGCCCACTACCGCGCGAGCCCCGAGCTCTTCCGGCCGTGGCACGGCGAGTTCAAGGCCCTGAACGGCGCACTGCGGTGCCTCCTCGACAATCAGCTCGTGGTCGAGGTGGTCATGGAACACTCGCTCGACGGGCGCTGGGACGAATACTCGGCGCTCGTCGTGCCCGAGTGGGACTGGCTGCCGGAGGGGTTCCGCTCGGAACTCGTCGCGTACGCGGAGAGAGGCGGGGCGCTCGTGGCGGTGGGCCCGAGGTGCGCGCGGCTCTTCGCGAAGGAACTCGGCGTCGAGTTCCGGGGCGAGCCCGAGACGAGGGCCCGGTGGCTAGACCACGGAGGACGCCTCGCGGCCCTCATGACGGAGTCCCAGACGGTCGCCCTCGGTCCCCGCGCGGAGGAGTTCGGCAGGCTCTTCGCGGAAAACGACTACGCGGGGACGCCGGAGCCCGCGGCGTCCGTCGCGCGCATCGGCAAGGGGCTCATCGCCGGCGTCTACGTCAACATGGGCGAGCGCTACGTGAATGCGGCTACCGCCGGGGCGCGCGACTTCCTCGGGGGCCTGGTGCGGTCGGTCGCCCCGCGGCAGGCGGTCGATGTCACGGGCTCGCACGCGGTCGACGTCACGCTCGCCCGAAAGGACGGGCGGCTCCTCGTGAACCTGGTGAACACCGCCGGCCCGCACGCGGAGGGCAACGTCTACACGCACGACGACATCCCGCCCCTGGGCCCGCTCGAGGTCCGCGTGAGACTGCCCGAGGGGCGAGCGCGGCCCGGGCGCGTGCGGCTCGAGCCGAAGGGACTCGACCTCGATTTCACGTGCGACGAGGGCGCCCTCCGCTGCACGGTCCCGCGGCTGGAGATCCATGAGGTGGTCGTCGTGGAATAGCGGCCCAAGAGCGCCGCCTTGATCCAACTCACGCGCCGGCGATGCGCGGCATCCAGAGGGGCTCCTTCCCCATCTCCGCGAAGAGGAGCTTCATGACGAGCTCGGCCTTGATCTCCGCGTGCGCGGGGTCGTCCCATAGATTGTCGATCTCGCCGGGGTCGTTGTCGAGGTCGTACAGCTCGCCGTAGGGTCGTTTGTAGTATACGGTGAGCTTGTAGCGCCGATCCACGTAGGTCTTCATGTGGATCGTGGTCGGCTGGTGCCTGTGCTCGACCACCGCCCAGTCGCGCACCGCGTCCTCGCGGCCCCGCCACACGCCGCTCTGGTCGAGGCCGGTCATCGTGCGCGGTATGTCGAGCCCCGCCGCGCCCAGGAGCGTCGGCGCTGTGTCCACGAGCGACTGGATGGCGTCGGACGTCCTTCCCGCCGGAACGCGGCCCGGCCAGCGCACGATGAAGGGCAGACGTATCCCGTCTTCATAATGGAACGGCCCCTTCGCGACGAGACCGTGCTGGCCGAAGTAGTGGCCGTGGTCGGTGGTGTAAAGGACGAGCGTGTCCTCGGCGAGGCCCAGATCGTCCAGCTTGTCGAGGATCTTCCCGACGTACTTGTCGAGGAGGCTCACCATCGCGTAATAGATCGCGATGTCCTTCGCGAGTTCGCCCCGGTCCCGCAGGTGCGAGCGCATCCCGTGGTTGTGCTGGCCGCCCTCGCGCCAGGGCGAGAAGTCGGGCTTGGCCTGCTGGGTCAACCTGTGATGAGGAGGGCCCTTGTCGTGTTCGCCCTCGGTGATCGAGGGCACAGTGAGCGCCTCGGGGTCGTACATCTGGTCCCACGGTTCGGGGACGAGGTACGCCGGGTGCGGGTCGAAGAAGCTCGCCCAGAGGAAGAAGGGCTCCCCCGCGCTTGCCGATTCCTCCATGAGGGCGTTCGTCCGCTCGGCGATCCATGCGTCGTAGTGGAACTTCTCGGGGATATTCCATTTCCGCTTCTGCGACGAATTGTTGCCCGTGGGCGGGCGGAAGTAGTCGCGCCAGTTGGCGAGGCCCTTCTCCTCCATCCAGAGGGCGTAGTGCTGGCCGACGTGCGCCTCGTCGGTGTGGTTGCGCGCGAGCTCCACGTGGTCGAAGCCATAGAAGGGCCCGTGGAATTCCCGCCAGAAGTCGAGATCCTGGAGCTTCGGGTATGCCTCCAGGGACGGAAACTCGTCTGTCCCCTTTAGCGGCTGGAAGTGCGCCTTCCCGACGAGGCCCGTCCGGTATCCCGCCTCTGCGAAGATCGGGCCGACGGTAGGCTCGCACTCCGGCAGTTTCGTCCCGAGGCTCCACGCCCCGTGCTGCGAGGGATACTTGCCGGTCACCATCGACGCCCGCGTGGGCGTGCAGGTGGGGTTCGCGCAGTAGGCGCGCGAGAAGACGGTCCCCTCCGACGCCAGCCGGTCGAGCACGGGCGTCCTGATCTCGGGGTTCAGGAACCCCAGCGTGTTCCAGTGCTGCTGGTCGCTCGTGATGACGAGTATGTTCGGACGCTTGGCCACTTGACGCGCCTCTCCGGTCGGGTCGTCCCGATCCTGCTACTTGAACTCGCGCGGGTGCCGCTTCTTGAGCTCCGGCACCGCCCAGCTACGGTCGGTCTTCTCCAGGCGCTCGCAGTACTTCTTCAGGTGACCGTTCGCGTGGTAGGGCCCGCCCTCGGCGATGACGGTTCTCATTGGATCAATGCCGGTCGTCGAGTCCCGCATCATGTCCGCGTGCCAGCTTTCGAGCACCCGCGCCAGGTCGCCGCACACCTCCGGCCGCTCCGCGGAGAGGTCGTGCTGCTCGTGGGGGTCGTCTGTGACGTTGAACAGCATCTCATCCGGGAAGAGACGGTACCCGTCGTGGTACGTGCGCATGTAGAGCCAGTCGCCCTTGCGGACGCTTCGCTGGCAGACGTGTGCGTTCTGGCTGACGACCAGCCAATCCCGTCCGCAGTCGGCTCCCTCGGTGAGGGTTTTCGCGTAGCTCTGGCCGTCCCAGGCGCGCGGCGGGTTCTTGCCCAGGAGCTCCGCCATGGTCGGCGCGAGGTCGAGCTGGTAGTGGAAGCCCGAGTCCACCGCCCCGGACTGGCCTCCCGGCCAGCGGACGATCATGGGGATGTGGCAGGTCGGCAGGTCCGCCGTCGCGTGCTCGCCGTAGATGGCCAGCTCGCCCAGGTTCTCGCCGTGGTCGGCTGTGATGATGATCGCCGTGTCCTCGAAGACCCCGGCCTGGCGCAGGGCGTCGAAGAGCTGCCCGATGTGGCCGTCCATGTAGCGCACGCCGCAGTCGTAGCCGTCGATCATGCGCCGCATGTCGGCCATGTCTTCGATCTGCCCGGGGTGGCGGGGGAATCTGGGGTTCACGTTGCTGTTGTACATGTTGATCTCGCGCGCGCCGTGGGGCCCGGGCATGTTGCGGTGCTTCTCGAGGAGTTCCTCGTTCAGCCACTCGGGCAGGGGGTCGTCCTTGAACGGGTCGCCGAACTCCTCGGGCGCCCTGTAGGGAGTGTGCGGGTCCCAGTAGTTCACGTGCAGGAACCAGTTGTCTTCGCGCGCGTTCCGCTTGATCCAGTCCAGGGCGGTGGGCGTCACGTCCTCCGCCGACTCCCCGCCCCCCTTGCCGGTGTTGTACATCTCGCGGTAGCCCGCGTAGAACCACCAGGCCGAGTGGCGCTCCGCGAAGGGGCTGACCGACGCGGTGTAGATCCCCGAGTAGCGCATGAGGGCCCAGAGGCTCTCGTGGTCTAGGCGGCTCCTGAACCCCCGCCCCGCGCCGTCGACTGTCATGTCGCCGGCGGTGCCGCCGTGGCCGATGGCGCCGGTGTGGATCCCGAACCGCCCCGACACGAGCGCCGCGCGCGAGGGCAGGCACGGGGCGTCGGAGCAGTAGTAGTTGTCCATCCGGACCCCGCGCTCCGCCACCGAGTCGATGTTCGGCGACGTGTCGCGGCCGTAGCCGTAGCAGCCGAGGTGGTCGGCCCTCAGGGTGTCGAGGTCGAGCATGAGGATACGCAAGATACATCTCCCTTCAGATATGTCGCCGGATCCTACCGGCGCATTCGAGCCCGATAGGCCCTTGAAATCGCGAAACCGTATGCTATCGGGTCCCGAGTCTAAACCGACTTACTCCCTCTCGCGGGATACCTTCACTTCTCCCTCCGCCGCGCCGATCCGGAAGAGCCTGCCGCCGAAGGGCACGTTCCTGAGCGTGAGCGTCTCCTTGATCGCGCAGTGCGGACGCGGACGCGGGTTGAATTCGTCGTCGATGTCGCAGATCGCCTCCACGCCGATCAGGGCCAGCAGGGCACCCCAGGTGTAGTGGGGATGGCTGGCCGGCTCCCCGTTGTCGCTGCGGTAGTTCTCGCTGCAGACACGGGAGTCGTCCCACCCGTTCATGAAAAGCCCTACGCTGCGCCTGGCGAACTCGGCGAGCCGTTCGGCATCGGCATACTGCTTCAGCCCCTGCCAGACGATCCAGTTGGGCGGCGGCCAGACGTGGCCGCGCCAGTAGTGCTGCTTCTCCCAGACCGGATCGTCATAGGCGACCGTCGGCAGCATCCACTCGCCCCAGAACTTGTCCTCCCTGTAGAGCCACTCGAGCGCCCGGGCCGCGCGGTCTTCGTCGGCCGCGCCGCACGCGAGCGGATAGAAGTTGGCCGGCGTGAGGCGCGACAGGAAGGACGGCTTGCCCGCCGGCGTGTCCTCCCAGTTCCGGCTGCAGTAGAGGCCGAGTTCCTCATTCCACAGCCGCCCGTTGATGCGTACGTTCATCGCCTCGTGGCTCTCGCGGTGCGCGAGGGCGTCCTCGCGCTTCCCGAGGGCCTCGGCGATCCTGGCGAGATAGAGGGCGTCAAGCGACCAGAGGGCGTTCAGGTCCACCGCGTCCGCCGTCATCTGCGTGCCGGCCATCTCGACGCCGTCGAAATGCGGGGTGTCGTCCCAGCCGGTCTCGAGCCTGGCCGAACCGTAGTCTCCGAGGCCGTCACCCCATTCGAGCAGACCGTTCCCGTTCCCGTCGCGCGCCTCGGTCCACCATCGGCTCCATCGGACGAGATCCGGGTACACCTCGGCAAGGAACCCCTCGTCCGGCCAGCGCTCGTGCATCTTCCAGATGCACATGGCGCCGACCGGCGGCTGGGAGCGGTCGGCCGTGACGAAGACCCGCGACTTCCTCTGCGGCAGATCCCAGTGGGAGCAGTTGGCGATGTATCCCTCGGGCAGCTGATAGGCCAGGTGCGCCCTTATGGTCTCGCGGGCGCCGTTGGGATCCTCCAGGCATGCGAGATGTCCGTTGAAGAACTGGTCCCATCCGAAGTAGGGACCGAAGTCCGGATTGTGCCTGGCGTGCTTGTACATCCACCAGCCCCTCCCGACGACGTGGGCGCGATGATCGTCGAAGGTGCTGTATGTTCTGGCGTAGTTCATGCTGTCGGCGATCGCCTGGGCGAAGCCGCCCCAGTCGCCGTCGGACCTGAAGCGACGCTCCTCGTACTCTTCGCCGGCCGCCGCCAGCGCCGGGCCTATACATGAGAACTCCGGCAGTTCGCCGGCCCCCGCCGCCAGATAGACGGGCGCATCGGGGGCGATGGATACGGAGAGAAGCGCCTCTCCACCGTAGCCCGCCTTCACATCCTTCGGCGGGGGGCTGATACGGACCGACACCGGAACATACCCTCCGCGCCGACTCACGAGGAGCCCGTTCAGGCCATCTTCTGTTTCATGCCAGACGCCCGGCAGACTGGTCCAGCCCTGCTTCATTCGGAGATCGAGCGTCACGGGAGAGGTCGTCGTGATCTCCGCCATGATCGCCTCTTCACCGGATCGCCCCCATTTAGTCGTGACCTCGGCGTCCCCCTGCGTGAAGGTGCGCTCGAGATACGTCCCGTCCGGTGCGCTCGTCCCGGGCGCGACATGGGCATCGTCCTCCGGACGACCGTCCCATTGCGGCTCGATGATGAAGGCGGCGCTGCCGCCGTAGACGACGGCCATCCCGAGGGGCGACGTCGCGCAGAGGTTGCCGACGAACATGTCACGCTCGCCCTGTCCCATTCCAACCCTTCCTTCTCGCAAGAAACCGCTTCCGCTCCGGCCCAACGCCTTCACGGGAAGACCGGGATCAAGTCTCCGCGGGCGCGGGACGGATCTCCGGCGCGGCCTCGCCCGCGCATTCCATGCGCGAGATGAGCCGGGCGCGCATCTCGTCGCGGACCGACTCGAGGCCGGGCTCGCGGACGAGGTTGTTGCGCTCGTGCGGGTCGGCCTCGAGATCGTAGAGGAAGTCCTCCTCATAGAGGTCGCTCGCCGGGTCGCGCCCCCCCCGCCTGCCGGGCGCGCGGACGGAGTACTTCCACTTGATTGTCCTGACCGCGCGGCCGACGTGGCTCTCGCTGATCTGGATGAAGACGTCATCCGGCCAGTCGGTCGCTTTGCCCGTGACGAGCCCCTGGAGCGGCCGCCCGCGGTGCTCGGGGGGCGGCTCTACCCCGCCAAGGGTGAGTATCGTCGGCGGGATGTCGATCAGGCTGACGAGATCCTCGACGACCTTATTGCCCTTGAAGCCGGGGCCGCACGCGACCATCGGCACGTGCGTGCAGCCGTCGTGGCAGGAGCGCTTGTACTCGCCGTTTCGGGTCTTGAAGTGCGAGCCGTGGTCGCTCGTGTAGATGACAACGGTATCGTCGGCGAGGCCCAGCTTCGCGAGTTCGTCGCGCACGCGGCCGAGGTTCCTGTCTAGGCTGGAGATCGCCCCGAGGTAGTCGGGGTAGTTCTCTCGCCAGTCTCCGTCGGTCCCGGTGAGGTCGCCAGGGACGACGAAGTCGGCGAAGCGTTCCTTCGACCCCGGGGGCCCCTCGTAGCAGTTGCGGTCGTTCTGGTGGTGCGGCTCGATGTACGAGACGAAGAGAAAGAACGGCCTCTCGCGGTCGCGCGTGCGCAGATAGTCGAGGACGAACTCCGTGTGCCCGTCGACGCGGTAGCCGGGGAACTCGACCTTGTTCCCTTCCCCGTCGAACATGTACCCGCCCTCGATACCGTGCGACGTGAACTCGAGGACGTCGGAGGCGATCCAGTGGTCCTTGTAGCCCCCCCTGCGCTCGGGAGGGATGGCCGATGTGCGGAGGTTCACTTCGGGCTGGTCCGGCAGCCCCCCCGTCGAGGCGAGGTGCCACTTGCCGATGTATCCGACCTCGTAGCCGGCGTCGCTCATGTGGTGCGCGATGGTGCGCGAGTCTAGAGGCAGGGCGATATTGTTCCGGAAGCACCCCGTCTCGGCGGCGTACTTGCCCGTCTGGAGGCACGAGCGCGCCGGGCCGCACACGGGCTGGCAGGTGAAGGCGTTCTCGAAGCGCACGCCCTCTTGAGCCATCCGGTCGAGGTTGGGCGTAACGCCCTCCAGCGGCTGGCCGTAGCAGTTGCAGGTGTCCCAGCGCTGCTGGTCGGTGAAGAAGAAAATGACGTTCGGTTGGTGGGCCATTGTATCCCATTCCTCTCAGCTTCGATCATACATAAATACTAAGCATCCCATCTGAAGGCGACAAGTAAATCTCAAAGGAGGATGCTCGCGGCCCGGGCACTTACCGGACCCGCCGACCGCCTCGGCGCTCGCGACGAAGCGCCTGCCGCGGGGGGGGGGCGGGCCAGTTCAGACGATCCCGGCGATCACCTCGCCGCTCAGCTCTTGACCGGGCTTGAAGTCCCTGCCGCCGACGTAGCGGTGCAGCGCGGCGAGGAGCTGCCTCGCCTCGGGATGTTGCTGCAGGCCGGGCAGGTCGATCGTGCAGACAAGGAGCCGCCCCTTGCCGACCTTCGCCTCGCAGACGAGCCCCAGCTTGTGGTTGCGGTCGAAGCCGTCGATCATCTGAACGAGGGGCCGGTACTGGCGGGGGGTATCGTCGAGAATCATGGGGGAGCAATTCTTGACGAGTTGCCACCATTGCCAGTTCGAGTGGAACTCGGTCGGGAAGTCCTTGAAGAGCGGATGCTCGGGATCGAGAAGGATGCCCTGGACGCCGGGGGTCTCCTTGCCCTGGGGATTCAGCTTCCCCGGCCTCCGGAACATCGGCGACCAGAAGCTGCCCTGGAAGGCTGTGGCCACGGTGCGCTTGACCGTGCCCGGCTCGGGCATGAGAAGCACGCGCTTGCCGGCTTTCAACGCGGCGCGCTCCTTGTCGCCGAACGCGCGCGTCGTAACGACCCCCTTGGCGGGAACAGCCTTCTGTTTCGGGGGATAGACCCAGATGTCATAGTTGCTGCGGTACTTCGTCCCCTTCAACGCGAGCGACACCGAGAGCTTCCTCGCGGTCTTCACGCCCTCCAGGTCCGCGCAGAAGAGGTCCATGTCCGTCACCGTGCCTGTGGGGATCGTTGCCCGGCGCGACTCGCCCTCGGCGATCTTCTTCTTGCCGTCTGTGATCTTCCATGCGACGGTCGTACCTTCAAGGTCTTTCGGCCCGTAGTGGGCGACGCGGATGCGTCCGCGGAAGGTCTCGTCGTTTGTCCAGGTGTACTTCGTCATCCAGAGGAGCGGCACGGTCTCGCAGCAGAACTCACGCCACTTGGCGGGCTTCACGAGGCCCTTCGACTCCATGAAGACGTTGAGCATCCCGACGAGCGCGGTGCCCTGCCCGCTGAAGTCCTGGAGGTCGAGCATCTGGAAGCCGCCGAAGCCGGGGGTGCGGAGCGCCGCCTCGACGTCCTCGCGATGGCAAATCAAGGAAAGAGCCCCCGAGGCCTTCAGGAAGTCGCGGGCCTGGTCGAGCATGCCCGCCTCCTTCAGGCGCTCGCGGAATATCTCCAGGTTCCGCGCGCGAAGGACCCCCGTGTATTTCTTGATCTCCCTGTAGTCCGGGTAGACCTCGTACTGCGCCATCTCGTGGCCGACAACCGGGATGGGAACGCCATGAAGCGCCGAGGCGTAGTCGACCGTGGTGGAAGGCGGCCTGTGGTCGACATGGCCCTCGACGTCCCAGGAGGCTCCGCGTATGTGCTCCCCCTCCGCCGTGCCCTTGATGACCCAGAAATCGTCCCCCTCGCGATACCTGATGTCCCAGTGGAAGTGGTTGGTGCCCATGGCGTACAGGTGCCGGTCGTCGATCTCTCTGAAGTGGTCGCACATCCCCTTCATGACCTCTTCGTCGCCGCCGATCTCGTTGCCGAGCGTCATCATCACGAACGACGGGTGGTTGCCGAAGGCCCTGAGGATCCTCTCGCCCTCGCGAGTCAGGTAGGCCGTGCGCACCGCCGGGTCGCCTGCGTCGCCCTTGAGCTCGTCAAGCGTTTCGTAGGCCTCGGCGGGGGGCGAGTAGTCGCGATTGTCCGGCGCGGTGATGCCGCGCTTGTTGGGGAGTTCGATCTGGAAGTAAATTCCCAGCTCGTCGGCCGCGGCGAAGGCCGCCTCGGGCGGGCACCACGAGTGGAAGCGGTAGTGGTTGATCCCGTACTCGGCGGCGATCCCCAGGTGCCTGAGCCAGTACTCCTTGTTCATGGGGGCGTAGCCCGTCAGGGGGAAGAGGGCGCAGTCGTTCTTGCCCCTGAGGAACGCATCGCGGCCGTTCACGACGAACCGGCCTCGCTCCGCGCGGAACTCGCGCATGCCGAACGAGATCGATTTCGAGTCCCGCATGACCTCGTCGCCCGAGGTGGCCTCGGTCTCGACCGTAACGCGGATCATCGAGCGGTCGAACTCGTCCCACAGCGGGACGTCGTCCGGGAGATCGAGATCGCACTCCGCCTCGGCGAGCGGCGTAAGGGCCTGGACGACCTGGTTCACGGGCTCTATTGCGGACTCGTCCTCTCGGCCGATGACGGCGGCCCCCATCGTTACGCTTATGGTCTCCTTGCGATCCGTTTCGCTGCGCACTGCGGCGAAGACGCGGACCGACCTCCCGGCGATGTCCGGATATGCCCGCACGTCGTCGATCCAGACCTTGTCCGTCGCGGTCAGCTCGATTCGCCCGAGGATGCCGTTCCAGTTCGTCTGGGTGCGCTCGTCGACCTGGTGGCAGGGGCCGACGGGGGGGAGCTTGGCGTTGTCGATCAAGATCGTGAGCGTGTGTTCGCCGGGCGTCAGCACCTCGGTCAGATCGAACTCGTGCGGGGCCGAGAGCGAGTCGTCGCTTCCGACCCAGCGGTCGTCCACCCAGACCTGGCTGTCCTTGGTGCGCTCGAGAAGGAGAGTAACCCTCTTGCCCTGCCAGTGCTCCGGTATGGTGACGGGCCTCTGGTACCACGCCGGTCCGATCCAGCGCCAGAGGCGCGAGAGGCGGTCGTCGCAGCGCTCGTCGACGAAGTCGCCCTTCTGGGCCTCGTCGGTCGTGCCGGGGAGTTGGATAGTTTCCTCGAGTTGACGCTCGAACCAGCCCTCGGAGATGCCCTTGTTCTCGCGATCGATGGCGAAGCGCCACTCGCCCGCGAGAGACATTGCCTCGCGAATCTGCCTCACTTGGATGTCTCCCGATTCCATCGCCCGATCTGATCTCTGCCGGATCCGGTTGACCA
>Ga0272441_10015564_pt1 | contig 10638 bp, 19 predicted proteins | sample SSMProp6N_FD_193582 | JGI IMG/M metagenome (GOLD analysis project Ga0272441, IMG submission 193582) | Marine sediment archaeal communities from Little Sippewissett salt marsh, Falmouth, MA, United States - SSM-Prop-6N | ecosystem: Environmental > Aquatic > Marine > Wetlands > Sediment ...
GATATTCATTAAATTCTTTATATACTTTTTCAAGCTCGGCATTTTTTTCTTTAATAATCATCTTCTGCTTCATAATCTGATCACATGCAGTATCAAGATCATCAAGATCATATTTCTCATATTTGATTAGTTTATTTTCAAGCCGTTTAATTTTCTGTCTGGCTTGGCTTAATTTTCCGGCATTTTTACGGATTGATTTGCCACGTTCTTCTGCTCTTTTTTCAAAATTAACACAAGTATTATTTAGAATAGTATTTTGTCTGTCTATTTCTTTTATAATTGAAAATAAATCATAATTAGAATATCTGTTGCTACAAAATGAACATTTTACGCCAGATAAATTACCAATTTCAAAATGATTTAATTTTAGTTTCTCGCTACAATATTTACATGTTATGTCTTTTAATTGCATTTATCCCCCTCGTCATCATGCCGATGCTTCCATTCATATTCTTCAACTTCTATTTTATCTACTTCATGCGAAAGATACTGATAATTAACCAGACAAACTTTAATGATTTTATCTATATTTTCTTCTGCGCTTTTTATGTTACCGTTTTCAATACATTTCTTTGCTTTAACAGCAAGATTTTTTATTTGTTCTGATTCGCAATGTAATCTTCTTATTTGATATGACATACATCCTCCTTAAAACGGAACATCAGAATCATCTGGATAATCAGGATAATATTCACCGGGTTTATTTTTATATTCATCATCATTTTTATTTTCTGATTTTTTGCTATCCATAAACTGAACAGAGCTCGCTACAACCTGCGTTGATTTTCGCTTTGTGCCGTCTTTAGCTTCATAACTTGTTATCTGAAGTCTACCCTCAATAAAAACAAGACTGCCTTTATTAAGATATTTATCACATATTTCAGCAAGTTTCTTCCATGCAATAACATCTATAAAATCAGCTTTATTCTTATCATATTCGTTATTAACCGCGATGTTAAATTTTGTCATTTGCGTTCCGTCTTGCGTATAACGTAACTCTGTATCGCGCGTAAGCCTTCCTATTAACATTATTTTGTTTAACGTAGCCATATCAACTCCTTAACATTTCTAAACTTTCTTTAAGATCATCAATTTCAAATTGCTTTATATATAACTCGCCAATTTTAATTTGCACATCATTATTTAACTGATGAATTTTAATGCGCAGCTCTTTAATCTTGTCCTCTGCCATTCTTAAGTGATCGCATTTCAATTCATAACATGTTGAGCAAACGTATTTTCCATCTGAAATAAATTCGTTATTGCATTGATTACAGATCATAATGCCTCCTGTAAATCCTGAATACCGTAATAAGAAAAATTTATCTCCTTATCCCACGTGGTATATTGAGCTTTAAAAATATGATCATTTTCGGGCTTGAATTTATGAACAGCTTTAGTCTTTATTTCACCTCTGCCATTCTTATACGTCATTGTAAGCTTTTTATTATTTTCAGCAGCTTTCTTAATCATATCTTTATAACCGTTTAAACGCGCTTCCATTTCCATATATTCAAGCGATTTAAATTCAAGTAGTTCTTCCAATGTTTCGCAGCCAGTTTCTTCAACAAGTTTTAGGAATACCTGCACATTTGCGCGAACATCGTTTAAAGCTCTATGCGCTCCGTCAAGCGGTATTTTGTAATATTCTGTAATTGTTTCAAGTTTATGATTTTTAACTTTATCAGCAAGAGCCCTGCGCGCTAAATCAAGAGTGCAGATGTATTGTATATCAAGATTATTTTCAGGGTTCAAATCCATCATTGCAAGGTCAAATTCAAGATTATGCCCTACAAAAACATAGCAATATTGACTTTCTTTTAATTTTTCTTTTAGATCATCAGTTTCAAACGATGCATTTTTTACCATACCATTTGTAATGCCATGCACTTTAGTCGCTTCATAAGGTATTGGTATTTTAGGTTTAATAAGTTTTGAAAACTCGCTTAATATGTTGCCGTTTGCTTCAAACTCAATTGCCGCAAATTCAACAACCTTATCTTTTTCAAAATCTGTTCCTGTTGTTTCTGTATCAAAACATAAAAATAATTGATCTTTTAAATTCATAACTCCTCCGCTTCCTTTATAATAATGTTTGCTGTTCATTTTCAACAACCTCTTTGTTTTCGTAATTGTTTGCAATAACTGAACCCTCTTCAATAACAATTCCGCATTTACCCGTTTCATCAACCTTCTCAATCCATATTTGATAATCGTTTTCTTTTGCAATATCTTTTATTATTTCAAGATTTTTGCTATCTAACAATGATCCATTTGTTATTCTGATAACTCTCAATGTAGGATTAAGCGCAATCGCGATCGATATGCTTATTCGCAGTTTCATAGCTTCGTTTAATTGCTCAAAAGGTAAGTTATTATACAAAACCTCTTTTTCGTTAAACGACAGGCCTGTAATTGGCATTTTTGCAGTTGCTATAATTTTAAGTTTATCTTTTTCTATATCTTCAAGCTGCAGCGTATAATTTAAATATTTATCTTTTATTTGACTAAGTTCGATAAAATGTTTTTTAGCTTCATTATTTTCGCGTATAGCTTTATTCTTGTTTTGAATATTATTCAGCATATCAGAAAGATCATTTGTATTTTTGCATTCTTTAACAAGATTATCATATTTTTCTTGACAAACCGTTTTAAGTTCCTGTCTTTCTTTTAGCTTAACATTCAACATTCTTATCTGATCTTGAATATTATATATTTCCTGCTCTATATTTGTTATTTCTCTTTTTGCAGTATCAACTTGCTTTGATTTTTCAAGTTCAATAAGTATATCACCTGCATCAAGTTCATTTTTTGGTAACGCTTCATCGATAGGTTTTAATAACGCCTCTTGACGTTTAACTTCTCTGCCTATTATAGTTCTTTCGTTATATATCCTTGTATGCGCTGAATCTAAAGCATCAAAATCAATGCCCGAAATATCTTTTAATAATTTAACCTGATCTTTACTTTTCATATTAGAAAACTCAAGCGGATCAAATGATAATGATCCTGTAATATTGTCTAACAGTTGTTGACCTGTTATGTTTCCATTTGCGCCCGTTATTTCAAGCCTGTCTGATTTAGGCGTTATTATTTTCTTAACAACATAATCACCAAGATCAATTGTTATCTCGGCTTTCTTTTCACCTTGTTTTATTGGCTGCGAAGGCATAGCTTTTTTACCAACAAGTGCATATAATATACTATCGAGGACGCTTGTTTTTCCTTGCTCATTTCGTCCTGAAATAACGATAGTATTCTCAACCGGAGTTATATCAACTGCACTGATTTTCTTTACGTTTTTTACTTTTAAATTTAATATTTTCATATCGCTCTCCTTATATTTTTCATGAGTTTTCTTTTAAAAATTCTATGTATTTTTCTTGCTTTTTGAGCATCTGTTCACAATGATACAATGCAGTATCGTTATTACCTGATTTAATTGCAGTTTTTAAAACGAGCATATTATCGTATGTTTCAGTTGCAATTTTTAATAATCCAATCATACATCACCTCGTTTAATGTTAATATTTTTAATCGTTTGCATAGCATCCTTTAGATTGTCGATAGTTTTAAACAAACATCCTTGATGCACAACAATCTCAATATGAAAATCCATTTCTTCTTTTTCAAGTAACTCACATAACGCTTCTGCAACAGGGATATCTATTTTGCCGTATCTTTCAATTACCCTTTTTATTGCATCTGGTGAATGCATATCTCTTCTAAAATTTTCGGTCATTCTTAAAGCTGATCGGCTCATTGTTCCTCCTTAAATATTGTAAATATTTTTTCGCATTCATCACATTTTATGTTATCGCTACCACATTCATGAACATTATAAATAATATCATTATCATCAACACACATCATATTATCGCAATAAGGGCAATGTAAATAATAATCTATACTATAATTTTCTTGAACTTTAACAGCGGTTGCTTTTGATTTAATTTTATTGGCTTTGTTAAGTTTTCTTTTTAAATCGTCAATTTCTTTTTGATACCGTTTTTTCAAATCAGAAATTTCTTGATAAAGTTGCATTATTTTATCATTTTGCATGTCGGCGGTTGGAAAATCATAGAAATTACAAGGATTGTAATAGTTAACAAAGCAATAATCACGGCTTAATTCCATTATTTCAATTAAATTTTCAGGCGATATTCTTAATGCTTTGGCCACCCTTGGAACAAAATACAATAAAAATTCTTTAGTATTATCACATCTACCTTTCAAACTATTTTCTTCAGCGTTCTTTATTAAATTATCGATCGTTTCTTCAAATTTTAATTGAGAGCAAAGTTTTAATTCATCTTTCCCTATTTTAATTTTGCTACTGGCATTTTTTGAAAATCCACTATTTTTAATAGTTATTTCTCTGTCTTCGCATTCAACAATTACTTCTTCGCCATATTCAGTTAATTTAATTTTCACAACTCCTCCTCATCTTCATCATCTTCGTGTATCCTCAAAACCTCAACTTTATTGCATAAATCAACAAAACTTTCATCGTTTTCATCAAATATACATAATAATGCGCCTATAGTATTTCCAAGTTCATTTAAATCGTCTTTTATATCATCTATTTCAATTGTTGTTTCATCATTTTTAATATTATAATTTATTGTTTCAACAACAGTATTGTATTTAAAAGCCAAAACGCTTCTTAATCCGTTCATATTTACTTTCAATTCCACAATTCCTCCTTCAAAATAATCTCAACTGCTCTTTAAATTGCAAAGCTTTGTTTTCAACTATAATTTCGCGTTTTAAATATCTATTGTGTTTATATTTATCGCAAAGTGCAGCAATCATCCATTCATCAGAAAGATATTGATTATTGACTAATTGGGTGCATTTAGCGCATTTGTTTTGTTCAAAATGATCAGCGTCAAAATATCCACATTCACATTTATAAACATACATATTTGCCGAAACCGGTGCAGGAACACCGCAAGATATATGATTTTCGTTAAAACGAGTATTTACATATTTCATATCAGCAAAACTTTCTTTCCTTGGATATGAAGCTGTAACATCTCTCAATTTAAAGAAATCTTTTTGATAAGCCTGTCTATATTGATCTATTTCTTTTTGTGTTATTTCAATCACATTACCCCCTCTTTGGTGCGATCAAATTCATAATAAATGCCGTTGCAGAAATAATAAGGGCCTAAAGGTTCGCTGTAAAATCTATCCTCTGCTTTTTTACAATGTTCAGCATGACTTTCTGTGTCGAGTCCGCAATGGCCTGCTTTATCAAAATTTTTTTATATGAATCTGTAATTTTATATTGCATATCGCCTCTTAAAATGGAACTTCGTCATCCGTAACAAAAGGAGCATGAGCATCTGGCAATTGATTTGCAATTTCAGGCTGTATTTTTTCAGCGTCGTTATTATTTTGAGCAGATATATATGATGCATAATCTTTGTTAACAACTTCTGCAATTTCATCTGTTATTAAAGTCCAGTTTTTTATTTTATGAACAGCGTTGAATTTTTCTAACAGCTTTGATCCTTTTAAGTTTTCCATTTCAGAAAAGTTAATAATGCATAATAACTGATCTTTGTTTTTTTCTGCAAGTTTCAGCAAATATGATTTCTGTTCATCTTTTAATTTATCAATATCGCATCCAAAAATATGATCTGAAAATGTTTCTGCATCTTTGCCAGTATGTTTAAAAGAAGCATTAAGCTTTTTTATTAAATTATTTTTGCGTTTATTTTCAATATCCTCAACAGAAGATCCGTCGTTTAACCATTCAAAAAACTCAACACCCAATTCTTTGCCTGGTTTTTCAATTATTTTATCCTGATAAACTCCAGTCCTATCTTTTATAACGTGCGCAAAATGATCCTGTGTTATATTTACAAGAAAATCAAACTCATACTCAATATTTTTGCCCTGTTCAGGAGTAAGTCCTACACGGGTTATTTTTGTTTTACCTTTGTCGTCTTTGCTATGCATCCATTCTGTTTTAGAGCGCATCGCAACAATAAGGTGACCTTGAAAAGTAAGTATTGAGTTTCTAAGTTGTTTTTGTAATGGCGTTCCTTCGCTCCACGCAGCCCATGAATTACCATGATATTTTACTTTTGCAATTCTATCGACTTCCTCGAGTAATTCCTGCCATGCGTGAGAAAACGAATCAATTATAAGAACATCATATTTTTCAGATTCGGCAGCAATAATATAATCAATACATTTTTGAATTGTTAATTTTTTTTCTTCTATTACATCAAATTCAAATCGATCTGCGTATTTAGATGCAGAAAATTCAGTATCTATAACAGCAATTTTGTTATTCATTTTAGATGAAATTCCAGTTGCTATTGACAATGCCGAGTAAGTTTTACCGCTTCCTGCAACTCCAAACATCGCTAATTTTAATTTACTTTTACTTTTGATAGCTTTTTTAAATAACACGATTCCTCCTTCCTTTCAGAAGAAAGACCGCTTTTTTTTCGAGTTGAGGCCATACTAAAAGCCTATAAATTTTTAACTTTTTCATATCATCATGCTCCTTTTTATTTTTTATTTGTTATCTTTAATATACTTTTCAGCTTGCTCATTGACCCAGTGACTAAATGAGCGCTCTTCCTTTAACAGCAAAGCTTTTAATTTTTTAAGCAGACTTTTTTCAATGTATGTAGTAGTTACCGTTTTTTCTGTAAAAGTTCTTGTCAGCATATAACCTCCTTTCGTGTTATTTTTGTATTATATCAAAATAGTATAATTATGTCAAGTAAAAAATAAATTATTTATAATTTTTCCCAGAACTCTTTTGTTTTTAATCTTTCGCTTCTATGAAATCTTTTCCAACCTTTTAATCTGTGAAATCTAAATTCCTTTAAAAGTCTATATATAGCTCGATTAAAAATATTTCTTATTAATCTCAAATTTTGTTCTATTGATAAATGCCAATTTTCAAGAATACACAACCACGCTGTTTCTCTAATTGTTTGACAAAAATCTTGCCTTCCTTGGCAATCAAAAATTTTTGACATTTCATATCGATAAAATGTGGTCGCTGTTGCGTATCCAATAGCGCATAATCTGTTGTAATTTTCAATATTAACTTTTTCAGCTACCCCATCTTTGTAACCTTTATAATTTGGTAATACTGTAATATGATATTTTTTCATAAATCCTCCTTATTTTACAAATTCAACGCTATCAAAAATTTCATTTAATTCTTCTTCAATAGCGCCGTTATATACTTTACTTGTATATACAAATCCGCCTGTAACAGCAAATTTGTATTTAGCTCGGTTGCTTTTTTCGTCTTTTTCAACAAAAAAACTATTCCCTTTTCTTAAATAACCAGAGTTAAAATATTCTCTTGTTTTGCCAAATTTTTCCCATTTTGTTGTATTCATATCATCCTCCTAAAAATTTTGTTTTTCTATCCTTATAATTATATTATAGCACAATAACATAATTATGTCAAGAATAAAATAAATTATTTCAAATTATTTTTTATATACCAAAATCAACGAAAACACCTATAAACTATATATTTTCAAAATGTGTTTTAATAAGGTTTTAATAATAATTTAATTATTTTCACTTTTTTTACAAGATAAATATTAAATTTAACAATTAATTGCATAAACAATAATTATTTTCCATTTTTCAACAATATAATTGCAGAATCATAAAATTTTTGATGTAGTTCAGAATCATCTTTACATTTTCGAGAAAATTCATTTATATAATCTTTTGAATAGCTAACAGAATGACCGTCGTATTTAAGTATTTTACCAGCATCATGAATTTTGAAAGTTTTAAACTTCTTACCCTGAAAATAACTTTTAAAATTCTTTAAACAGATATTAGCGTTTGAATCCTGTGTTATAGATCTGTAATGTTCAAAGTTTTCAATCAACCCTATTCTTTCAACATCATTTATATCGTATTCATTGCAGATCTCCGCGATAAAATCATATATCTTGCTTATAGTAGGGGGATTATCTTTTGAGTATTTTGATAATAACTTTTGTTTTATTTCGTTATAAATGACCGCCATAATAATTCCTTTATTTTCACAGATCAATCCTCATCATCACCCTTTTAATCCCATCAACAACCGCTTTACCCTTCCAAGCTCCCGCCCTTCTGTCAAGGTATTGTTTAGTTATTTCGGCATCTTCTAAAATAATGCTTAATTCCTCTTTAAGTTCAGCGTTGCTTATAGGATCAAGCGTATTCTTTACTTTTGTTTCATACATTTTGTTTATTTTCCTATCTATTTCAGTTAAAAAGCATTTACTTCGAGCCATTGTTAACTTCTCCTAACATTCAACCACAACCATAACATAAGGTTCATCAGCATATAACTTAATTATCTCAAGATGATATATCAACTTATCATCAGTGTATAAAACTTTGTTCAGCGCATCTAATACCAGTTTAGCAATGTTATCAACATCAGGCTTGTTGATATGTGGATTATTTTTTATATGTCTATCTTTATATTTTACAGGGAAATATGCCTTAATTTTAATTTTTACAGGCTTATCAATAACATCAATGCTTTGTTGCTGCATAGCTTCCCTGCAATACCATGCGATTACTTCTTCAGCTTCCTTTGTTTTATCGGGAGTATAGAAACCGTTACGACCTTTACGGGCGCGCTGCTTTCCGATTGGTATAATTGGAGTTGAAAAACTGAATTTCATTGGTTACCTTTCAAAGATCTACAAATCTTATCATATTCATAATCATTTCTTTCTCTTTCAAATAATCCGCAGTAATAACACTTATCTTTTTTCCCAGGGTTAAACTTGTTTTTACACGTCATTATGTTTTCACTGAAGCAGTCTTGAGCTGATAGTTTTAAACGCGTTAGATCTCCGTCTGTTTCTTTGCGGTAGGCAGTTGGTTTATCTGGTGAATATGCGCCGCCAATCATTACTTTATCTTTAGGTATTTCCTGCTGTTCAGATAGCATATTTCGAAACAAGCCTGGTTTATTCTTAACTTTTTTATCAGGTTGATTATGCACATAATCAAAAACTTCAGAAACGCGCTTTGATCCATATTTTTTGATCAGTCTGTATAATAATTCTTCAGGGTTTACCATATCTTTCCACGCTCCTTTTATTTTGGTGACAAGCTGCTTTTCTTCTGGGGTTAGTTTATACTCAATATGAGGTTTCAATTTAATAGATTTATATTTGTTTAATCCTTTATGTTTGTTTAGTTCGTATTCAATTTTAACGGGCGTAATACTCTCTATTTCATTTATAGCTTTGTCGATAATATGTATTTTAAAATCTGTAAATCGTTCATATTTTCCATCAACACCAAGAACTTTTTTAAAAAGATCAATATCAATTTCAATATTCTCTTTGTTATATAAACAATCTTTAGCTATACTGTATATTATAAGAGAAAATTTACTTTTCATTTCCATTAGAACAATTTCTTCAATTCTAAAAAACGGGTGATTTTCAAACATCATTTTTAAAAAATATTCATGGACTTGAAAAGTTACTTTTCCGCCAAAATAATCACGAACAGTTGGCAAAAAACAAATAGACAATCGATCTATCTTTTTATCTTTTCCAAAAGAATTAAATTCTAATAATAAACTTTGCAGTTCTTTCATATTGTCATATATATAGTTATAATTTTGAGTTTTTAAAAACTTTTTCGCTTTGCGCATTTTAATTTCATATTCAGGCTGCTTCCCTTTTTCTTGTATAGTCTTAGCTATTAAAAAAAGAAGTTTTATCTGATTATGAGATAATGTATTATTTTTTATAGATGTCATTGCACTTGGCATTTTAATTGTTTTCTCGCTTCCTGTTTTTCTCATAAATAAATATTAACACATTTTAATTTATAAATCAAGAAAAAAATAAAATATTTTCGTTATACTAAAATTTATCAAATAATTCGTATATACGAGAAATTTGATAAATAAACTTATCAAATAGTTCGTAGTTACTTTATCAAATAGTTCGTAGTTCATATATATAATATATCATTAGGATTAATATTTGTTTAATTTTGTTAATAAACAAACAAGTATATTAATAATATAAACTTATCAAATATTTCGTATATACTATAAATTTAATAAAAATTCTTTTTTGTTGTAAACACTTTTTAAAAAACGTTCATATATATACTAAAATAAAATAATGTATAAACACATACAAAATTGGGGCGAAAATTATTATAAAAAAACTCCCCAATTTTGCATACATTCAACATATTAATAATATAATCTAAATTTAGCCTTTTCAACCTCATTAACTTGCTCTTTGATAATATTCCTTATATTCTTAACACCTTGAACAGTTTTTGCAGTAGACAACAATTTATGCAACTTCATTAAATATTTGATCTGAACATTATACTCTGTATAAAAATTGTTTGCGTATTTTTTCATTATTGCTCCTTAATTTTATTATATAATTCTTTTATTTTTGGATTATCATCATCAATTCTGGCGTATGGGTAAACTTCATTTCCCCACTTTACCCAGATGAACATTTCGCCATTGTGATCTTTATCAATACAATATTTCTTTCCGTTGACTGTTTTCCATTTTATTTTTGGAACTTTTTTATATAATTCTTTGAAATTATTTCTGTAATCTTCTTCGTATTCTTCTTCCTCAAC
>Ga0272441_10015566_pt1 | contig 10638 bp, 9 predicted proteins | sample SSMProp6N_FD_193582 | JGI IMG/M metagenome (GOLD analysis project Ga0272441, IMG submission 193582) | Marine sediment archaeal communities from Little Sippewissett salt marsh, Falmouth, MA, United States - SSM-Prop-6N | ecosystem: Environmental > Aquatic > Marine > Wetlands > Sediment ...
CATTACTTCGGCCGAAGAAATCGCCAGGGATAAAGATATAAAAATAAAAACCTCCAAAATCATCTATGAACTTTTAGATTATATTAAAGGTGAAATGAACAAGCTACTTAAAGATGAAACTATCATCACCGTGATTGGCAAATTAAAAGTCCTCAAAATCTTCCGCACTGAAAAAAATTCACAAATTTTAGGTGGTAAAATTTTAGAAGGCAAAATCACCCCAGATGTAAAATTAAATATTTATCGCAATCATGAATTAATCGGCAATGCCGACTTAACTGAACTTCAATCTGGCAAACAATCAGTGACTGAAGTTCTAGAAGGCCAAGAAGCCGGTATGAAAATTAATGGCTTTAATGAGGTCCAGGAAGGTGATATTATTGAAATAATTAAATTCGAAACTAAAAAACGAGAAATATAATTATGTCCACACTCTATCAAATAATTCTATTAATTCTTGTTTTGGCTGGCTTTGCCATTATTATTTGGTTACTCTCTCATAAATCTAGTACTGATACTAGTCAGGATGAAAAATTAAAATCCGTACATGAGGAAATTGCCAAAATAAAAGATGAAATGAAAGGCAGTTTAGAAAAAAATCTAGAGTTTATTCAAAAACAATCTTTTCAAACCAGCAACATTGTTAAGGATGTCACGAGTAAACTAGAAAAACTTGAATCAACCAATAAACAAGTGGTGAGTTTTGCTGATCAACTCCAGAATCTGCAAGACATTCTTAAAAATCCTAAACAACGCGGGGTCTTGGGCGAATATTATTTAGAAACTACTTTAAAAAATGTTTTGCCGCCCAGCGCCTATCAAATGCAATATAAATTTAAAGATGGTCAGATTGTAGACGCCGCCATCTTTGTTAAAGACAAAATTATCCCTATTGATTCTAAATTCTCTTTAGAAAATTATAACCGCATTGCTCAAGAAAAAGATCCATCTCGGCGCGAATCATTAGAAAAAACTTTCAAAACCGATTTAAAAGCCCGCATCGATGAAACTTCAAAATATATTCGACCAAGTGAAAAAACCATGGACTTTGCTTTCATGTTTATTCCAGCCGAAGGCATTTATTATGATCTATTAGTTAATCAAATCGGCGTAGTTAAAATTTCCACGCGTGATTTGATTGAATATGCTTTTAAAGATAAGCATGTAATTATTGTCTCTCCCACTTCCTTCTTTGCTTATTTACAGACTGTCATGCAAGGTTTGCGTGCTTTAGAAATTGAAGAATCAGCCAAAGAAATTCGCCAGCGCGTAGAAGAACTTGGCAAACATCTAACTAGTTTTGACACTTATATGCAAAAACTTGGCGCCAACTTGGGCACTACAGTTAATATGTACAATTCCGCTTACAAAGAACTTAATAAAATAGACAAGGATGTAGTCAAAATAACTGAAGGTGAGAAAAAAATCGAACCACTGACCTTAGATAAACCGCAAATTGAATAAAAATTCTAAGCGAATTTATTCGCGTTTCCCAGCGAACTTGTTCGCGGTTACCACAAACTCGAACATCAATAAAACGCCAATAAATTGGCTAAGAAACGGGAACAAGTTCCCTTAGAATTATAAATAACAAAAACCGGATCATGATTTCGATCCGGTTTTGTTTTCCTTCTGCGCCTCCTTTTGGAAAAAACGCACTGCCGCATCTACTGAATCATAAAATTCTATAATCTCATCCAAATGAGTGATTCTAAATAAACGTTTAATTTTATCTGACGCATTAGCTATCTTTATGCCACCGCCCTTTAAATCAAACGAAGAATGAAGTGCTACCATCCGGCCCAGCCCACTTGAATTCAAATATTCAAATTTACTCAAATCCAAAACAATTTTAACTAAACCAGATTTTTTAATTGCTTTTGAAAAATCTTCAATTTCATTTGGCCTAATCCAACCCATAATCTTTAAAATAGCCACCTCATTTTTCTGACCTTGTTCAACTTTCATTTTTTTCTTCCTTAAAAGAAATCAAAGCATCGCCCAGACTACCATAATAGGAAAAAACCGTTATTAACTTAGTTATCCTTAACAATTCCTTCATCTTCTCATTTAATCCCGTTATCTTCAATTCTATTCCTCTCTCTGTGCTTAAGCGCTGTAAAGCATTCACTGAACCCAGGCCTTCTGAAGTAATCTTTTCCAACTCAGAAAAATCAATTAATATCTTTTTAAACGAACCGCTAAAAACTGGAAAAGTTTCCTTCTTAAAATCGTCCATTTCTTCTGTTGTCTTTAAATTTCCTATCACCTGCAAAACCACCACATCACTCACTTTTGTGCGTCGAATTTTCATAGTATCCTCCTAAAATTTTAATTTTAAATTTTACCCCGCCTACTCCGAGAAACCTGTTGCGGAAAATTTATCAAAAGGTTACAATTATTTATTTTCTTGGCTTAAATTTAACATTTTATATACATTTTGTCAAGCCAAATTTTATATGTTAAAGTAAACATGACAAAACCCAAGTTTTGTCATCCCGGCGAAAGCCGGGATCCAGCCTGCCTGCCGCCAGGTAGGAAACGTTTTAAAATCCTGGATCCCGTGTCAAGCACGGGATGACAATAAAAACATGCCTCTTAAAAACCTTAATCCAGAACAATTAAAAGCCGTCCAACACACAGACGGTCCTTTACTTATTGTGGCCGGTGCTGGCACGGGCAAAACCACTGTCATCACCGAACGGATAGCTTGGTTAATTGATCAAAAAATGGCCCAACCAGAAGAAACCTTAGCTCTGACTTTTACTGACAAAGCAGCCAGTGAAATGGAAGAACGGATTGATAAACTTTTACCTTATGGTTACACTGACTTATGGATTCTGACCTTCCATTCCTTTTGCCAGCGCATTCTTCAACAACACGGCTTAGACATTGGCATTCCCAATGATTTTAAATTATTAAATTCAACTGAACAATGGCTTTTAGTGCGTCAAAATTTAGAAAAATTTAATTTAGATTACTATCGTCCGCTTGGCAATCCAACCAAATTTATTCATGCTCTGCTTAAACATTTTTCGCGTGCCAAAGACGAAGAAATCTGGCCCGAAAATTATCTAAAATATGCAGAAAAATTAAAGATTAATCTAGATTCTATGGAATCCACTCAAGGTCAAGATGCTGATAGTGAATCTAAACGTCTAGAAGAAGTTGCTAATGCTTATCATATTTATCAACAATTATTATTAGACAACGACTCTTTAGATTTTGGCGATTTAATTAATTGCACTTTAAAACTTTTCCGCGAACGTCCTAATATTCTTAAAAAATATTCAAACCAATTTAAATATATTTTAGTGGATGAATTTCAAGACACTAATTGGGCCCAATACGAATTAATTAAACTTTTAGCTGCACCTCGGAACAACTTAACCGTGGTCGGTGATGATGACCAATCCATCTACAAATTCCGCGGCGCTTCAGTCTCTAATATCCTTCAATTCAAAGAGAATTATCCTCAATCTAAAGAAATTTATTTAAATACCAATTATCGCTCGACACAAAATATTTTAGATTTAGCTTATAATTTTATTCAGCTTAATAATCCTGAGCGCTTAGAAATTAAACTCACAAAAAACACAGAAAACAAAAAAACACACAAAACACTTTCTAAAAAATTAAAATCTAATTCAAAAGAAAAAGGCATCATAGAACATTTACATGCTGAAACAGAGCAAGGCGAAGTAGCTTTAGTGATTAATAAAATTTTAGAACTATACAATAAGCCACAACCTGCAACCCACAACCTACAACCTAATTTTAATGACTTTGCTATTCTGGTACGGGCCAATAATCAGGCCGAAGTCTTCTTAAACGGTCTGCGGGCTGCCGAAATCCCTTTCAATTTCTTAGCTTCCAAAGGTTTATACTATAAAGAAGTTATTTTAGATATTATTGCTTATCTCAAACTGTTAGATAATTATCATGAGTCTTTGGCTCTCTGGCGCATTCTTAATTTACCGCGCGTGGATATCAAAGTTGAAGACCTCATGCAGCTTAATAATTTTGCTCGCCGCAAAACAATTTCACTTTATGAAACTTGTTCACAAATTAACACTCTTAACTTCATTGAAACTGAAACCAAACGTAAAATCGCTAAAATTTTAGATTTAATCCATAAACACACCCATCTAGCTCAAGCCAAAAGCACCAAATCCATTGTCCTTGCATTCCTTCAAGATTTTGATTATCAAAAATATTTATTAAATCAAAATGATGAAAAATCATTCATCTACATCAATCAATTTATTGACAAAATAAATGAGTTCGAAAAATCCTTTGACGATAAAACCGTCAAACACTTCATATCTTTGATGGATTTAGAAATTGAATCTGGTGAATTAGGTAGCTTATCCAAATCACTCCAAGAAGGCCCTGAAAGTGTCAAAATTATGACCATTCATTCTGCTAAAGGTTTAGAGTTTAAATATGTCTTTATTGTTAACCTAGTCGACAAACGCTTCCCCTCTTTAGACCGACGCGATCCAATTCAAATTCCGGATGAATTAGTTAAAGAAATCCTACCCACTGGTGATGTTCATCTCCAAGAAGAACGCCGCCTTTTTTATGTGGCCATGACCCGGGCTAAATTCGGCCTTTTCTTCACCAGCGCTGAAGACTATGGCGGCACTCGCAAAAAGAAACTCTCACGCTTTTTATATGAAATAAATCTCACAGAAAACATAAAAACACAGGAACCACAAGAAACACAAATAAAAATTAAAGAAAAAAAGTTACCTGTTACTGGTTACCGGTTACCTGTTAGTTATTCATACTCGCAATTCAAAGCTTATGAAACCTGCCCCTATCAATATTATTTAGCTTTCATTTTAAAAATTCCTATTTCAGGCAAAGCAATTTTTAGTTATGGTAAAACTCTGCACAGTACATTACAACGATTTTTCGCTTTAATAAAGGCAAATAATAATATAACGCAAGGTGCCCTATTCACACAAAACACAAAAAACACAAGAAGCACAAAAACACAAAAATTACCAAGCTTAGAAAAACTATTAAAATTATACGAAGAATGCTGGATTGATGATTGGTACGAAAGCAAAAAGCAAAAAGAAGAATATAAAAAATTAGGCGAAAAATCATTTAAAGACTTTCATGAAAATTTAAAAACGGGCAGTATTCCAAACACTCTTGGTTTAGAACAAGGTTTTAATTTTAAAATTGAGGGTCATTCAATTCGTGGGGTCATTGATCGTGTTGACCGCCTACCCAATGATAAAATAGAAATAATAGACTATAAAACCGGTTCAGCCAAAACTCTCAAAACGGTTGAAAAAGATCAGCTTCTGCTTTATCAAATGGCCGCAATTGAAACTTTCAACACCCCAGTTGAAAAATTAACTTTTTATTATCTAGATAATAACTCGGCCATTTCTTTTCTAGGCACACCTGAAGAACTAGAAGTCCAAAAAGCCAAAGTTTTGCATATCATTGCTAACATCCGCCAATCTAAATTTGACGCCACCCCATCTGAATTTAAATGCAAATATTGCGACTTTAAAAAAATTTGTTCCTATCGAGCATAAACGTCGCTCTTGTCATCCCGGCGGAAGCCGGGATCCAGAAATGTTTTAAAATCCTGGATCCCGTGTCAAGCACGGGATGACAAAAAATATATGAGTATTTCTCAAATCCAAGACATATTAGAAAAAAACATGAAATCAAAGTCTGGATTAGCCAAGCAAATCCAGGCCAGTCTTGTCTGTGAAGAATTTGATAAAATAGTTCAGAATAAATGGGGTTCTAAAATTAAAAACAAGGCCAAAGCCTTGTATTTTAAAGATAATATTTTAACCATTGCTTCCTTGTCCTCAGTCATGGCCCAGGAAATCAAACTTCACGAAACCGAAATCCTCGACCAACTTAATACAAAATTCCAGCCCAAGGCTGGTCCGCCTCGGGCGGACAATAATACCATTCAAAGAATCCGTTATTTAATCTAACCTCGTGCCAAAGCCAGGCCATAAACTTTTTCTGCTCCATTTTCCTTTAGTATTCTAGCACACTCATTCATGGTCGCCCCAGTCGTAATCACATCATCAATTAATAAATACCTTCTCTCCTTTATAAGGAGAAGGCTGGGGTGAGGTAGATCCTTTATTAAACTCCCCCTAACCCCCTCCTTGGTAAGGAGAGGAAAATTTTTGCCACATCCAACCAACACTCCAAAAGCTCCAGCAATATTTTGAGCCCGCATTTCACTTTTCAACTTCACCTGTGGTGAAGTATTTTTTATTCTTTTTAAAACTGACTTATTCAGTTGCATATCAAACTTATTCGCCACTTCCTGCGCCAGTAACTCTGCCTGATTAAATCCTCGCCAGGCTAACCGCTTACGATGCAATGGCACTGGCACAATCTCAAACACCCTTAATTCTGGATAAACTTCCAGCACTCCAGCCAATTTCTTAATCAACAACCCACCCAACGGCTCTGCCAGCTCTTGAGCAAAATTATATTTAAATTTATGAATAACTTCTTGTAAAAGCTCGTTCTCCCAGTCTGTCGCAATACAAAAACCGTCTATATCAGACGGTTTATAATCATTAGGTATAAAATATCCCTTAGTAATCTCTAATTTATTCAAACATTCCTCGCACAACCACACATTCTCCTGACCACAGCCCAAACACTCAATTGGAAATAACACATCCAAAATTAACTTGCGCATCCGGCTTAACATATTTTATTTCAAACGCATCTTATAGATCTTCTCCGTAATAGCATCCCAGAAAAATAAATACTGCCCATCCTTTGATATGTGAACTGAAGTAATTGAAAAATTATTAATATCTCCAATCACTGGATTACCAATCAACTCTCGTGTACCTGTTGTTAAATCAACTTTATAAATTAAATCATGCGTTTCAGTGGCTAACTCATCTGGATAAAGCCCCGCGCCTCGTGCCAACTCCCGTGGCACCGCGCAATAAACCGTCAAATCATCTGCAAAAGTGCACCGCTCTACCCAAGTGAATAAGCCTAAACTAAATTTATGCGAACCAATCCGATCCTCTTCCACATCCACAATCCACAAACTTGGATTATAAGCATTCGCCGCACTCACTACTGAATACAACATGCGTGTACCTGAAGGTGACCACATACCCTTAAAATGAGTGCCATCTACTACAAAGGACTTAAAATTCTCACCCGCCAAACCCAGTAAAAATATCTCTGTTCGATCAATCCCAATTATTTCCGCATATAAAGCCACGACTGAATTATTTGGCGACCACGCCACCTGTACATCATCATAATTACTGCCCAAATGTTCAACTAACTGCATTTGCGACCCATCTGGGCTAATCACTGCCAACCAGTTATTTTCCGCGCTCTCAGTTGAAATATACTTAAAGGCAATCGCATCTGAATTAGAAAAATCTGGATCAACCACTGATTTATCCATGGTTGCCTGGGCATCTAAATTAAAATCATAAAGAATCTTACTTTTATCAGGATAAGTAATAATCGCCTGTGTTTTATCATTATTCCAATAAACTTTTTCTACTTCATAAAATTCCTGATTAGACAAAGCAATTGGCGCTGTTCCATTTTCCGGCAATGTATAAAATTTATTATCTATTGGATTATAAAAATTAACTCCCTGGCCACTGCCTGACAAAGTTACATGCGCCACCACATCTTCATGCATAGGCAAAACCAGCGTGTCTCCGCCCGCAGCCACCTCAGTCGGCACCCCAATTACTTCTTCCGGAGTTACTTCTTCAATCTCTGGCAAACCCTCTCCTGGCACTTCATCTACCAAACCCACCCCTGGCAAATAAGCCCCTGGACCCTCATACTTCACTTCGTCTTCCGGCCCTACAAATAAAGGCCTAAAAAACAACCAATAAATCCCCACTGCCAAACCAATACATAACACGCCAAACAAAATAATCAGCATTATCTTTTTATAATTTAATTGTTTTAATACTGAAAGATCCATAAAAAATTATTATAAATAATTAAACTCATCTATTTTATTGTCTGTCCAATGCATGTTCCTCCTGACCACACACATTTTATATTTGTTTGACCGGACTTTTTACCATATTTATATTCATCTGACTCACTTATCCATGTTTGCCGACAATGATCTGCCTCACACGCATCTTGAGTATCATAATTTCCACAACCCGACACTGTCAAACAACCTTTAACTGTACGAGAAGTTACTCCTGTTGAACTTTCGCAACAACCCAATAGTCTCTCATATTCATTATTATGTTTTATAAAAGATATTGCTCGAACTCCTGACTCAGCACAATTTCTTACTGGCTTAACAGAATCATCACTCTCCTCTGGATCTTTAGAATAAGCACAATATGTTAATTCTCCCTCGTCAGCTGAACCCCCTTTACCTGGTTCCCATTTTGAACTTCTACCTACTGCCCCATCAATACATTTTATCCTTTCAGTGTCTCCACCTTCACAGATCAACACTTCTCCATATAAACATGCGTCACTAGCTGCATCATAAAAACCACAACCATAACCAGCAATATAATCTTTAATTATAGCATCCTTGGCTCCACAATCTTTATCTGGTGTTTCACAAAATTGTTGTAAAGTAAAACATTTATTTTTACCACTAGATTCTGGCAAACAATATTGATCTGATTTACAACCACCACTACCATTACACATACCTTGGTTATAAAAAAGAGTTTCACCGGTTGCGCTACTGAAATAACCCCAATAGTAAGTTTCTCCACATTCAAGGTGGCTCACACTAACAACCCCTTCACTCGCACTATCACTGGCCGGGTCTGGTTTTGTAGAATACCTTAAAGTTCCTTCACCGCCAGGAAAATTTAATTTAGCATCACCAATCATTCTATTACCTGTACCACACCAATTTTCTTCTTGTACAGCTTGAATATTATATAAACCTGTAATATTTAAATTAACCAAATTTGGATTTATTAAAACTAAAATTAAATAAGAACATAAAGCTAAAATCAACCCAGCTATAGCTGAACTAATTTGTTCTTTAGCCTTGCCAATTTTACCCGGATTACCTGCAGCAAAAATCCAGCCTAAACCTCCAATCATTATCATTATAACTGCCAATATTGCAATCACTCCAATTGAAAACTGATATAAAATCTTAATATATCTGGGTAAAAGATTTCCACCTATATAATTACAAGTTTTTTTGACTGGCTTTAATACACCCTTTTCAACCTTTGTTCCCCAATATGTACATTGATCTACCCCAGGAATAAAAATCTGTAATTTAATATTCTTTACTTTTTTATCTGATGATTCTGGTGGACATTTATCATCCGGGCATGCGCCCTGTGCCCACACTAAACTCGCCACACTCACTATGCCTATCAACACTACAAAAAATATTGTAATAGCTCGGGTTCGTTTTTTTGATAATTTTTTAAACATAAAAATTAATCTAAATATTCTAAAAATATTTTAATTTATTTCTCAATCCTATTTAAAAACCCCCGCTCGCACCTGCGCCACCCGATGAACCACCAAAACCCTCATATACCTCTTCACTTATTCCATAACTTTCAGCTTCTTCTTTACTACCCGACCCCTTAACCACACTCACAATCAACATAATCACCATAAATATTGCAATTATAAAGGCAATTATACCCACCGCATACCAAAAAGCCGGATTGCTTATCAGTCTTATAAATGCCGACACTTTCTTGACCGTCTGCTGAGCCGCCTGGGCAGTTTTTCCTCCAGCTTTTGCCGCGCCACGACCTTGCTTTAATTTATTAAATGTATCTTTTAATTTATTTGTCCTCAACTTATCCGCATAACTATCTTCATCTTCTCCCCCCTCATCTTCCTCGTCCTCTTCATCTTCTCCAGGCTCGTCTTCATCTAAACGCAACCTTAAATTTCTCTGCTCAGCCAACTGATTTTTCCATTCTTCTTTTTGCGACTTAATATTTGAATTCGGATCTGCCATAATTTTCTAAAGCTTAATTATTTTTACTAAAGCCAAATTGCTCTATTTACTTTCCATATCCCACTCTCGCGCACAAATTCTAACTTTAAATCCGCATAATAAACATTTTTATTAACTGATGAACCTATCATTTCCTGGCGCTGAGTAGCCAGCTTTAATGTTGCCTGGCCATTAACTTCAGAAAAAGTTAATAATTGAGCATTTAACACCTTAGTAATTATACCATAATATAGAGCTGGCTCAGAGGCCTGCGCCCGATTTTCTTTTATTTTTATCTCTGTCCGCGCACTTAAACTGGTTGACATAAACGGCAGTAAATCTTCCAAATTCTCAAAATTTGACTGATTTGAATAAGAACCATAACGTTCAGCAAAAGAAATTGCCATTTTAGATAACTCGGCCTTTAGCTTTTCCTCTTCTGAAATTTCTGGCACATTCGAAGACGGAATTTCGGGTTCATAATTTACATTTAAATTATTATTCAAATTTTGCGCCGGTAATGAATAATTTAAATTTCCAATCCCTTCCTCTACATTCTTAGTTAAAAACCAAAAAACTCCTAATCCCACTAGAATTAATAAAATCAGTATTAAAATTATAAAAATTCTTCCGCGCATAATATATATACTAATATCTAAATTATAAATTATAATATC
>Ga0272441_10015567_pt1 | contig 10637 bp, 4 predicted proteins | sample SSMProp6N_FD_193582 | JGI IMG/M metagenome (GOLD analysis project Ga0272441, IMG submission 193582) | Marine sediment archaeal communities from Little Sippewissett salt marsh, Falmouth, MA, United States - SSM-Prop-6N | ecosystem: Environmental > Aquatic > Marine > Wetlands > Sediment ...
GGGCGGTCTCTTCGCGCGCCATGCCAATGGGCGGATTGTTGGCCACGTTGGTGGTTTTGGGGAAGATTTGGACAATACGCAGGGCTTTGACACTGCCGCGCGGGATGTCGCCGAGTCCCTCGTAGATGTCGAGCACCACCACTTCGCCCGTTGCGGGTTCGGCGTCGGGCAGTTGGCTCTCGAGGATGGGGGGCGCGGGGCGCGGGGTGAGAGGGCAAGGGTTGGTGGCGCCGATGTTGGGGTCGCGGTAGAGGAGTTCGCGGTTGTTGAATCGGTCGAGCAGGTAGATGCCGAGCGCGTTGGCGAAGTTGGCCCGCGGCTCCCACTGGAGCGGCATAGGGCTGTAGGCCACGAGGTAGAAGTCCTCGCTGAGTGGCCAGGGGGCGGCGTAGTATTCGCGGATGGCGCGGGACTCGGCCTCGGGGAATGGGATTTCGGGCGTGATGCGGGTGATGGCGTCCTGGCTGTTGTCGTGCACGGCGGGGTCGACAATGCAGATGGGGCCTGCGCAGATGGAGTGGTGTGCGGCGGCGGTGAAGATGATCTTGGCGGAGTTGGGGATGGGTTGTGGCTGGAAGGTGCAGTGGGGCTTGGGCGAGCCGTTGCCCCACACGGCCAGGGGGTTGGTGCCGTCGGGGCGGGTGGCCCACAGGTTCTGATGGGTCACAGCGTCGCGGTCGATATAGTCCCATCGGGCATAGAGGATGTGCCCGGTGTTGGCGACGGCGGGGAACCACTCGTTGGTGTCGTGGAACGAGAGGGTGCGGATGCGGCTGCCATCGGCTTCCATTCGGTGGAGGGTGTAGACGTGCCAGCGGCGGCTGAACTGGCCGCCGAAGCATCGGGCGTAGCCCTTGCGGCGTGTGGAGCAAAAGGCGATGCCGCTGTCGGGCAGGTAGGTGGGCATCATGTCGTCGTAGGGGCCGCGGCTGATCTGGCGGAGGCCGGTGCCGTCGATGTTGATCTCCCAGATGTGGTAGAAGCCCTCGTCCTTGTCGTTGAGCAGCGGGCCGTGGCCGAGCGGGCCGTCGGGGACGTGGACGTAGGAGAAGACGATCTTCGAGGCGTCGTAGCTGAGGCGAGGCTCGAGGATGTTGCCTTCCGACGAGTCGAATATCTGGCGTGTGGCGAGCGACAGACCGGGCCGCTCGAGCACGAAGAGGCCGCCGCCGGGCCGCTGCCGCCAGCCGAAGTATTGCATCACCAGGTGGCTGTAGCTCACAGGCACGCGTTTGCAGAAGGCCAGCTCGCCGAACGCCATGAGCGGGTTGGCCAGTGCGATGCGGCGCTTGAGCACGCGCACGCGCACGTAGAGTGCTCGACGGGCCGCGAGGTCGGCCTCGGGGCGGGCGGCCTGTGCAGCGAGTGCGTCGAGTTGCTTCCCCTCGGCCGCGCAGAAGGCGGGGCCGCACTGGGTGCGGAGGTGGGCGAGCAGTTGCTTGGCCTTGTCGAGGTGGTGCGCCGTGGCGTCGGCATAGGACTGGGGCGAGTGGGTGAGCTTGTCCTGCTGCGCCCAGTCGGCGAGCACCATGGCCCACAGGTCGAGTTCGGGCTCCATGCCGAGCCAGGGCTTGGCGTGGGCAAGGGACTTGGCGATCTGCTCGCGCAGGCCGGCCACGGCGGACGCGTGGTCGGGCGAGGCGAGCAACTGCCGCAGCGTGGTGAGGGCGGTGGCCCAGGCGCCCTGGTAAGCGCCCACGACTATGCGGGGGAGCCGCACGGTGTCGCCGGGCTTGAGGGTGGGGTCGCCGCCGGCGGCGAGGCTCACGCGGAGATACCCGTCGTTGCTGAGCGTGGCGTCGAACTGCCAGGGGCCGGGCTGGGCGATGGCGAGCAGCAGGCCGGTCTTGTCGGCCCCATCGGCCAGCACGAGCGCGGGCAGGGTGTCGCGGGACGAGATGGCGACGGGCTTGCCGAACAGGAGCGGCGTGGAGCGGAGCGCGAGGTCGTTGCCGAAGGCGTGGATGGTGGGCAGGCCCGTGGTGTTTTGTGCGTCGGCCTCCATCTCGTAGGTCCAGCCGCCCTTGCCCATGCGTTTGGGCGCGAAGTTGGCGGACGCCTGGCTGCGGGTGCCGTCGGCGTAGGTGATGATGGGGTCCCAGTGTGTGGTGTCGCACGAGATGGCGCCGCGTTTGTGGACGACGAAGCGGATGGCGTCGCCCTTGCGGACGTCGAGGGTGAGCTTGGGCTCCACGCCTTTGGCATCGCCGCCCTTGATCTCGGCTTTCCACACGGTGGTGGCGCCGTGGCGGATGAAGAGGCGGACGCCGTCGGTTTTGGGGTCGACGTGGGCTTTGCACATGCGGCCCGTGATGGTGATTTTGCCTGGGCGTGGGCAGGTGAATCGTCGGACGGCTGGGGTGCTTTGGCCGGGGTGGTGCCAGTCCTTGCCCACGCGCGTCCAGTTGGGGCCGGTGTAGTAGGTGGAGCCATACCAGGTGTCGCGTCGCCAGGTGAGTGGGCGGTAGCGGGCGCTGTCCTGGTCGTCGGCCACGCGGAACGTCCAGTCGGCGAGGCGCAGGGAGCGGAGGGTGGCGGGCGCCTTGCCGCGGTGGGTGAGCGTGGTGTCGACGAGCGTGAGGCGCAGGCCGGGCAGCCATCGGCGTTGCTGGCGAAGGACGATGCCCGTGGCGGGGTCGGTGCCGGTCGTCTCGGTGGTGTGTGTGGTGGCCAGGCGCCAGTCGGGCGCGGCGGCGGGTGCGGTGCCTTTGGCGATGGTGAGCGAGAAGCCGGGGCCGGGGGCGAGCTTTCGGACGAGTGCGTGGTGTGGCTCGCCGTCGGTGGGCAGTGCGGCGGGTGGCGTCGTTGCGGCGGTGGCAACAAGGGCGAGGCCGCAGGCGATGGCGAGGTTCCACGCAATGGCGAGGCCGAGGGTGTGTGTCTGCCGTGTCACCGGTCCATGCTCCTAACTGGCGCGTGTTGGGGCCCCGCTCCAGTTGGTCGAGTGTGTGTGCGGGACGCGCGCGGCGTGCCGTGTCGTGCCTGCGTGGGGCTCAGCGCTTGAATCCGAGGCAGAATACCCAGTCGCGTTCGAACGGGAATGCGGGCACGTTCTTATAGTAGATGTCCCAGTTGAGTTCTGGTGCCGATGTCCAGGTGACGGCGCCGTCGGCATAGCCTGCGTGGCCGCCGGCGGGCGCGTAGCCGTCCTGGTCGACGTGGTTGTTGATGGGGGTGTTGTTGCGGAGCCACGTGCCGTCCCACAGGCGCACTTGGTCGGAGATGAGGACGGTGGTGGACTTGCTGTTGGCGGGCGAGAGGTTGGCGATGTGTTTGCCGACCTGATTGCGGTATTCGGGCCAGGAGCGGCCGCCCCAGAGGTTGTAGCCGAGGGCGTATTGCTTGCCCCAGGCGTAGTTGAAGTAGATGTGCCACTCGGGGTTCTAGTTGGCGGGGCAGAAGAGCACGCCGCGTCCGAGCGCATTGAGCTGGTCCATGAAGAAATTGTTGTAGCAGAAGTTGGGCATGTTCCAGTTCGTGGCGCCGCCGAGCACGTGGTTGTCCTGGCACAGGGCGGGGTAGAAGCCGTTCCACGAGGTGGTGTATTGCATCATGATGGCGGAGAGTTGGCGCATGTTGTTCTTGCAGCTTGCCCGTTGGGCCGATTGCAGCGAGCTTTGGATGGTGGGCAGGACGAGGGCCGCGAGGATCGACATCACGGCGATGACGACCAGAAGCTCGATGAGTGTGAACGCGTGCTTGCGTCGCATCGGCTGTCCTCGGCGGGCCTACTTGGGGCGTGGTGCGCCGACCTCGGCGCTCCCACATTTGGGACACACGATCTCGCCAAGGTCGGCGAACGGCACCCACTCGCCATCGCCGCGCTTGTAGACCAGGTCGGGCGGCTGGATCGGGTCGACCTTGGTGAGCGTGGGGTCGGCTGGGCGCTCGCGGAACGCCTCGAAGCGTTCCCCGCATTTGCGGCACACGTAGAAGTACACGCGAGCTGCCTCGCGCTTTTTGCACTTGGGGCACGTGGTCAGCACTGCCACGGTCGGGCCGTCGAAGCGGTGGCCACACGCCTCGCACACGCGCGGGCGCTCGACCATCTCGGGCGTCACCGCACCCCGGCCGCGCGGCCACAGCCTGTAGGCCGCCAGGGCCACCACCACGATGCACACGGCCGCAATTGCTGCCCGTTTCATCTGGGAACCCTTCGTTCTCGGAGCCGGGCCAGTTACTCACGTGCCACATATCGTCCCACAATCGGTCCTGTGCGTCAAGTTGTTGCTGCTTCGCGTGCTGGCGCCGCCGTGCCTTGTGCGACGGCAGGCGCACCGGCCAGTGCCCACCTGCGCGCGACGACGGGCGGTTGGTGGCTGTGGCTATCGCCAGGGCGCCTTGCGTGTTGTTTGGTCGTCTCTCGTGTTGACACTTGGCAACATGAGCATAGGTCTCGTGATGATGGATTCTTAGGGCGGTAGAGCCCCCTTGCTTCGGCTCATCGTGTGCCGATCGTCAACATTTGGCCTCCACGTCAGGCTCGAGCAATGCCTGTGGCCAGCCTGTGTGTGGTCGTAAGTGCTTGGGCGGCAATGCGATAGAGCGACCCGTGCAGAAAACGGAGGCCTGCTCGCGAGCGGCACGGCGTTTGCTTCACCCCTCAATCAGGTATGTAACCACCGCAATAAGGAGGCATATGATGGTCAGAAGCTTCGGCGTGCCAGTGGCGGTGTTGGCCATGGTCGCGTGTTTCGTCGTTGGCGCCACAGCGTCGGCGGGGATTCTGGACGCCAGCGGCGAGCCCGACCCTGCGTGGGAAAGCGACGCGATGCTGCTGTGGCTCAAGGCCGACGTCGGCTTCGCCCCCTCGGCGTGGACCGACCAGTCCAACCACGGCTACGTCGCCACGCAATCCACCCCTGCCGAACAACCGGCCTACAGCGCCACCGCTGTCAACGGCACCGCAGGCATCGTGTTCGACGGCAACGACTACATGTCCATCGCCGCCGGCCCCTCGGGCCAGCAAACCGCCTTCTTCGTCTACAAGGACACGTCCACCGCCTCGTGGGCCACGCCCCTGGGCACAAGCTACATCAGCGGCGGTCCGGGCGACGACACGGGTGGCAGCTACCACGGCCAGAGCAACGACTCGGGCCTCTTCAGCGCCACCTACACCGACAACCGCACGCGCTCGGGCGACAACGCTCGCAACGGCATGGACATCGGCGACGGCACCACCACCCCACGCCCCGACGACTGGGCGATCGACGTGCACGTGGCCACCGCCCCGCTCGTGCAGACCATCTCCACGGTGGGCTCGGACAGCCTCACCACCGTCCCCAGCCGACGCATCAACGGCGGCATCGCCGAGATGATCGTCTACGACCGCGCACTCTCCGCCACCGAGATCGACCAGGTCGGCCACTACCTCGAGGCCAAGTACAGCATCCCCACCACCTACGGCACCGACCTCGTGTCGTACTGGACATTCGACGACGGCACGTCCGCCGACACCATCGGCCCCAACCACGGCACCGACGGCAGCGCCGTCGCCCAAGGCGCCCCAGGCGTCATCGGCCAGGCGCCCGACTTCCAGGGCCAGCCGGGCAACAACTTCAACGCCAACATCACCGTGCCCGCAGGCCACACCCTCAACGCCGCCACCGGCGCCGTCGACGCCATCACCCTCGAAGCCTGGGTGCAGCCTGACGACATCTCCACCAACACCTACTCCGAGGTGATGCGTCAGCAAGGTCCCCAATACAAGTTCATCTCATTCCAAGACCACGGCACCGCCATCATGTTCCAACTCGAAGGCTCCTACATCAAGGCCACGGGCCTCAACCCCGCCGACTTCGAGGATGGCGACTGGCACCACATCGCCGGCACCTACGACGGCACCACCCAGCGCCTCTACGTCGACGGCACCGAGATCCTGAGCAAGGACGTGGCCCTCAACCTCAGCACCAGCGCCCCGCCCGCCTTCGTCATCGGCAACCTCAACCTCGGCAGCAGCTACAGCGAAGCCTTCGACGGTCGCATCGACGAGGTGGCCGTGTGGGACGACGCTCTGACCGCCGACGAGATCAAGCACCACTGGGTCAACCGCCAGCCCTACACCACACGCCTGCTCCCCAACACCACCACCCACTGGGACGCCCACACCGACTGGGACCCCACCGACGGCATCCCCGGCGAAGCGCCCAGCCGTGCCTGGTACTACCAGAAGCTCAGCAGCGGCCAATACACCGACCTCACCAACTGGGGACGCCATAGCTGGTGGGACGGCGGCAACGCCCGCCGCGACCCCAGCGGCTACCCCGTGGTCGGCCCACGCGTCGGCGACTTCGACCACCTCGAGAGCACCGTCGACGCCTACATCCTGGCCAACGGCCTCGACGAGATGGACCTCATCGGCATGCACCCCGGCTCCAGCGACAGCCAGACCGCCGTCGTCACCTGGCGCAACCCCCTGCCCGGCACCAACGAGTTCTTCTTCGACGGCATCTTCTGGCACATCGACGACACCGGCACCAACGGCGTGGACGTCAGCATCAGCCTCTCCGACGCACTCGGCCTCAACGACGCCGCCCTGGCCTACACCCTCACCGGCCTCAACGCCGACACCATGACCCTCGACGCCTCGAACGTCTCGTTGCCCGACAACGCACCCTTCGGCTTCCGCCTCACCCTCGACTACGGCGACGAAGTCCACTTCCGCGTCAACGCACGCGGCGCCCACGGCAGCGACGCCACCATGTTCGGCTGCCGCGTCGCCCTGGTGCCCGAGCCCGCCACCATTGCCATCCTGCTTGGCGGCCTCGGCCTGCTCCGCGCACGGCGTCGGCGCCGCTGACCACACGCGCACGAACCCGGGTTCCTCCGCCACGGCGGCCCACACACGCGGGCCGCCGTGCTGTTGGCCCCGGTGTGGCCGGGCACACGCTTTGACTCGCCTTCCCGTCCCCACTACACTACGGCCATCGGGCACCAGGCCCATGTTCCAGGCCCTTCCACGCTCTGTGTGTCGAGGATTCCGTCGTGCGCGCAACCCATCTCGCCATCGTCCTGATGCTTCTCCCCGTCGTCGCCCAGGCCGGCAAGCCTGTGCCCATGGTCAACCCGTCGTTCGAGCAGCAGGGGGCCAAGCCCACGGCCCCCGGCCAGCCCGACTGGGAACGCGGCTCGCCCGTGCCCGGCTGGCACGCCTGGATCGGCTCGGTCGCCCGCACGGGCAAGCCCCAGATCCAGTGGGCCAGCACCGGCGGGCGCACGGGCAAGCGCTGCGTCGCCCTCAGCGGCTGCATCGGCGGTGTGTGCATCATCCAAAGCGTGCCCGTCGAGCCCGGCACCAACTACGAGGCCCGCGTGTGGATGAAGGTCAACCGCCCGCAGCCGCGATGCGTCCTGAGCGTCCGTTTCCAGGACGCCAAGCACAAGTGGGCAAAGGGCTCGGCACGTTGTGGCCAGGGGGCCAACACGGCAGTGGGCGAGTGGCGCGAATTGCGGGCGCTCTTCCACCCACCCGCCAAGGCGGCATTCGCCGTCTTCCTGCTCACGGCCAACGGCCAGAAGCCGGGCGACACCTGTTGGTTCGACGACGCGAGCCTCACCGAACTCGACCCCGGCGAACTGCTTGTCGGCTCGTGCGGCTGGGTGCCCGAGTTGTGTCGGCCCGTCGGCCAGCCCGCCCCCACGCCCCACGTGCCGTGGGCCACGCCGTGGGCGGGCAAACGCCTCAAGGTGCTTTTCCTCATCGGCAGCGACCACAATCTGCGCGAGCCGCTCGAACTGGCCCACCGCATGGCCATCGACCACGACACCGCGTTCGCCCACGCCTTCGAGTCGATGGTCCACGCCCCCAACGACCGCCAGATCAGCGACCGGTTCCGCGCCGGCTACTACGACGTGATCGTCATCGGCATCCGCGCCCCCACGCGCATGCTCACCCGGCTGGCCGCGAAAACGCGTGGGCTCGTGCTCCTGCGCGGCGGCGGAGCCCAGCCCAAGCTCCCGCCTGGCACAAAGCTCAACGCCGTGCCCGCCGCCGCCCCCCTCCGCGAGCCGCTCGATGCCCTTGCGCCGTTGCCCGACAAGCCCGACCTCGCCCTCGCCACCCTCGGCGTCGGCCGCCTGGGCGACACGCCCGTCATCCAGCTTCGCTATTCCCGCGGCACCCATTGCCTCACGCCCACCTTCACGTTCGACGAGCACTTGGCCTTTGGCGGCGAGTGGTGGGAGGCCTGGCTCCAGCTTGTCGGCCGCGCCATCCTCACGGCTGGCGGCGTGGAGGCGTCCGTGCAGGCCACGCTCGCCCCCGCCGCCGACGGCGCCGTCCTGCGCCTGCGCGCCGGCGTCGCGGGCAAGGCCGTGGCGACCACACGGTTCAGCGACAGGCTGGGCCGCGTGTTCGAGCAGAAGCTCGACGTGACGCTCAAGGCGGGCAAGCAACCCACCGAACACCGCATCGTGTTGCCCGCCGGCCATCCGTCGGGGCCGAGCACCGTGCTGGTGACCGTGCGCGACACGCAGGGCCGCTCGCTCGGCTTCGCCGCCACACGCCTTGATGTCAAGAAGCCGACACGCCTGCTCAAGGCCGAGGCCGAACAGTCGTTCTACGAGGCCGGCCAGCCCGTGGTGGTGGCCGTGGCTGCGGCGGGCGACCTGAAGGGCGCACGCGCAGTGGCCACGCTCACCGACGCGTGGGGCCGCACCCATGCCCGAGCCGCCGCGCCCGTGGTCGATGGCCACGCACGGCTCGAAGTGTCGCAAGGCCACACGCTCAGCACGTTCAACTGGCTCACCGTGCGCCTCGTGCGGGGCAAGGCCGAACTTGATGCGCGCCGCAGCTACGTCTACACGCCCCGCTCGCGCACCGCGTTCCTGGCCGACTACCAGGTCGGCACGTGGGCATCGTCGTCTTACATGTCGGCCTACCTCCACCCCACCCTGCACCGTCTGATGCGCGAGGCCGCCATCACCATCGGCATCCAATCGCGCCCCACCTACGCCTCGATGCTGGCCGGCGGCATGGAACTCATCAGCACCCGCTACGGCCGCATCCCCGGCTTCAGCCGCCACAGCACCACCGAGCCCGTGCGCAAGCAGTGCGTGAACAACCCCGACACCCGCGCCCGCATGGCCGAAGTGGCGCGCGAAGTGGCCGCCGAGGAGCGGGGCGCACATCCCATCTTCGGCTATATCCGCGACGAGACGAGCCTGGTGCGCGACCACCTGGCCGTGGACGTGTGCGCCTGCAAGCACTGTGTGGCCCGGTTCCGCGACTGGCTCCGCGCCCGATACACCACCCTCGCCGCGCTCAACCGCCACTGGCACACGGCCTACAAGGCGTGGGACGAGATTGGCTTCACCACATTCGCCCAGGTGCGCGGCAAGCCCACGTTCGCCCCGTGGGTGGCGTTCCGCCGATTCCAGGAATGGGCGTGGGCCGACGCCGTGGCGCAATGTGGCCGCCACGCACGCCAGGCCGACCCCACCGCACTGCTCGCCCTGCCCAACACGTTCGGGCAAAAGCCCTTCGTCGGGCGCGACTACTGGCTGCTCGCCCAAGCCAACGACTACACGATGGAATACCCCACCGAGACCCGCAGCGTGGCCGAGAACCGCGCGGTGTTCGACACCCTCCGTTGCTTCAACCCCGCCACACGCCACCTCCCGTGGGTCGGCTACGTGTTCAACGAGCCCATCATCCGCTACGCCCCCTGGTGGACCGCCTTCCACGGCGCCACCGGCGCAGCCGTCTACGGCACCATGTCGTTCTTCGCCGGCAAGAACTCGTGGGCGCAAATCTACCCCGCCCTCCAACACACCACGCGTGGCCTGATGTACGCCAAGGAACTCGAAGAGCTGAAGCAGGGCGTCGGCAAGCTGCTCATGAACGTACGGCGGCCCACGGCCGACGTGGCCATCCTGTGGTCGCAGGCCGCCATGCACATCGGCTGGGCACTGAGCGACAAGGCGAGCGAGCCCGGCGGCACGGCCGATCGCAACGCCTACGGCCAACACTTCGCCAGTCGCCGCGCCTTCCGCATGGCCGTGCTCGAAAGCTGGCGGCAATACGACCTCGTGTGCGAAGAGCAGATCCGACGCGGCGCCCTCGGCAAGTATAAGTGGCTCGTGATGCCCGCCATCTACGGCGTGGACGACGACGTGGCCGCCGCCATCGAGCGGTTCGTGGCCGACGGCGGCACCGTGGTGGCCGACATGGGCGCCGGCCTTACCAACGAAGCCGGAGCGCGCCTCAAGGGCACCACGCGCCTCACCCGCTTGCTCGGCTTCACGCGCACAGGCGGCCAGCCCAGCTACGCCGAGCACAAGGTCGAGGCCACCGCACCCGCCACCACCCTTGGTGCCACCCTCGCCCCCTTCGCCGCCCTTGGCCGCGAGACGCTCAAGGCGGCGCCCAACGCCACCGTCGCGGCCTACCCCGACGGCGTGCCTGCCCTCATCGCCCGCACCCACGGCAAGGGGCGCACGCTGTTCCTCAACTGCCGCGCACCCGATTCGCCCGCGCTCGTGGACCTCTTCGCCGCCCTCCCGCGCCCGGCCACGCTCGCCCACACCAAGGCCAAGGACCGGCCCGCGGGCTACGAGGTGGTGCGCTTCGAGGCCGGCGCCAACGCCTGTCTCGCCGTCATCCGCGACTGGCGAGCCCAAGGCCCGGAAGAAGCGAT
>Ga0272441_10015568_pt1 | contig 10636 bp, 13 predicted proteins | sample SSMProp6N_FD_193582 | JGI IMG/M metagenome (GOLD analysis project Ga0272441, IMG submission 193582) | Marine sediment archaeal communities from Little Sippewissett salt marsh, Falmouth, MA, United States - SSM-Prop-6N | ecosystem: Environmental > Aquatic > Marine > Wetlands > Sediment ...
CTGCGTCGGGGGCGGATCGAACGCGATCGGCCTGTTCCACCCGTTTCTCGACGATCCGGTTGCGATGGTCGGCGTCGAGGCGGGCGGATGCGGTCTCGCGAGCGGTCGCCACGCCGCTCGATTCTCGGACCCGGCCCGGGGACGAATCGGCGTGCTGCATGGAACGAGGACGTACCTCCTTCAAGACGAGGACGGACAGGTTCTGCCGACCCACTCGGTCTCCGCCGGCCTCGACTATCCGGCGGTCGGACCGGAACACAGCCGGCTTCGCGACCTCGGGCGGGTCGCGTACACCGCCGTCACCGACGCGGAGGCGCTCGACGCGTTTCACCTGCTGTCCCGCTGCGAGGGGATCATCCCGGCGCTCGAGTCGGCCCACGCCGTCGCGGAGGCGGTCCGCAGAGCGGCGGAGATGGATCACGAGCGAGTGCTGATCGTCAACCTCTCCGGCCGGGGCGACAAGGACCTCGCTGCGCTCTCCGCACAAGAGAGGATCGAGCGATGAGCGCATGCCGCGGATCGATGGCGCTGGAGTCCGTGTTCCGCGCCGCTCGGTCGGAGGGCCGGGCCGTCCTCATCCCGTATCTGACGCTCGGTCACCCGACACTCGAGCGTTCGCTCACGCTCGCGAGCTCGGTAATCGAAGCGGGGGCCGACGTTCTCGAGTTGGGAATCCCCTTCTCCGACCCGCTCGCCGACGGGCCAGCAATTCAGCACGCGACGCAAACGGCGCTCGAGCAGGGGGCGAGCGTCGCCGCATGCCTCAACCTCGCCGCACGGCTACGCGCCCGTCACGAGAAGACGCCGCTGCTGTTCATGGGGTACCTCAATCCGATCCTCGCCTACGGGTTGGAGCGGTTCTGCGATGCCTGCGTCAGCGCCGGCGTCGACGGCCTGATCGTTCCCGACATGCCGCCGGAGGAGGGGGGGGCGATCGAGGTCCGCTGCCGCGCGGCAGGCCTCGCCCTGGTGTACCTCCTCGCTCCGAACACGCCCGAGGAGCGGGCACGAATGATCTGTTCCCGCTCCCGCGGGTATGTCTATCTGGTGTCGGTCGCCGGAACGACGGGGGCGCGAGACCGGCTGCCGCCCGGATTGTCCGGTTTCGTCGAGCGCGTCCGCGGGCTGACCGATCGACCGCTCGCCGTCGGCTTCGGCATCTCGACACCGGAACATGCCGCTGCGGTCGCCCGAATCGCCGATGGCGTCATCGTCGGAAGCGCGGTTGTGCGGCGGTGCGAGAGCGAGACGGCGGAAAGCGACGTAGCGTCTTTTGTCTCCACGCTGCGTGCAGCGGTCGGACGACCCGCCGGCGGCGGGCCCGCATGAGCGTGCATCGGAAACATGGTACGATGGACCATCGTCCACAGCACACAGGAGGTTCTAGATGAAGTCTTCCGTCGTCTCCCTGATCCTGGTTCTCCTCGCCGCCAGCTCGGCGTTCGCTCTCGCCCCGACCGGCTACACGATCGTCCCTGCCGGCGCGGCCGGGCCCGGCATCTACCTCGACAAGGTCGGTCCGGACTTCGAGGGAAGCGAGAGGCTTCCCGTCGTCGATCGCCTTCCGCGCATTGCGCGGCAGCCGCTGTGGGCAAGCTACGAGATCGGCGAGTCGATCACCGGCGGCGTCCGGATGTACGATGAAGACGGCAGGCTCGTCCGCAGCTCGTCGATCATCGTCGAGCTGTACCGCCTCACGTTCACCAATCCCAAGACCTACTACGAGCGGATCTATCGGGATCCGAGAGTGCGGTGCGACGCCTCCGGGACGTACCGATTCTCGATTCCGACCGACGGACTGGAAGCGGCTTTCTATCAGGTCCGGCTCGGCCTACCGAACGGCGGTGCTTTGGATCCCGAGTTCCGCATTCGGGTCGGCGACGCCGAATTCAAGCTCGAAGATCCGCCGGAGGGCGCCAAGGGCTGCGGCTGCGGCTAGCCCGTCCGGCCAAGCAGACGCACCGGCATCCACACGAGTCACCGGAAGCGCCGGACTCCGCCCTTCTCGGCGCGGCTTCCCATCCGATGAGCCGTCCGCGGCGAAGGGCGTCGCTGCCGCGATCCGCTACACTTCCCGTATGCAAGACACCGGATCCCGCAGGCTCCGCGTTCACATCGTCCAACCGCCGCCGGACGATGCACTCTCGGCGCTCGAAAACCTTCTCGATCCTGCGGTCGACCTCGCGGTCGGCCCAGAGCCTGCCCCGACGACCGAGATTCTCGTCACCGGGAGACCGACCCGGGAGCACCTCGGCGTCTGTCCCGACCTGCAGACCCTGATCGTCCCCTACGCCGGCATCCCGGAGGAGACGCGCAAGCTGCTGCTCGACGAGCGACCGGACATCGCCGTACACAACCTTCATCACAACGCCGCCGCCGCGGCCGAGCTGGCCGTGGCCCTACTCCTCGCTGCGGCGAAGTCGATCATTCCCGCCGATCGCGCGCTTCGGCGCGGCGATTGGCGGACTCGCTACGACGGAGCGCCGACGCTGATCCTTGCCGGCAAGACGGCCCTCCTCCTCGGGCTGGGAGCAATCGGGAGCCGTGTTGCTACGGCCTGCTCCGCACTCGGGATGGAGGTACACGCCGTCCGCCGCCGAACCGATCGCCCGCACGCGTCCTACGTCGTCGTCCACCCGCCGGATGCGCTTGGCCAACTCATCCCGTGTGCGGATGTGCTACTCGTCTGTCTCCCGCTAACGCCGGAGACGCGCGGGCTGATCGGCGTCCAGGAACTGGACCTTCTGCGTCCTTCGGCGATCCTTGTCAATGTCGCCCGGGGAGCGATCGTCGACGAGGCCGCCCTGTACCACGCGTTGGCCGACGGTCGTCTCGCCGCGGCGGGCATCGATGTCTGGTATCGATACCCGCGGACGTCGGAGGAGCGGGCGAACACGCCACCATCCGACTACCCGTTCCACGAACTCGACAACGTCGTGATGAGCCCGCACCGCGGTGGTGCCTTCCGAACCGAAGAGCTGGAGGAGCAACGGATGTGCGACCTCGCCACATCGCTGAACGCCGCCGTCCGAGGAGAATCGATCCCTCACCTGGTCGACCTCGCGGCCGGCTACTAGTGAACCTTCCCGGCCGAGATGCTCCACTCATGGTCAAACCCAGCGAGAAGGGCACCCCGTGCCCGATGGGAGAGTGTACTGCGTGCCGGATGGGAGATTGCACGGCGTGAGGACCGACGAGCAACTGCTCGGTCGGATCGCAAGCGACGACCGAGAGGCGTTCGCGGCCCTCTACGAGCGGCACGCCGGACGGATCCTGCGATTCGCGATGCGGATCGTCCGCACTCCCCACCTCGCCGAGGAGGTGCTTCAGGAGACGATGATGGTCGTATGGAACGAGGCCGACCGGTTCGAGGGGCGGTCGAAGGCGACGACGTGGATCCTCGGCATCGCGCGGAACCTGTCGCACAACCTGCTTCGGCGGGAGGCACGAGGGACCCGGGAACTCGATCCCCCCGCGGTCGGAGAGGATCCGGGACCGCCCGCCGAGCGAGCGGTCCTCATCGACGCCGCCGTTGCGCGACTGTCGCCGCGCCTGCGTGAGGTGCTGCATCTCGTGTTCTATGAGGAGCTGACACTCCGCGAGGTGGCGGAGATCCTCGGAATTCCCGAAGGAACCGTGAAATCGCGCATGCATCATGCGCGCAAGACGTTGGCGAAGGAGCTGCAATGAATCCCTGCGAGCAGGTTCGCGAGCTGATTCCATGGTACATCACCGGTCGGATCGAAGCCGCGGACGCCGAGACGGTGGACGGACACCTTGAGATCTGCGCGGCGTGCCGCGCCGAACTGGTGGAGGCGATGCGCGTCCGCGCCGCTACGAAGGCAGAGGTTCCGATCGACGACGCACTCGACCGGGTCTGGCGGCAGACCGAATCCCGACTGAAGGTGGCGACGCCCCGGATTGACGTCGGCTCGTTCCTGCTCGGGCTCAGCTTCGGCGTGTCCGCCCAACGGAATGCGGTTCATGGATCGCTACGCGTCCTCGGCCAGGACGTGCGGATTCTCGGACGAAGGAGAAGGGGAGCATGATGTTCGATCGAAACAGGGGCAGCGGCGAGGGGGAGCAGGCACGGGACGCGCTGGAGACGACGCGGGCAGAACTCGAGGCGGAGCGGCTCCGCCTCGAGCAGGAGCGAGAGCGCCTCGAGCGGCTTCAGGAGGAGCTGGAGCAGCGCCAGGACGAAATGGACGACCGAGCCGAGGAGATCGAGGACCTGGAGGACGAGATCGAGGAGCTGGAGGGTCCTGAAGAGGTCCGGGAGGTGCTCGACATCGTCAGCGCCCGCATCCCGGGGATCATGAAGGATGTTCAGAGTGCGATCTACTCGACCGAGGCGCTCGAGCGGATGGCCGAGGCGCTCGGCGCCTTCTACAAGAAGCTAATCGAGTCCGGCATCCCCGAGAGGCAGGCCAGCGAGTTAACGATGTTCCAGCAGACACGACTCGCCGAGCTCTCCGACGGTCGCCGGATCCACATCCGTCCGCCACGTGCTCCCCGTCCGCCGAAGGGCCCGCGACCCGGCCGCTGGTCGACGCGCATCGCGCGCGACGGGACGGAGACGATCATCCGCACGACCCGCGACCAAGACGGCGAGAAGGAGTAGCTCGCTGGGAACGCCGGGTTCAAGGGCAACCGAGGGGCCGGATGACTGCGACGGCCCTCGTGTTCGACAGGTCGATGTCTAGCCGGCCGCCCGGTGGTACCGGATGTACCCGATGCAATAGTCGTCAGTCCCTGTGAGGGCGCAAGCCGCACAGATCGTCTCGGCGACGCCGCTGTCGGTCGGATCGAGAATCGCTCCCTCGAGCCCCGCTTCGATCAGCATCGCAAGATACGTGCGGTTCAGCAACCGCCGATTCGGCAGCCCGAACGACACGTTGCTCACGGCCACCAGCGGCTTGACGGACAGCTCCTCTCGAGCCAGGAGGCTCATCGGCGAAGCGGACTACGGTCGGCCTACGCACCTCTGCTCTCCGAAGCAGGGAGACCGGGTACAATCGCCGCCCGGCGCCAGGCCGGACCCGGAACGGAGGAGGCCGATGACGATGATGGAGTCGCTACGGAAGGTCGTTGCCGCTGAGAACATCGAGTTCGTCGACCTCTTGGTCGTCGATCTCGCAGGGAGATGGCGCCACGTCACCGTCCCCGCAGAGCGGTTCGACGAGAAGCTGTGCGAGCGCGGCGTCGCGTTCGATGCGTCGAATCTCGGATACGCCAGCGTCGAGGGCAGTGACATGGTGCTGCGCCCCGATCCTGCGACGGCTGCCATCGCAGACCACAGCGGTAAGCGGATCCTGACCGTGATCTGCAACATCCACACTCCGGCAACCGGAGAGCGCTTCCACGGAGATCCCCGCGGGCTGGCGGCCCGCGCAGAGGAGTATCTCGCCTCCGCGGGAATCGCCGATGCCGCCCGAATGAGTCCGGAGTTCGAGTTCTACGTGTTTCGCGAAGCTCAGTTCCGTTCGGAGCGCCGGGAAGCCAGCTACAAGCTCGAACCGCTGAACGCGAACGCCGAGCGTTCGTTCTACCACGCGTGCCCTCCCGAGGACCAGTTGTTCAATCTACGAAACACGGCTTGCCGACACCTGCTCGACCGAGGGGTCCCCGTGAAGTACCACCATCACGAGGTCGGCGCCTATGGCCAGCTCGAGATCGAACTCGGATTCTGCGGACTCGTCGAGGCGGCGGACCACACGATGCTGATCAAGGCCACCGTACGCAATCTCGCGGCGCAAGCAGGATGGGTCGCAACGTTCCTGCCGAAGCCGATCTACGGAGAGAACGGAAGCGGCCTTCATGTCCATCAGTATCTCGAGAGCAACGGCTCCAGCGCGTTCGATGCCGACGGCGAGCTGTCGGACCTCGCGCTCTGCTACATCGGCGGAGTCCTCAGGCACGGCCGCAGCTTGTGCGCGCTCACCAACCCATCGACCAACTCGTACCGCCGTCTCGTTCCCGGCTACGAAGCGCCGGTCTGGTTCGCGTTCGGCGAAGGCAATCGCTCGGCTGCGATACGCATCCCACGGTATGCGTCGGCAGAAGAGCGAAGGATGGAGCTGCGGACGGCCGACGCGACGTGCAATCCGTACCTGGCATACGCGGGAATGCTCATGGCCGGCATCGATGGCATCGAGAGAGGTCTGCACGCGACGAAACTCGGGCTCGGCCCGCTCAACGAGAACCTGTATTCCATCCCTGCCGATACGCGGGCTCATCTCGAGGCCGCCCCGGTCAATCTCGAGGACGCGCTGACCTATCTGGAGGAGGATCACGACTACCTGCTGAATGGCGGGGTCTTCTCCGCCGATCAGATCGAGAACTGGATCCAGGTCAAGCGGCAGGAAGCGCGAAGCGTCCGCAATCGTCCCCACCCGTACGAGTTTCCCCTCTACTTCGATCTGTAGGGGTGCTGTCTACACGACCTGCCAGCCAGACGATGGGAGGAAAAGCTAGTTCTCGACAGCCGCTTGCGGCTCCTGCCCTGCAAAGGATCCTCGTGTGACGGCGGCGTCGAGGGCAACTGGTGGCCCGCCGCGGACGGAGAGCCTCGCGGTCTTCACAAGCGTCTAAAACGTAGGAATCATGTTCGAGATCGCCCCAAGGCTCAGGAGATTGCGGCCTCGCATCTCTTCGTCCCATAGCAGGGATGCGAACGAGTTCGGTACGACCGCCGGGGCACGCAGTACGCCAAGACTCTCGGTGCCCCAGCGCGAGATCGCCACGGACGTCTACCGGACGGCAATCGAGCCGATCCCCCCGGGGTGGCCCGCCGGTGGCTTCGTGGCTTCATGCGCTTCCGCTCTCCTTGTCCGCCGGCATGTGCCGCACGCTACGGCTCCGGCTTCGCGATGTCGTCGAACACGACGAAGCCGGAGATCGTATTGATCGTCTCCATCGGGAAGCGTGCCAGGCCGATCGGCAGCGCAGAGACCTGCGGTCCAGACCAAGATCGATCGTCGCATGGCCCCCCTTCACCGAGTGATGCCGTTCGGTTTCCGTTATCATCCCACGCGCATCTTCTGCCGATCGGAACCTGCGATGAACACGCCCGCGAACGAGAACCATTCCGACGTCTTCGACCGAATCCGCGAAGCCTGCCGAATCGTTGCCGATCGATCGACCCACGTTCGCATCCGGGAGGAACGGATCGACGGACTCGCCGGCGAGCTGGCGGACGGCGGACTCACCGTCCCACCGATCGACGGCGAACGGCATATCGTCGCCGGTGAGGTGGAGACGGTCACGTTCTTCGTCACCCTCGATGCGATCAACTTCGGCTCCGGGTACTTCCCGTACCTCGCGAAGTGCCCTGGCCTCTCCGGCTACTACACCATCGCTTCGCGTCTTGCCGAACGGTTTCGGAAGGGCGGCTCGCTTCCCGCCGTCCGGCTCGCCGAGATCGAGCCAGCGGATTGCGCCCGCCTATTCGACCAGGACATGGGCCGCTTCCCGATCCGGGAGCTGATGACGCTGTTCGCTCGCGCATGGAATCACCTCGGCCGGCACGTCGAGGACCGATTCGGCGGGCGATTCGAAGCGCTGGTCGACGCCGCCGACCACTCCGCTGCACGATTGGTCGACCTGCTCACCGTCCAGCCGTTCTTCCGCGACGCACCGCCGTACGAGGACCTCATCGTACCGCTGTACAAGCGAGCCCAGATCCTCGCGTCCGACCTGGCGCTGGCGCTCGGCGGCGAGGGCCTCGGCCGATTCGACGACCTCGACCGTCAAACGATCTTCGCCGACAACCTCGTCCCCCACGTGCTGCACCTCCAGGGTCTCCTCGAGTACGCCGGGCCGCTGGCCGAAGCGATCGACCGAGATGAACTGATCCCCGCCGGCTCGGAAGAGGAGGTCGAGATCCGGGCCTGCGCTGTGCACGCTGTCGAGCTCGTACGGGAGGCACTCCTCCGCTCCGGTCACGACGTCACGTCGCGCGACCTCGATCAGATCCTCTGGCACCGCGGACAATCGCCGGAGATCAAGCGCGAGAAGCGCCACCGGACAAGGACCGTCTTCTACTGATCGGGCGCGCCGGCCGGCGCCGTTCCGATCGAGACCATCTCGCGGATCCCTTCAAGAACGACCGGGCCGATGCCCTGGACCGCCAAGAGGTCGTCGATCGACTCGAACCGGCCGTGCGTCTCCCGATAGGCGACGATCCGCCCGGCAAGAACCTCCCCGATGCCCGGAAGTCGGACCAGTTCAGTAACCGTCGCATCGTTCGGGTCGATCGGCCGCGGGTCGCGAAACGTCGGTACGACGATCGCAACGTCCTCGAGGACGATCGGTTCAGCGGCCGGTGTGCCCACGGCGGCCGGGGAGCTCGGGCGCGTCACGTAGAACGCAACACCGCTCACCAGTACGGCAATGCCGATCAGCAGAAGCAGACCGCGTTCCTGCGCCGGGAGCGGTCGTCCGGTCATCGGAACAGCTCGTGGATCCGCGCGATCCCAGCCTGCTCGCGCTGAAGCCTCATCTCCTCGGGAAGCCGCTCGTACCGGCGCCATCCGAACTTGTCCGAGTAGGCCTTCGCGAACAGCCCGCGCAATGCCTGTCGGAACTCGGGCGCGCGCTGCAGCAGGTCGCGATGCTGCGCGGTCAGTCGTTCGATGTCGGGAACGTAGACGTCGATGCCCGCCGCGGCACGGAAGGCGTCGAGCGCCTCCTCGGGGCGCTCGGGAAGGAGCCCCATCCCCTCCTCGAACCGCCATCGCCGCTCGAGTTCGGCGCGGGCGGCGGCCCGCATTCGCTTCCCCTTCTCCCGGTACGCCTTTCGCTCCTTCGGCGGAATCGGAAGGATCGCTCGCTCGCAGCTATCGTTCGGCTGCGGGAAATCGTCCGGATTCCTCCGGATCACACCGTGCCAAGCGAGACAATCCTCGCAGGTCAGGTAGTTGACGTTCGTGTAGTACTGGTACCGCGTCCGTCGGAGCATGTCGTTACTTCGAGTGTAGTTCCGGCCCGCCGGGCCGGCAAGTGCCATTGCGACGGGTAGTCCCGGGCGCCTACAATCACCGCCCCGCGCAAGGAGTGTGACCGGATGCTGCAAACCGTGCTGACCAGTTTCGCCGTGATCTTCCTCGCCGAGCTCGGCGACAAGACGCAACTCGCTGTCGTCGCACTCGCGAGCCAGACGAAGTCGCCCTGGGGAGTGTTCCTCGGAGCCGGCCTTGCGCTCCTCGCCTCGGCGGGGCTCGCGGTGTTGTTGGGCTGCAACCTTCCGCGCCTCGTCCCGGACTCCGCGACACGGATCGTGCACTACGTCGCCGGCGGCTTGTTCATCCTCGTCGGCGCGTGGACGATCTGGAAGGCCTAGTCGCCCGCCGCACCGATCTGCGACTCGAGCCGACGGAGTCCGTCGAGCAGCGAGTGCTCGGTCATGTCCAGATGGATCGGCGTGATCGAGACGAATCCCTCCGCGATCGCCGCGAGGTCGGTGTCGGTCTCCGCCGGCGGCACGTCGGTCAGCGGGTCGCCCGAGATCCAGTAGAAGTTGCGCCCTTGGGGATCCTTCCCGGTGACGAGGTAGTTGGAGTAGGCCTCCCCGCCGAGCCGAGTGACCTTCACCTTCAGGGCCCTCTCAGACGGGAGGTACGGGACGTTGACGTTGAGGACGATACCTTCCGGGAACTCGCCTCCGCCGAGGTAGAACGCCGCGAGCCGGGCGGAGAGTGCCGCTGCCGCGGCGTAGTCCGGCGCCTCGGTTCGATCGCTCACCGTGTCGTAGGATACGGCGATCGCGGGTACACCGGCGCGCACTCCCTCCATCGCCGCCGACACGGTGCCGGAGTAGGAGACGTCGCGCCCGAGGTTCAGGCCATCGTTGATGCCGGAAACGATCAGGTCGGGCATCTCGTCGAGGAGGCCGAGCAGGGCCAGCGAGACGCAATCGGACGGCGTCCCGTTGGTCACATGTCCGAGGCTTCCGTCGAGCAGCCGGACCTCATCGACGCGAAGCGGCTTGTGGAACGTCCGAGTCCGGCTCGCCGCCGACCAGTTCCGCTCGGGGGCGAACACCTCGACTCGGCCGACCTCGGCCAGCGCTTGCCGCAGCGCGAGCAGCCCCGGGGCGTTCACCCCGTCATCGTTCGTTACCAGGATCACTCGTTCTCCCACGCTCTTCCTCCTTCGTTCGAATACTCGCTACATCTCCTCGTCCGTTCGATAGAAGAGGAGGCGGTTGTCTCCGTACCTCCGTTCGTCGACCTGCCGCAGAATGCCGTACGTCTTGCCGACCGTCTCGTCCTTGTGAATCTCTGCGACGACAACCGGATCCTCGGTCAGCAACCGACCGTCTGCGAGCGCGTCGAGCGTCGGTGGGACGAGTTCCCGATCGTACGGCGGGCCGATGAAGACCACGTCAAACCGGCGTCCGCGCTGCATGAGGTCGGCGATCGCCTGCCGTGCGTCCCGCTCGAACACCTGCCCGACGTCGAGGAGATCGAGCGCGTCGAGGTTCCTCCGGACGATGGCACACGCCGCGGCCGATGCGTCGACGAACGCACACAGCCGGGCTCCGCGTGACAGCGCCTCCAATCCGACCGAGCCGGTGCCGGCGTACAGGTCGAGGAAGGCAGCGTCGGGGATCAAGTTGGTAAGGATGTTGAAC
>Ga0272441_10015569_pt1 | contig 10635 bp, 8 predicted proteins | sample SSMProp6N_FD_193582 | JGI IMG/M metagenome (GOLD analysis project Ga0272441, IMG submission 193582) | Marine sediment archaeal communities from Little Sippewissett salt marsh, Falmouth, MA, United States - SSM-Prop-6N | ecosystem: Environmental > Aquatic > Marine > Wetlands > Sediment ...
CGATCCCAGGTCGGGAGAGTTGAACCGGTAGCCATGCCCGGCGTACAAGGCATTACGCAGAATCCGCAGTTTCGCAAGGCTTTCAACCGTATCCACTTCCTCCCGGGATAACGATTCATGCGAACGTGCCTTCTCAACGAGGGTACGGAATTCAGCATCGGTGGTCTTAGCATGGGCATTTTCAGGTATATCAATTTGCCCTGTAGCAAAAATAAATGTTGCCGAAAGGAGAATAAATAAATGTTGCCGAAAGGAGAATAAATAAATGAAAAAGTTTATTATTCATACAGAATCCATTTTACTTTTTTAAGGAAAGTACAGAAGATGGATGTAACGGTCAATTAATTTATTAACGATACCCTTAGCGAACTCCCCGTCCTTAGCGCCTATGCGGTTTCCATAACAAAACTCCGTGACCCTGTGCCTCCGTGGTTGCCGTTCCGTTCCGTTACATGGGTAGTTTTTTCAAAAAAATATTTGTGTTTTTTCATGTAATAACTATTATATAAGTACTATTAGATAACCCACTACAGGCCTCACTTTTACCCACAATTACCCTCGCTTCCAGGAGAACGAATGCCGTTGCTGCATGTAAGACGGTGCAATTGTTCAGGAGGAAGTCAAATGCCGGTATTTATATGAACAGTCGCTGGACCGGCCTGGCCCGACGGGACTACAGGGTATCCCTTTAATTAATAAAGAAAAACGGCAATGTCCCCGGAACCTGGAATAGTGAGTCAGGATCATTACAGCTCAAATAATATAAACAGGTAAGGAGGGACCAATGAAAAGAATACTGGTTCTCATTCTTTCCGTTTTATTCGTTTATTATGCTGGAGCGGTGTACGCGGGCACATTGATGGTTGGTGCCAAGGGCTGGTACACGTATCATGATTCTTTTATGAGTGATTACGTGGCAGATAGGACAGAAGAAGACCTGGTTAACGGTGGTGTGCCTGATACATCATCATCTACCGAGGCGGGTAACGGGACCCTTCTTGGAGGGGTGGTAGGATACCAGACAGATGATCAGAACTGGTCTGTGAGTTTTGCTTTCATGATTTTCAGCAGGTTTTCTAACAGTATTGATACCAATGGAAGTTCAAGTGGTTTTACTATAGCTGATGTAACGTATGATATCGAGGAGGAAAGACGGGATTATGATTTCGCAATAATGTATTCCTTAACTGATTACATGAAATTATTTGCGGGATTAAAATACATGTCTCTTAAATATACCATGGATCAATTTGTAGATTATAACCAGAGTTTGAGAGATCCACCGTATAATTTAACTATACCTGATGATTATGGGGATGAGATAGTAGTAGAGTCTACGTATATATTACCAACAATGGGGATAGGGTTTTCTTATCCGCTTTCTCCAGTGTTTATTGTTGGCCTTCAGGTTGGGGTTATATATGTAACGGGCGATTATTCAACTGAATATACATCCGGGACAGAGGATCCAGATTCTGGCGATTTCGATGCATCGTATGGTTATAACGTGGAGGCTGGTGTTACTATTGTTTTTGGGCAGAAAGTGCTGTTGCAAAGCTCATTGAGAAGACAGTCATTCAATGTAAAGAGTTCGGATGCTGAGGGTAATGTTGATTCCGAGGATACCAATACAGGGTTAACATTCGCTCTAATTTACCTGATCTCTATATAGCGCCTTTCCGCGTCTCCCTGTCTCTGTGCCTCCGTGGTTGCCATCACATTAAGTCACATGCCGGCAACCCGAAAAGTAAAAGGCAGCTTCACGTACCCCTCGCCGATGGACTGGAGGAATGCGGCCTGCTCTGACTCTTCCTCGAAGAGGAGAAGCTCCGGGTCATCAGCGAACACGGCTGCAAGGTCTTTGGCCAGCATATCATACGACCCCGTGGTTACCAGTGCAGCTGAGGGGGTGTCACTTAATAGTTCCAGAGCATGTGGGGCGTTTTCACGGGTGATACGAAGTATGGTGGTAACCAGCCGGTAATGGCGCACCGCCTGCATGAAGACATCAAGGTTGGGTGTCACGTGATACAGCCGTATGCCCTGTCCCTCTTCCGGGCCGGAGAAGACGTTCAGGCGTGAGAGAAAACCCTTATCCTGCCGGCCTTCCAGGAAGGCTCTGACCCCCTCTTCATCCACCATGGATCCTGATTCCAGAATTACGTTGTACAGGGTGTGTTCTGTAGGCAGCCCCGTAAAAAGAGACTCAAGCCGCGGCTGCAGGGGGACGGCCTTGTTGAGCCCGATGTAGAATGTAAATACGCTGGTCTCAACCATGTGTGTGTACCTGCTGCCCTGCCAGAAGGTCGGGCTATCCCCTTTGAAGCGGACTCCCCGTGTGAGTATCCCCTCCTCTTCCATGGTGAAATCCGGAAGGGAAAGTGGTGTGAGGGATATGCCGGTTTCTTCTTCCATGTGGTCTGCAAGCGTTCGCACCTGTTCAAACGAGAAGGCATCGCTTTCAAGCAGGTAATAGGGTGGACGGGACTGGTAGCTGCGGGCAAACTGCGGGGCTTCGTCGCGGATGCGGGTGCCGGGCAGCAGCATGAGTGGATAGAACTCGATGAACTCACCGAAACCTTCTTCAGCCAGCCGCCCTATGGTACGGTAAAAACCTTCCGGCGTGTCTCCGGGGAGACCGGGTATAATGCCCACCTGGAGCTGCAGGCCGGCTTCTGCCAGGTGATGCATGCCGGCAAGCTCTTCTTCAACATGTGTGCGCCTGCCCACCCGTTCAAGGGCCGAAGGGGTGAGGGTTTGCAGGCCAACCTCGCAGCTGGTGAAGCCTGCCTCTACCATGAGGTGAGCCTCTTGCGGGCCGATTCCGTCGGCCCGCATCTCGGTATGCAGCCTGATGCCCCGGTTCACGTCCGCCAGATGCCGTAGCTTTTCTTTGAATTTCGGGGTACGGTTGAACGTGGGTGAGAGGATGTATATCTCAGAAACTTGCGTGTGAAGTCCTTTCTCGATGGCGGTGGTCAGCAGGTCAAAGGGCTGTTCGCGGACGGTGTAGCAGTTCTTCGAATAGAAGCAGTAACTGCAGCGATAGGGGCAGCCGCGGGTCATTTCGAAAGAGACGGAACCGTCAAACATTGGGGTGAGCCAGTTGCGGGTAAAGGGCTCAACGAAACGGCCCGCATCCATGAGGGCATCAATGGGCTGTGCAAGCAGGCGGTTGCCCCCTGATGGGACGATAACGCGGCTTTCAATGGTATCGCCGGCAAGGTGGTCAAGAAACCATTCCCCTTCGCCGGAGACGAAGAGATCAACCTGTTCACGTTTTTGGGCAAGTGCCCACGAGCCTTCGCTGATCTCGGGACCGCCAAGTATTACCTGTATATGCCTGTCCGCCTCTTTCACCATGGCGGCAAGTGAGAGCACCCGCTCCACGTTCCAGAGGTAGCAGGTGAAGCAGAGCATATCGGGACGGGTGCGCAGAATGTAACGGAGCAGCACCCGGTCGGAGGCGAAGTTCTCAAGCACCATGGGCATGAGGGCGGGGCTGTGGCTTTTGCCGTGCTGGGCCTGCAGGTATGCCGCAAGGGTGGCAGGTGCGGAGGGGATGTTTCCCTGTATGTAGTTCCACCCGTGGTCGACCAGGGGCAGCTGGATGAATAGTATGTTCATGTGTTGTCACTGTTTCAGCAGTATTGTTGTCGAAAGGCTATGGTGACCAGTCGCAGGTCATCTGTCAACAACTCCAGTGCCCGCTGTTGTATGTCTCCGGGAAGACCGCCGTAAAAGGCCTCTGCCATGCCGCCGGTGATGCATGCAAGGGTGTCGCTGTCACCGCCGAGGGAGACGGCGTTACGCACGGCGTCCTCGTAATCCGTTGATTCAAGAAAAGCGATAATAGCAGGGGGGACGCTTCCCTGGCACGAGACGTCAAAACTGTAGGATGGGCGGATATCATCAAGGGTCATTGTAAGGTCGTAGCCGAACCTGTCGGTTATCATGTCACGGATTTGCTGTTTATCGTAGCCATTACGGGCGGTGAATACGCACGCGGCGGTTGCCTGTGCGCCCCGTATTCCCTCGGGGTGATCGTGGGTGACGGCGGCAGTCTGTTCTGCCTCGGTGATAACCTCTTCGAGGGTGTCAAAGGCATATCCCACCGGGCTTACCCGCATGGCTGATCCGTTTCCCCAGCTGTTGTAGGGGCCCATCTGCTCGTCCTGTGCCCATCTCTGGAGCATGCCCCCGTAACCCGCATGGGGGTAGGCACGGTAGAAATCACGCAGTGCAAGGTCGTATGGTTCGTTGTTCATTATAGCATGGGCGATGGCGATGGTGAGCACCGAGTCATCGGTAAAGGTGCATCCCTTTGCGAAAAGCGGGAAGTCTTTTGTTTTAATGGGTGATCTTTCGTATATGGAGCCGATGATATCACCGGCAATCGCGCCCAGCATGGTTTCCTCCATTGTTGTTGATTTTTGTCTGGTTTAGTGTATCATACGGTGTGGTTGCATCTCAAGGATTAAACGGATCACCGCAGAGGCGCGAAGTACGCGAAGGTCGCAAAGAAAAAAATTTTTAATCTCTTCTTCGCGCTTCTCTGCGTTCTTTGCGTCTTAGCGGTGTATCCTTTCAGGGGGGAGAAATGAATTGGAAAAAGATAACCGGTATTATAATTGGAATTATCCTGGTACTGGCTGTGGGCGGTGTGCTGCTGGTGCGCAGCTGGATGCAGACGCCGCATGGGACGCTGGATCCGAGGGTGGCGGTGTACCTGAAGCTTACCGGGGCGGCGGAGAAGGGCCGTGAGCAGCTTGAGATACCGGTAGAGGAGTCGCGTAAGCGGCTTGCGGAGAAAGCGGCGTCGGTAAGCGGTACACCGGTAGAGATGGCGTCGGTGCAGGATATGAAGGCCAGGGCCGGTGGACTTACCGTGCCGGTGCGGGTGTACACGCCGAAGGGTCAAGGCCCGTTTCCGGTGGTGGTGTTCTATCACGGCGGTGGCTGGGTGCAGGGGAGCGTGGATACCCATGACAGCCTGTGCCGCATTATCGCGAAGAAAAGCGGTGCTATCGTGGTGTCGGTTGAATACCGGCTGGCACCGGAGTATACCTACCCGGCGGCGGCCAATGACGCGTACGCGGCACTGAGATGGGTGGCAAATAACGCGGCATCATTTAACGGTGACCCGAAAAGGATAGCGGTGGCAGGTGACAGTGCCGGTGGCAACCTTGCTGCGGTGGTGAGCCTCATGGCCCGGGACAGGGGAGGCCCTGACATCGATTACCAGGTGCTTATATATCCCGGTGTGAACTCTGCAAGCCTGGATACATCTTCGTATGACTCTTTTGGGAGAGGGTATATGCTTGACAAGGCCGGCGTGGAGAGGTTTATCAACCTGTACCTGCCGGATAAAAGTGACCGAAGCGAGCCCTACGCGTCTCCGCTGCTTGCAAAGAGCCATGCCGGTCTTCCGCCGGCACTGGTGATTACGGCGGGTTTTGATGTGCTTCGTGACGAAGGTGAAGCCTACGTGCAAAAGCTCAAGGAGGACGGGGTAGATGCCCGGTATATTCGGTATGACGGCGTGGTGCACGGCTTCGTGTCCGCGGATAAGCTGCTGCCCCAGGCACGGGACGTTACCGATAAGATCGGGGAGACCCTGAGACAGGAGTTCTATTGATTTCACCCCAATGATGCTAAGATCGCAAAGCACGCGAATATAATTATTTCTTTGGGTGCTTTGCGCCTTTGCGGTGTGTTCTTTCGGATTTTTAAAATAGTGTGTAACAATAGAGATGGATAACAGCAAAAGAATATTCTGTTTTTTTACCGAGTACCAGGAATCACTGGTGCTGGACGGTGCTGGTAAGATCATGGCATTACTGGATGATGGGGATTGTGAGCGATACCAGCGATACACGCATTCTGAAAAGAAGGCGGAATTGCTGGTGTCAAGGCTGCTGGTTAAATCGGTTGCGGCCCGTATCGCTGATGTTGGACTTCGTGATGTTATACTGTCATCGGAGTCATCGGGAAAACCCCGGATGCAGGTAAAGGGGCATGATGAGAAGAATTTACCCTCATTCAGCGTTGCCCATACACACGGCCTGGTGGCTGTTGCATTTTACAGGTACGGGGAAGTGGGGGTGGACGTGGAGGATATGCTTGACACACGGCGCCACCTGGAGGCCATAGCCCGGCGCTTTTTTTCCGAGGAAGAAAAACAATACTTCCTGAAGGGAAGCGGTGATACCTCGGCGGTCCGTTTCTTTACCCTGTGGACCCTGAAAGAGTCTCTAGCAAAACTGAGCAGGGAAGGGGTTATTGAACAGTTGAAAGAGAACCTGGTGAAACAGGGAAGGATTCTCGAATCAATAGACGGCAAGCACCTTGAAAGCCGGCTTGTTGACGAACAGTACTGTTTCGGGTTCGCAGTAGAGGGAGATAAACCCGGTTTACCGGTACACCTCGAAAGCATATCATACACCCGCCTGCATGCGAACCTGCACAGTTGATGTATCTTTTTTATTCACCACAGAGACCCAGAGAAACAGAGGGGGATATGTGTTGCCCGGTTGCATTCCATGACAACAATCTGGTTTTTCCCAGTGAAATGATGGTTGATATAACCACTGGAAAAAATAAAATCTCTTTTCTCTGTGTCTTGGTGTCTCGGTGGTTACTCTTTGTTACGCCTAATGCAGGGTTTGTTTTTTTGCCTGGAAGAGATAGTCCATGGCGGAGTCCATGTCGCCTTTGAGCATGTGGCAGAGGCTTAGGGAGATGAGGCTTTCCCTGTCCCCAACTGACTTAACCTTTTCTTTGAGTACGCGTATCTTGGTGTCTATGGTGCCGTGCCTGTCAGTGAAGACTTCAACGGGAATTGCTTCTATGAAAGTATCGAATTTTTTAAAACCCTCGGTGCTGTGCCGCATTGAGTTTATAACCTTTGCGGCTTCGTCATCCCGGCCGTCGTTCATAAGGGCGTCGGCGCGAAGGCGCTGAAAACGGCTGTTGTCCACACCTGTCTTCTCAAGCTCATCGAGGTAATACAGTGTATTCTTGTAATCCCCGCTCTCGTAATGATGCAGGGCAAGGGCTGTCAGTGCCACCCTGTTGCCGGGTGCTATTACAAGTACGTCCTTGAAACAGTTGAGGGCTGCCTTCCTGTTGTTCAGCCTGCTGAAACAAAGTCCCATCACCAGTATGGTGAGTGGGAAATATGATTGTATTCTGCGTGCTTTTTCAAGCATCAGTACGGCCCGCTTGTATTCACCTTTGCGGTAGAGTATACTGCCGATATTGAAGTAGATGAGATAATCTTCACCAAGGCGAAGGGCATGATGGTAATTTTCCATGGCCTCGTCATAATGTTCCATTCGTGAATACAGGGAGCCGAGATTCAGGTAGGCTTCTTTGAAGGTGGAATCTTCAGACACAATGGCCTGGTATTCCCGCAGGGCGCTGGTATACTCCCCCTTCTTCTCAAGTTCAATTGCATTAGCGAAACGCTGCTGTTGTGTCTGCATTGAGTTTCTCCCTGTAGTGGAGTTCTTTTTTCGTGACATAATATTCATTACATTTTATCGGACGTAAACGTGCAATAATTAAAAAGTTTCCGGCTCTCATAACCAGGATGGTTACCTGAAAATTGCCACACGGTTACGTCCCATTTCTTTGGCCCTGTACATGGCCCGGTCTGCCCGGTCAATGAGGCTTTTTGAGTCAACATCCCTGTTGACGTCATATTCCGCAACACCAAGTGAAATGGTCACATGCAGCGGCTTACCCTGTCCGGGGAAGAGGTGGCTCTCAACAGCCAGGCGCAGACGCTGGGCCACTGCTCCTGCCTGTTCCAGGTTGGTCTCGGGTAATATAACGGCAAATTCTTCGCCACCGTAGCGAGCGGGCAGGTCAATTTTTCGAAGCTGGTCCATGAATACCTGGGCAGCCTCTTTCAGTACTATATCTCCCTGCTGATGGCCATAGGTATCGTTAAAATTTTTGAAGTGATCAATGTCAGAGATGATGATTGACATGGGGGTTTTATATCTCTGGCTGCGTTTCATTTCTTCAAGAAGGCGTATCTGAAAATAATGGTGAATGAACAGCCTCGTCATCCGATCCAGCGTGGACATGAGGTACAGGCGTGAGTTTTCAACCGCGATGGCGCCGAAACGGGACAGGTAGTTGAGAAACTCCCGGTCGCTTGTGTCAAAACCTTCATCGTTCAGTTTTTTCCCCAGGATCAGTATTCCGTTAAGGGAATTTTTTGACTTGAGGGGTACAATAATTTCAGGTTCAAAAAAAGCTATTCTTAACAGCTCATCTTTTATGTCTTCAACTTCCATGAGGTCATTGTATTTTGCAGGGTGTGGGTTTCTTTCAAGGTATTGTACCAGGGGTGAATTTTCCGTGATGATGGTTTGTGAAGGGAAACCTGAATCATATCCTTTTGACATGTGGATATAGTAATCATTTATATCAATATCCACTTGCAGCAGTAGTGCCACCTTCTCGATGAACATTTGCCCGATGCAGCTGTACAATAGTGATTCTACAAGGCTCTCGAATTCAAGGTTTGAGGACAGGCTTATCCCTATCTCAATAAGGTTACGCAGGTCATATACCTTTTTCTCAAGCGCGTTGATTTCATCGATTTCTGTCATTACCGGGTTTCCTTCCCATTGAATAATGTGTATACCTGTTTATCGGCATAAACCCGAATCGTCAAAAGGTTTTCTATAGTGAATGCCTGTTACAGCAACAGGTATATGATCCGGCATGCCTGGTCTGAAGGGTTTAACCATTTTTCTATAAAGGCGGTTTCCAGGTACATCGATTCGCCTTTTTTCACAGTATAGTCCTCCTCGTTGATGCGTATACTGATGGTGCCTTCAATTACCGTAAAAAACTCCCTGCCCTTGTGTAAAAACAGCGGCCTTTGTACGTTTCCCTTCTTATCGATGGTTATAAGAAATGCCTGCATACCCGTAATTGAATCATCAGACAGTTTTTCAAGTGTTATGTTATTGTGGGTAACAGAAGATATGTCTTTTTTCTCGATTAGTGAGAACCCCTTGCGGGAATTTTTATGTGCGTCTATTGATATAAAATACTCTATCGGCCTGTTGAATATGGTTGAGAGTTGCACCAGCGTGTGCAGTGAGGGCATGGTGATATCATTCTCTATCTGGGATATGGCACCGGGAGTCATGTTCAGACGCTGGGCCAGGCCGGACTGGGTTATTTGCTGTGACTTGCGAAGCTCTTTCACCTTTGCGCCAATGTGAAAGGGCATTACTTCACGGTGTTCCTGGAACTCAATGGTCCTGTTAATGATCCTGAACCTGTGTGACCCCCCACTGCTTGTGGTTGGCCTGTCTTCAAGCTTCAGCACTTTGAGATCGTAATAATCTTCATCTGTATTATTTATGGAAAACACGATCTGTGTGATATGGGTAATACCCGCGATGAATTTTTTTGAATGGGCGTTTTTTTCGTATACCCAGTATGCGATGGTATTAAGGTCGTACAATTTCGGGCAGGTGAAGGCGAAAATATCGAGTACTGACTGTTCGTCCTTCCAGAGTTCGTTCATGCCGGTAAGGCTGTCGAAAATATAGAAGGATCCCTCCTTGTGTACTTCCTGAATCTGGTTCATGGCATCAAGAAAAGATGCAATATTTCTTGGATTTTCAATGCATATTATTTCCTGTATATCATGCTGTGCCTCCTGGCTGTAAAAATCCAGGAAGACAGGGTCGCTGTTGCCTTTGCCATGGGTGAAGGCATCCACAAGGGTGACATTGGCACGGGTAAAGATGTGGTGAAATCGCTTGTAAATGGTATGTGGTGAATAATTGAAATTGATATATATGACGCTTTTGTTGTATTCATGGGGAGAGTTGAAATATGACTTGATAAAATACTCGATTGGTACTCCGCTTGCTATCTGGAAAACCACGTTATCTCCCAGCGTAAGCCCGCCGGTTATCTTGTCAAGATGAGCGATGCCGGTTGGAATCATTCTTTTCTCCGATTGAGATTATAATGATAGTAACTATATACGGCATGGGGATTCTTCTGCAATCAAAAAACGTCACCGGCAATCTGTTTTACAGAAGACAGATGTCAAATGAATTATAAATTACGATTGCGGTGACAGATGTGATATAGTATATTTTCTACTATACAAATCAACACGAACAGGAATGAATAAAAAATGACAGGTATACTGGATAACCAGGACTTTGTATATCTTATCTCCATATCGGCAATCACCGCTGTATTGTATATGCTGCTCAGGTATCTTATTAACACCTATGAACAGCAAAGAACCGAAAGGGTGGAAGATATGAGGGGCTTTCAGGCGGTGCCACTTGAGGCCCCCATAAAAAACCCGGTTAAACGGGCCAGGAGAAAAGCGGTAAGCAGTATCGGGGGCAGGTTTACCATCATAAGAAGGCTGTCATATATTATATTGCTTTTTATATGGATAGTTGCCTTCACCGTGCCTTTTCTCGGCAAGGCTCCCGCGGCGGTGATCTCGCTTTTTGTGACGGTGGCAGCCGTTGTGGTGGGTATCGCGGCCAAGCCCTTTGTTGAGAATGTAATCTCCGGCATTGTAATTTCATTCTCCAATCAGCTGCGACTGGGTGATACGGTGATGATTGA
>Ga0272441_10015570_pt1 | contig 10634 bp, 4 predicted proteins | sample SSMProp6N_FD_193582 | JGI IMG/M metagenome (GOLD analysis project Ga0272441, IMG submission 193582) | Marine sediment archaeal communities from Little Sippewissett salt marsh, Falmouth, MA, United States - SSM-Prop-6N | ecosystem: Environmental > Aquatic > Marine > Wetlands > Sediment ...
GGCCGACGCCAAAGCCTGGGCCAAGTTCGGGTACGAGGCCACGGTCGCGAACCACCCTTACCAGGGCCCCAAGTACACGGTCACGACGTACGACGCCGACATGGCCATCTGTGCCGTGGAAGAGTCAGTATGGAACGGGATCACCGCCGCTCCGCCGAGCGCCGTGTTGCCGGCGCGGTATCCAAGCGGCGGCGCGGGCTCGTTTGTGCTTCGCTCGGGAATGGAGGCGGCCGACGACATCCATTTGGCGCTGAACTCGCGTCGCCGGTGCGGCTGGCCGTACTCGAGCCACGAGCACATGGACGGCGGAGCGATCGAACTGACAGCGTACGGCACGCGGCTGCTCGTCTCGCCCGGGTACTCGGATTCGGGTGGGCTGATCGCCGACTGGCAGGACGCCACCCTGGCCGCCAGCACGCTGATCGCCGATCGGAACAACAACGGTGTGTTTGAGATTGTTGCCGATCGCCAGAACGGCGGTCTGGGCGGAAGCGGCAACGGTGCGATGGAGCGGGCAATCGGCGAGCAGATCGGCATCGCCGTAGGGACATACGACTACTGGTACAACAACGATCCGCGTTTCACGCGCAACGTGCTGTTCGTTGGCAAGGCCGGCAGTTCGGCACCGTACTACGTAGTGATCGACGACGTCGACATGGTGACTACCTCGCGCAAGGTGGCGCCGACCTGGCACTGCCGCGGCACGCTCAGCGTAACGGACCAGCAGGGCGAATGGGTGGTACCCAGCGACATCGGCGGCGACGACGTTACGTTCAACGTGCACGTGGTCAAGCCCGAAGGCCTGACCATCTCGACGGGTTCGGGCAAGTACTACCCATTCTTCGCCTCGGCCTACACCGAGTTCGAAGAAACGGTGCCCTATCTGATCGCCGAGACGTCGGGCGCCAACTCGTACCGATACCTCACCGTGCTGTATCCGCGTCAGCTGGGACAGGCCTTGCCGTTGATCGCACCGGTGTCCGGGGAACACGCCTGCACGGTGGGGACAGACGATCTGTTCTTCAGTCAGGACGAACCTTACACAACGGTAACGATTGAGGGCGTGAGCACGGACGCCGAGCTGGGATTCGTTCGCAAGGTCGGCCCGGGCGACCTGGATGGACTCATCGCCAAGAACGGCACGTCGTTGGACTTCGCCGGGGCAGGTTTCAGTGCGTCCGCTACGGTGACGCTCTGTATGATGGAGTTGGCCGGCGCGATCGAAACGTATGCGGCCGGCGTGAGCGTGACAGTCAACGATCCGGACGTTCCCGCCGGAGCGATCGTGCGGATCGATGGCAACGTGGTTGGCAGCACCGGTTCGGCTGGAACGGTGACGTTCAGCGTGGCTGTGGCCGGGCATCACACGGTCGCAATTGAGGCGCCGCCGATACCGGTCCTGGCAGCCAGCGAGCCGGTGGGCGACGGCACGCTGCCCAAGACCCAAAACAACGTGATCTTGCTGACGTTCGGCGGGCCGATCGCACTGCCGGGCGGCGCGGCGCTGAGCATCGTGCCGATCGCGGGCGGAAGCGACGTGGGCGGGTCGCTGACATACAACATCGAGCCGGACGGCGTGACGCTCAAGGCGAAAGAAAACGGCGACGTGTTGACCAAAGATCCGGCCACATGGTACCGCATCACGCCGGCGACCGGCTTCGACGTGCAGCCCTTTACGCTCGACGTATGCACCCTTGTGGGTGACGCCAACGGCAGCGCGCGGGTGACCACGGCCGATTACAGCGAGGTCAAGGCACACATGGCCGAGTACACCGACGCCCGCTACGACCTTAACGGCTCGGGTCGCATGACCACCGCCGACTACAGCGTCGTCAAGAGCAACATGGGCCATCGTACGCCGACCAAGCCGTAGGCAATCGATAGATGCCGCCGGTATTTCAGTTGGACGCCGGCGGCGTCTGTCCACTTCATCGTGGACGGAACGCATCGCACCCCTGGATCAGGGAAGAGGGGCCAGGCGTAGTCGGTTGCCCCATCCCCGATCGCCGACGCGGAAGTTGCGTACGGTGATCAAACCGTAGCGGTCGGCTGCAACCTGGCCGGAGGCGACGGCGGATGGTTGGGCCGGGCTAGCGAAGTCGATGTTCTCCCATTTGTAGAGCTTGCCCGAGACGGGCTTGAACCGCTGGAGCCTGCGCGGCGTGATGTCGACGGTGGCCTGTCCCTTGCGCGACCGGACGTTCACGGCGTAGAGCGACGGTGTGTCGACCAAATCGTCTTCGGCGCTGCCGGCGTCGAAGTCGTTGCCGGGGGCCGACCATTCCAGGTAGCCGTTGACCATGCCTTGGCCGTCCTTTCGCGGGTCGTCGTTGTTGGAGGCGTTGGCGAAGGCGGGCAGCGACTGATCGATGGGAATCTTGAACCCGCCCGCCTGGTCGTTGCGAACGGCAAGAAAGTTGGCCTCGCCGTGGCCGCGCTGGTCCCAATGCGCGACGAACGGGCGCTTGGACTGTTGCAGAGCGTCGACGAAATCCGGGAAGGGATCGAACGGCACGGATTCATCCTGCTTGCCGTGGCTGAGCAGCAGGAAGGCGGATTCGGCACCGATGTGGGCGAGCGACCACTGGGCGTAGTCCTGGTGATCCCACACGCCCGTTCCATCGGGCGTGCGCAGATTGGTATCGACCGGACCCCAAAGACCTTCGGCCTGTTTTACCCACTTGCCGTTTCGCCGGTGGATAGTCGCGCCGGCCGAGCTTACGGTGGTGCAGAACAGGTCACCCATCCGCAAAGCCAAGGCGATGCAGGCCGTGCCGCCCATCGAGTGGCCGTGACCGTGCACGAAGCGCGGGTCAATACGCCAGAACTGGTTACTCCGTTCGGCGCCGAGCCAAGCGACAAGCCAGCGTACGCGCTGCTCGGTGTAGTTGACAACTTTGGTGCCTTCGCGATTGGTCATGCCGAAGAACCACGACCCCGAGTGGTCGCAGGGCCAGGCCCACAGCGCGCCCCAATAGCGCGAGAAGTCGGCGGCGCGGTAGCTTCCGCTCATCCCGTGGGCGCCGATGACAACCGGCAGCGGGCTCCTGCCGTCGTAGTCGGCGGGGACGGCGGCGCCGAAGTTGTAGGCGTTGCCTTCCTTGGACGGGTCCCAGGTCTCGCCGTCGGTGAAGTGTGTGTAGACGGCCGCCTTGCCGTCCGGGTGCTTCCACACGAGTACGGCACCGGGAAGCTGCACGCTTTCGACAACGGGCTCGGGCAGGGCGGCGAACCGGTCGGGCAGCGTTTTGCCTCCTGCGCTCGGTAGCACGGCGTAGTAGCGCTTGCCGGCCTGTTTGATCGTTCGGACAAAGAGCCCGACGCCTTGCGGCAACTGAGCATTCGGATCGTTGGTCGGGTTGTCGCGGATGATGAATCGCTGGCCGTATCCGTCGATCCCCGTCTTCTTGGCCAGGACTTTCAGACCAGCTTCTCTTGAGTACACCCCTGAGCCTTCGGCGACGACGGCCATCTTGACGGCGCGGCTCAGCGTGTCGAGCGTGATCGGCACGTCGCTACGGTAGAGGGTGTATTGTTCGCGATCGACGTCGTCGACCTCGGTCCAGGTAATGAAGGTCTGGCCCTGGCGATAGAAGGCCTGAAGCCGGGCTGCCGCGGCGACTGGCTGTGTTGGTGTCGCCGGTGCCGCGCCTACGAGGCCAGCGATGGCTGTCATAACATACGTAGCAAGTATTGGATTCATCGTCCCGTCTCCTGCTTCTAGCGGGCGTTGGGCGTATCGCTTCGACGATGGCAGCATACCGAGCCGGACGTAACGCGGGAAGGTCAGGCCGGCCGGCTGGGCGTGGTCCTTTCGGTGCAGCAGGAAGGCAGCGTGCCCTTGTAGGATGGTCCGCCATGGGGTACCACTTGACCTGACCAGGCAGCCGTTGTGATGCAGAATGAGCACCGATAGGCCACACCCATCTGAGACGATGACCTCGCGAGAGCGGGTCATTCGCACGTTGGACCGCCGGCCGACGGATCGCATGCCGATCGACCTGGGCTGTCACTACTCGACGGGCATCTCGGCGTTCGCGTACTGGCACCTTCGCAGACATCTGGGGCTGGCGACCGACCACATCACGGTTCCCGACGTGGTGCAGTTTTTGGCGAGGGTGGACGAAGACATTCTCGAGCGGTTCCATTGCGACTGCATGCTTCTGCATCCTGGCTGGCCGCAGACGGCGAGGTGGCGTCCGCGGGACGATTACGAGTTTGTCGTTCCCGCCGCCTTCCAACCGCAACGAAACGCCGACGGGGAGTGGTCTGTCCAGCAGAAGCGCCCGGACGGGACGGTGGCGCGGATGCGCATGCCGGCTGGCGGATTCTTCTTCGACGGTTCGTGGTTGTCCGACTGGCATGAGTGCAGCGACCAGGAGTGGCTGGCGGCCACGGCTCGCGAGGCGGAGAGAATCTACAAGGAAACCGACTACGCCACGATATACATGGGCTTTGGCGCCTATTTCAGTGAAGACCCGGATTGGCTCTGCAAGATGCTGACCGATCCCGATGAGTTGATCGAGGCCAACCGCCAGTGCTGCCGACGGGACATCGAGCAGGCAGGCAGGATCCTCGACGCCATGGGCCCGTACATCCAGGCTGTCTGCATCAATGCGGACATGGGCCTTCAGACCGGTCCGTTCTGCCGGCCGGCGTTGATGGAGCAGATCACGGCGCCGTTCATCAAGCAGCTATGCGACTTCATTCACCGCCACAGCGACTGCAAGGTGTTCCATCACTGTTGCGGCTCGATCAAGCCGCTGATATCGATGTTGATCGATTGCGGCGTGGACGTGCTGAATCCCGTTCAGATCTCGGCCGACAACATGGACCCGCGCGAGCTGAAGGCGGAGTTCGGCGACCGCATCGTGTTCTGGGGCGGCGGGTGCGACACGCAGAACGTCCTGGCCGTCAGAAGTCCGTCGGAAGTATCCGAGTCGGTTCGTGGGCTGATTGACGTCTTCAAGCCGGGCGGGGGCTTCGTGTTCAACCAGGTACACAACATCATGGGCGACGTGCCGCCAGAGAACATCGTAGCCATGCTCGAAACGGCCTACGAGGAAAGTTGGTATTGACACAGCCACACGGTCAGACCGTTGTAACGGCTCGACGGGCCTGCATCGCGATCGGCGCCTGGGTGCTGGCGGGCGTGCTATGGGCCGGCTGCCGGACGAGTGGGTTGGGCACCAGGCAGGACCTGGGCGTCCAAGGCGTCGACGGGCGCGAGGCGCAAAGCGAGGAGGTCGAAGCGGTGACCGATCTGCAGCTCGACGGTCCGTTCCCGCGTGTAACGGTCAGCTCGGAGGAGCTCTCTCGGCTTCGGGCGGCATGGCGCGGGACGGGGCCGAAGCATGATCTCGTGGCCCAACTGATCCACGATGCGGCCGCCGCAAGCGAGCAGCCGATGGTCTTCCCTCCCCGTGGGGGCCAACACAATCAGTGGTACCAATGCGATGCCTGTCAGATCGCGCTGGAGACTATCGATGAGCATCACCATCGCTGCCCGACGTGCGGAAAGGTCTACTCCGGGCCTCCTTATGACGACGCGCTGTTCACCGATCGACACACCATAAACCTGGCGCGGGCCCGGCGGGCGGCGTGGGCATGGGCAATTGCGGGCGATCGGCGGTTCGCCGAGGACGCGGCATCGATCCTGCGAGGTTACGCACAGCGATATCTGACGTATCCGTTCCACGACAACCAAGCCCGAACCGGTGACGAAGCGTCCAAGACCGGCGGCCGGCTGATGTGTCAGACATTGGGCGAGGCCAGCAGTTTGACGAGATGGATTGCCCCGACCTGCGACCTGATCCACGACTCCGGTGTTCTGACCGCTGACGATCACACGGCCATCCGCGACAAGCTCATCCGCCCTATGCTGGAAGGGATCGTGCGGCATCAGGCGGGCAAGAGCAACTGGCAGACGTGGCACAACGCCGCGATGGTCTGCGGCGGCGCGGTGTTGGGCGACCCGGCGTGGGTGCGACGCGGGATCGACGATCCGGACCACGGCTTGCGCTTCCAGCTCGAGACTTCGATCACGCCGGAGGGCATGTGGTACGAGAACAGCTGGGGCTACCACTTCTACGCGCTACAGGCCTTGGTAGCGACGGCGGAGGCGGCGGGTCGTTTGGGAATCGACTTGTGGGAGCATCCGCGGCTGCGGGCAGCATTCGCGCTTCCGTTGCAGTATCGCATGGCCGACGGGACCTTGCCGCGATTCGGCGATGCCACGGATACCCGTCTGGACGCGGCGGGCGTGAGGCGTCTGTATGAACGGGCCTGGCGGGCGTACCCGCAGGCCGGCTTTGAAGGCGTACTGGGTTCGCAGCCCACGTTCGGGTCGGTCCTGACGGGGCGGGCTTTAAGCGAAGCCGCACTTGAACAGCCCGGCAGCTGTGTATTCGAATCAACCGGACACGCGATTCTGCGGAGTTGGGGAGAGGCAGCGCTGACGGCTGCGATGACGTTCGGGCCACACGGCGGCTTCCATGGACATTTCGACAAGCTGAGTTTCGTGTTCTTCGGCTGGGGACGGGAGCTGGGCGTGGACCGTGGGCGGGCTGCGAGTCAGGCCTATCGCCTGCCGATCCACAAGCACTGGTATCGTGCTTCGGTCAGCCATAATACGGTGGTGGTTGACGGGGCGTCGCAGTCTGAGGCCGCCGGCGAACTGGAACTTTTTGCTGCGGGGGGAGGTTGCGCCGCTGTGGCGGCTGTATGTCGCGAGGGCTACGAGGGCGTGTTACACCGCCGGTTGCTGGTGTTGACGCCCACGTATCTGGTGGTTGTTGATGATCTGACATCAGATCGTCCGCGGCGCTTTACCTGGCTGTATCACAGCCGAAGCGAGCGCATTGCATGCAACACAGCAAACCGTCCGGCCAAGTTGGATGATGGCTTCGAGGGTGCCGAATACATTCAGAGCATCCGCGGCGGGCACACGGACGGGCCCGTGCCGATATCCTTTGCCGACGAGCGCGGCGTGACATACGTCTTGCTGGCGGCGGGTGGGGACACGGAGGTGCACGTCGGCGACGGGCCGGGAAAGTCGGTTGACGACCGTGTGCCGTTGGCGGCGATCACCCGATGCGGAACGCGCGTGCGGTTTGCCGCGGTTTTGGAGCCCGTACGGGCCGATGCCCAGGCTGCGGTGCGGCAGATCGAACTGGGAGGCCAGGGCAATTCTGCGACTTTGCGGGTGAATCGAGGCGACGGGGCGGACCGGGTTACCTGGGCACCAGGCTCTGTATCTGTAGACATCGACGGTAAGCGGATGGTAAGCTGGCCGGAATAGCGGCCCTTGACGGACCGGTCGAGGGTAGCCTCTGCACGGCCAAGAGGTGTGATGCGGTTGCTTCAAGCAACTTGATGCCGGCGCCGAGACGCCGATGTCAGATGAGGAGAAATGATGGGCGACGATCCTTTGACCCCGTACGGCAACCGGCCGATGGTTACTCCCATCGTCAACGCCGTCAACTATGAGTACGCTTCGTTTGAGGTGTTGCGGCAGATCACGGACGGCGAAATCGACGGCTACACCTATCATCGCGACGACAACCCGACCGTACGCACGGTGGAGAAGGCCATCGCCAAATTGGAGGGGGCCGACGACGCCGTCATCTGTACCACGGGGATGGCGGCATGCACCATGGTGTACCTGACGTACCTGAGCACAGGCGACCATCTGATCATTTTCCATGACGTCTACGGTGCGAACTATAAGGTTTCGCTCATTCTGGAACGGATGGGCATCGAGATCACGTGGCTGGATGCATCCGACAGCAACGCGGTCGGCGACCACCTCAAGCCGAACACAAAGATGATCTTTTGTGAGACGCCCAGCAATCCGTTGTGCAAGGTCGTCGACATCGCGACCACTCGCCGTCACGCCGATCGGGTCGGAGCCATGCTGGTCGTCGACAACACATTCGCCACGCCGTATCACCAGAAGCCATTGTCGCTCGGCGCGCATCTGGTGGTGCACAGCGCCACGAAAGGCCTGGGCGGCCACAACGACCTGATGGCGGGGGCCATCGCCGGCCCGAAGGACGACTACAACGAGCTATGGTTCACGCGCCAGGCCATCGGCACGACTCTGGATCCCCACTCGGCGTTTCTGCTCGAGCGCGGCCTGAAGACTCTGGACCTGCGTGCGGAGAAGATGGCGGTCAATGCACAAGCGATGGCCGAATTCCTGGCGGCGCATCCGAAGGTATCGCAAGTCAACTACCCGGGACTCGAGTCCGACCCGGGCCACCAACTCGCCTGCAAGCAGATGGAGCACGGATTCGGCGGCGTGCTGGCGTTCAACGTCGGCGAAGGCCAGGAAGACGCCAAGCGGCTCATCAAAGCGTTGAAGACGATCTACCATGCGGTGAGCCTGGGAGCCACCGAGTCGCTGATCTGCATCCCCCATTTGACGACGATGCTCTACCTTCCGCCCGAACGCCGGGAGCTGTTCGGTGTGCTGCCCAACACCGTACGACTGGCAGCCGGGATCGAGAACACCGAACGGCTGTTGGAGGATCTCGAGCAGGCGCTGGCGAAGGTATGACGGGATCTCCCGCCGCCCACGCCTATCCTGTGACCGTCCGGGGATAGAGATCGGCGGCATGCAGCCACCGGCGATACTCATCCAACAAAAAGGGCGGCGTTCCTGCCAGATAGTGATTGCGGGATCGGCCACCCGGGTATTGCCATTCAATCAGATAGAAGGTCTGGTCGTTCGGGTCGACGGCGATCTGCCCAAGGCGGGTTACGCTGTCGGCTGCGGCGGTGGCACGGCCGTTTAGGACGATCCGGTCGGCCCGGACGTCGCGCACGGTAAAGTCGATGGGGATATCGCCGTTGGTGTCGTTGCAGGCCAGCAGGTGCTGCCGCCCGTCCTGGGGCTCGCCCAACATGAGGCAGAGCAACTGCTGCGACGTGCGAATGGTGTAGTAGGCAAGCTTCCTGATGAAGTAATAGTCGACCACCGCATCGGAGAACTGGGGCCAGCCGTCCAACAGATTCCACCACAGGATTCCCGTCCGACGCCACTTGCCACAGCGAAACCACTCGATAAAAAACTTCTTGGCCTCGGCCTGGGTTGCTTGACTGGCAAACGCGAACTCCTCCAGCGTATCGGGCACCTGGCCGAACAGCTCGCGGATCTGGTTGGCCATGAGCTCGACGCGACTGCCGTACAGGTCAACCTCGGGCACGGGATTGGTGGCATGAAGGCGCCACTCGTCGTTGTCGCGCCACGGCCAGACCTTGTCGGGTGAGAGAAACTTGCGCAGCGACGCCGGGGCAGGGCAGCCGTGATAGCCGATCTCGCTGACGAAGTGGCAGCATGCGGCCGTGTAGAACTCGGCCTTGAAGTAGCCTCGCGGACCCCAGAGGTGATTCTCGGGCACGAGGTCCTGTCCGACCTCAAAGGCTGTCGCATCGACGTAGGGCGAACTCGGCAAATAGGGGCGTGTTGGATCTTCCTGTTGCAGGATCGCCGGCAGCAATTGGCGCGTCAGCACGTTGCAGTTGGGGTCGCCGCGCCCGAACCACCCGTAGGCCCAATCGCACTCGTTGTCGCCGCACCACAAGGCCAGCGACGGGTGCTGACGCAGGCGGCGGATGACCTTTTGCGCCTCGGCCGTCAGTCGCTTCCGGAAGTTGTCATCCTGTGGGTACAGCGCGCAGGCCATGGCGAAGTCCTGCCAGACGAGGATGCCCTTTTGGTCGCAGAGATCGAAGAACAGGTCACTTTCGTACACATTCCCGCCCCAGCAGCGAAGCATGTTGCATTCGAGGTCTTCAGCCATTTCAAGGGCGCGCTGTGTTCGCCCCGCGTCGCGTGCGTGCAGTGCGTCCAGCGGGACCCAGTTGGTGCCGCGTATGAAAATCCGCTCGCCGTTAACGCGGAAGCAGAATTCGCCCTCGCCGTTGGCGTTGGTAACGCTGGTGCGGTCGAGCTGAACGGTGCGGATGCCGTGGCGAAAACAAAGCTCATCGACCTGCTGCCCGTTCTTTGCCAACCGTACCGTCACATCGTAAAGATTCGGTTGTCCCCGTCCGCGAGGCCACCAGAGAGATGGCTGCTCGACGGGTATCACGAGTCGACCGGCTTCAAACATCAACGGCTGCGATGCGGCAAAATGCGATCGACCGCATGCACCCTCGATGGAGATCTCATAGTCGTCATCCGAGCCGGGAGACGTCCTTGCACGATAGTACAGCACTAGGTCTGCCGCTTGACGATCTTCTGCGACGCGGCGCGTTTCGAGAAACGCACTTTCGAGACGTTCGGTCGGTCTGAAGGCCAGGCTCACCGGGCGCCAGATGCCCGCCGAGACCATCCGCGGCATGATGTCCCACCCGTACATATGGGGCGCCTTGCGGACGTAGAGGCTCTCGACGTTGATCGCGTTGGCGCACGTTCCGGGCGGATACTCAAATCGCTTTGCCTCCTCGACCGCGGGCCGGATGTGCACGAGCAACTCGTTCTCGCCGCCCAGACGCCCGGTCACGTCCAAAACGTGCTCGACCAGCATGTTGTCAGTCGAGCCGATCCGCTGGCCGTTGAGGAAGATGTCCGCAAAACAGTCGACGCCCTCCAAAAGCAGAAACGCGTCGTGGCCTATACGGTCCTC
>Ga0272441_10015571_pt1 | contig 10634 bp, 2 predicted proteins | sample SSMProp6N_FD_193582 | JGI IMG/M metagenome (GOLD analysis project Ga0272441, IMG submission 193582) | Marine sediment archaeal communities from Little Sippewissett salt marsh, Falmouth, MA, United States - SSM-Prop-6N | ecosystem: Environmental > Aquatic > Marine > Wetlands > Sediment ...
ATGTGCATCAACATGGGCAAACAGATCAGCAAGCTGGAGGTCAAGACGTTTGAAGTTGTCTTCAGCCTCAAGGCTCGAAGGCCCAAACGTATGGCCGACATAATCAGTAGACGACAGGCTGATGGCGAGATAATCAAGCACATCATCCTGGCCCAAGTTTTCAGCCGTGATCAGCGCCTTGGCAAAATCAACGGTGATTTCATCTCCGGCCGGGCTCAACGTCAGCAGCGTCGTGTATAACTTGCCATCGGCCGGCCCCCAATTATGCGGAAACGTCCTGCCAAACCCGGCGATATTGACCTCCCATGGCTGATCGTCATGGTCGGCAAACATGTACTTTTCCCGGTCATGTAAGAGGGTCCAGTCACGGTTGGCGTAGGATGCAACCTTGCCCGCTGCATCCCATTCAGCCATCCATGCGGGGTAGTCGTCGCGGTAATAGGTGCTAGTGACGAAGCGGCCCTCGGCCTTGGAAAACCAATAGGCGGTGCCGGCCTGGCCGGCCATCGAGATCGCCCCTCTATCCTTTATGGAAACAGCAAATATCTTGGCGTCAGGGCCAAAATGCGACGCGATCTCATCCGCCAAGGTCGATGACAGGATATTGCGCGGCGACCGGCCATCCGCTGTCGCCAAGCGCTGGGTCGGGTCGATCTCCGTCGCCGCGTCAACGCCGGCAGCGCCGACAAGTGGAAAATCGGCATCCTGAACATTATAGAACGGCATGCGCGTTTGCCGGTCGAACCACAGATTGGCGACCATACCATGGATTGCAGGGTCAGCCCCCGTCGCAATGGTGGTGTGGCCGACGACGGTCTCCGTATTGGCGTGGCGGTGATGGGCGCTGGCATAATTTATGCCATCAAACATCAGGTAAAAAAAGCCGTCGTCCCCAATGCCTCGGCCGTAGCGGTCTATGAAGTTGCCACGCAATTGATCCACGGTAATTTGCAGAACCAGTGTTGGGTATCCATAGTCGTAATCATCGTAATCTTGCGCGGGCAGTACTTTTGAGAACGACACCAGCGCCGCTACGGTAAAGACCGCAAGGCGGCACATATGCCGCGTAAGCACCGCCGAACGTCTATGTGGCATTCTGTAAACTCCCACCTTAGCCGCGGGCACCCGCACGCCTTCTTGCGCCGCCCACACCCGCGTTGACCTCACGGCCGGATCGCCGGTTACGCCGCGGGGCCCGCCAGCGCGTCAATGAAATCACTCAGTTTCCGGACGACAGCACTATGAAACGGGTTCCAACGCAGACGCGTGAATGTCGATGCAGAAATTTTTAACACGCCCCGCTCGCCGCGCGGCGTCACGATCCCCAGCCGCACACCCGTATACGCAGCGGGCGGATCATTTCCGTAGACCGGATCTTGCCGCGAAAACGGCAAAGCCACATGAGTAAGAGAATAAGTGGACGCAGGCCACGACAGCCCCGGCTCGCTGAGCACGATGGTATTGTCCCCCGCCGCCCGCGTCTTCAAGACAACTTGATTGCTCGCCGGGCTTTTATTCGTGACCAAGGTCACGTCATAGGGCCGCGCCTCACCCTCCAGCAGCGCGCCGACATCGAAATTCACCGACAGCAGGCCTTGCGCCACAAACAAACGGTTTACGTCAAAGACAACCAGGTGATGGCCACCGGGCGCGAGCCGGTCAAACAGCTGATTCACCACCGCCGGCGCCCGCACGGTGGCATCCACAGCCGATTGAAACGCTAGGATCGGCGGCATGTCGCCAAGCTTTCCCGCTTCCGCAAGGTTGCTTAGGCCGGCTTGGTTGGCAAGGGTGATGCGGCGGACTTGAGTGCCGGCGTTGACGGCGAAAGAGCCGTATTTATAGGGCTCGATTTCCGGCAGAACATCCGTCCACGCCAGTTTATCCAAGCCCAGCAGCCGGCCGATGCGCGCTTGCCAAATGGCAGCCGCGGCAAGCGGCGAAACGGCGATTTCCGGTGACAGCAAGATAAGACCCGCCGGCCGCACCAGATCCGGCGCGTTTACCGATGCAATGGCGTGCTCCAAAGCCAAGGCGGCGCCGTTGGAATAGCCAATAATGAATATCGGCTTGCCGCCCATCCGCGCATCCATCGCCGCCATCGCCAGGCGTACGGCGGCCACCATGTCTTCGTATTGCGTATGGACCAAGCCGCTGGGCGCCGTGCCATGGCCGGGCAAGCGCAGGCCCAAAACGTGCGCGCCACGGCTGTGCAACTCATCGCCGATAGAGCGCAAACTATAGGGCCCGTCGGAATAGCCATGCAGCAGCACGACCCCATAGGCTGCATCGGCGGCCGCAAGCTCAAACGTCCGGTTCCAGTTCCGTGGCCAGTTTTCCGGGTCCGACCGGCTACCGCTCGCATAACGGTCGAAATCCGTGTTCTGACTAGGTTCGAAGCGGTCGTAGACCTCCCGCCGCAACTGCGCAAACAGCCGGTCTTCCAAGGCGAGATACTCACCCAGCGTGGTGATCGGCGTAGTGTCGGTAAACTCTTCATCGAGATGAACGGTATGCCAGACGCTTAAATCGTCTTTGTTGTCCAAATACATGACGGCCGCGACGAGCGCCGCAGCGACCGCACCGACCATGGCAATCGCCAGCACCCGTGCAACACGCACCAGTAGACGCGCCACCCTAGACCGCAGCATCAACGCCCTCCTGTCCAACCAGGCCGATAGCGTACATGGACTGCTGGCATCCGCAAGCCGTCAAGACCGCGAAGCCATTTGGTTGGGTGATGGGTACCTGTTCGGTTAATCGGCCTCAGGCGGCGCGCACCCAGAAATCCCCAATATGGCGCACAGACCTCTGGTAAACCGCGCCCACAAGGATGGCGCGCCGGCGTGTGTCTTCTTGTTTAGTTTTTTTTTGCAGCATCTTGAATGGCCGCCACCCCTTCACCGACGCCGATGAGCGACAGGGTAAGCGTTACGGATTGAGCTGGGTCAGGGCCGGTTGCATAACTCACTTCCATTTCGTTGCCTGCATCCAGAAGCTCCAGCACCCCCGGCTCTTCAAGGCGCGCGATGCAGCCGCGCGCGGCGCACGTCTGAAACTCTTGGCGCTTCGGCGTGCCGCCGTCGATGGTGATGGTCACGCCCGCGGGCAGCCAAACGCTCAGCGGTGTGGTCACTGCGAGGGCGGGTTCGCCGCCGTCTTCAAGCCCGAGCACCTGCGCTTCCATAACCAGCGCGTTGTTTTCGCGCACCGCGCGTTGAAACAGAGCACAGCGGGTTTCGCTAGGCCCCAACGCCTGGCACGCAAGCCCCCACTCGCCAAAGCTCGCAGGCTGCTGCGCCCGGCTGCTGTCAGCAGCCATCAACGGGGCACCAAGCACAAGTGCCAATAAAGCCAGTATTTTCGCTGTGCGGGTCATTGGCATAAGAGCATCATTATCCTTGTTTGTTAGAAGCTGCTCGAGAACCGCAGCAAGAAGCCATGCGCATTACGTTGATCGTTCAGCGCCGCATTGTACCCGAACCGCAGCGACGTGCTGCTGGTCAACGCCACGCCTGCGCTAAAGCCAAGGTCGAGGAAATCCCGCCCATCGGAGCTGGAACTGCGGGTCAGATCGGTCTGGGTGCTGTCATTCACGAAGGTGCCGGAAATCCGTTGCCGCGTATCAGCGTACTCATGCAGCCAGCCAACTTGGCCTGTCAAGAACAGCGGCTTGCCGATGGCGTTAGTCCGCCAGCGCGCCTCCATGCCCACGAGGCTGCGAACGCTGTTTTCGCTCTCGTTGCGGGCCTGGAAATTCTCCAAGCTGTCGCCGCGTTCGGTATAGCCGTCGCGGTTGAGCCAGCCTGCGCTTATCCCCACCACCGGCGCCGCCATAACCGTATCTGTGACGTTAAACCAATACCGGCCTTCCGCCGCTAAGCTATAGGTGTTGGCGTTGAAGTCCGAACGCGCTGTGCCTGTCGCCGTCTGGCGGCTTTGGGAGACGTCGGAATAGGCATAGCCGGCCCAGCCGCGCGCATCCCACGGCCCATTGAGATACATCGACCACAGATACGTCTCGAAGCGGTCTTCGTCGGCGTCCGACCCGGTGCCGGCCCGGTAGTCTTGCGCGCCGAAATTCAGCGCAATGCCCGTCCACAGATTGCTGCCTTCATTATTATAGATGCGGCCGCCGGCGCCGATGGTGCCGGCAATATCGCTTTCGCGCGCATCGCCGCCAACGGACTGGTCACGGTTGCCGAACCCGCCGGAGACGCTGGCAAACGCACACCGGCCTGACGACGCAACGCCGCCAACTTCAAGGTCGCAGCGCGGCGCCCGGCGATTTGACGCCCGCAACGGAATGGGTGCCGGCGCCAGGCTCTGCAGCACGACGGGCGGCGCTGGCGCGTCGGTATCCGCCGGTGCCATGCCGCTGACAACCAGAACGACGTCCGTCTCCTCCGAGGAGGCATCCGCTACGCCATCCACATAGTCCAGCGCCACGTCGTCTTCCGACAGCGCCACGAACTGGGTGCCGCCCAAGCCTTCGGCGGCGCGCAGCACCACATAGCGCAGCTCATTTGCCGTGTTGCCGTCCGCCGCCAATGCGGTCTCAAAACTCTCCGGCGTGCCCATTTGCTGCAGCACGACCGCACCGCCTGTCAGGGTGCCGGTGCCGCTCACGTCTATCAGGTCGGCGTCCGCTGCCGCCGCCGGATCGTCCAGCGTGTTGCGGCCAAACAGCGCGCCGTCTTGGATGTTAGTCAGATCCGCCGGCGCGCGGAACCCAAGCTCGTAGGTGCCGCTTTGCACGTAATCACCATCCACGCGCAACGTGCCGATGCCGCCGCCGCCCGGGGATATGGTGCCCTGAACCGTGGCGGCGCCGAAGGCCCCCGACGCCCCGGCAGGCCGGGTGAAGATGGTGCCAACACCGGAAAGCGTCGCCCCAGCGGCGATGGTGACGTTTTGCGCCCTAAGCGCACTTGCAGGATCGACAAGCGCGAGCGCCCCACGCTCCAGGGCAATAGACGACCCCGCCGCGCCGCCCGTATCCAGGGTGGCCATCGAGCCGGGCACCGTTGCTGCGGCCACCGTAAAGCTGCCCGTGGCATCGGCTGTTGGGTTTAAGGTGATGGTTTCAAAGCCGGTGAAATCCTGTTCGGTGAGGGTGCGGCCGCCCGCGGGCGCATCAAGCATCAGGCTATCGGTGCCGCCGCCGCCGGCGCTGGTGCCCGATATTGCCCCGGTCTGCGCAACGATCAGCGCATCATCGCCGTCACCAAGGTCAATATCGCCGGTGATCGCGCCTGCCGTATCCACCGTCTGCATGCCAAGATCGCCAATAATGCCATTAGTGCCGGCATCCAAGGTGGCGCCGGCGATATTCCGCAGGGCCGTGGTGCTGCCGGCCAGGCCATCACCCATGGAGAGGTCCGACATCACCTCAAGGGCGCCGCGGTTTTCCAGCGTGCCGTCTTCAAGGTCGAGGCCGCCACGCAACAGGCCGCCTGCGAGCAGCGTCAACTGGCCGTCGCCTTGCTTGCTGAGGCGGTCATCGTCGCCCCCGGCAACCGCCGCCGATAGCGTAAGGTCAAAGGCTTGCGTATCCACCTGTGCGACAGCCGCACCGGGCGCATCCACCGAAACCGTGTTGGCAAGCGTTAGATCGGCAGCAACCGCCTGCAGCACGGTACCATCCGCCAACGCCACGCTGCCCGGCCCAAGCGCTCCGTCGGTGCCTACCGCCAGCGTACCATCGGAGACCGCCGTGCCGCCGGCATAGGTGCTGTCGGCCGTGAGGATCAGCCGGCCATCCCCTTGCTTGTCTAAGATGCCGCTGCCCTGCAGCGCCACGTCGATGGTCGTATCAAGACCGGCATCGACATTGATGAACCCGCCGGTACCTAGCGACAGACCGCCGCCCGCACCGGTAACGAGCTGGTAGTCGCCGGTCACGAATTGCAGACCTTCAAACGCCTGCACGCCTTCCACCGTGACGACGCCGGTACTGCCGGCAAAAATGCCGATGCCGCTGCCCCACGGCGCGTTCGGCGTACCGGTATCGGTCGTCCAATTCGTGTTGGCGGCGTTCCACGTAGACGTGCCGCCATCAATCACACCATCGCCGGTAAAATTCGGGCCATCCCAGAACTGCACCAGCACCCCAGGCGTCGTGACGACCAGGTTCACCTGGTTGGCCACCACCGTTTGGACGGTGCCGCTCAAGCCGCCGGGCAGCACGCCGGCAATATCGAGCGTGAGATCCGTCAGGGTACCGCCAAAATCGATCAGCCGGTACACGCCGGCAGTAAAGGTGCCGCCATCGCTTTCGGCCACCGTGAGATTGCCGTCGAGAACGAGGTCGCCGGTGACGGTGATCAGATCGTTGAACATGCCGCCGACCATGCCAGCTTCACCCAGTTCAAACGCCAGCAGCGAGGTGTCCGTCAGGGTCAAATCCCCATCGAATGTAAGCTGGCCGACACTGTTGCCGGGCGACAAGGTACCGGCCGCCATGGTGCTGCCGAACACCGTTCCAATGCCTGACACGGTGGTGCCGTCTGCCGCCATCACCGTTGCGGCGCGTACCGAGCTTTCGGTCTCGATCAGCGCCAATTGCCCGCTATTGAGCGCCACCGACGACCCGGCGCCGGTGCCCGCATCCAGCGTCGCCGCTGCCATCGGCGCGGTGGCGCCGAGAACGGTGAAGGTGCCATCGGCGCCGGCATCGGCGTTCAAATTGATGGTCTCGAAATTGACAAAATCGCCTTCGTCGAGGGAACGGCCAGCCATCGCCGCGTCAATCTCTAAGCTGTCGATACCCGCCCCGCCGTCGCTTTCGCCGATAATCGTGCCTGTGGTGCTCAAGGCCAGCGTGTCCGCGCCGCCGCCAAGGTCGAGACGCCCGGCGGTGGCGTCCATGTCGAGCAGCGTAATGGTACCGTCATTGGTGATCGTTTGCGCGCCACCATCCCCGATAATGGCGCCGGCGGTGCTGCCAGCGAGCCCGACATTGACCGTTGCGTCGGCGGTGTTCACGAATGTGGCCAAACCGTCGAAGGTAATGGCCCGCTCCACCGTAAGCGACTGCTGGTTTTCCAGCGCCCCCGCCACGTCGCCGCCCGGCGAATTGGCCGCGCCGACCCGGACAAAGCCGGAAAGATCATCGTCCGGAACAATGCTGGCGGTGACGGAGCTGGCAAATATCGCCGGCCCTTCAATATCGAAGGTGTTTGTCGATAGAGACGACCCGCCGATCATCACGTTATCCGGATCGTCAAAGGCGAAAATCACAATCCCGCCGCCGCCTTTGGCGATCTGCTCAAAATTAGTCGGCTCGCCGCCGCTGCCGCCGATCGCCGGTGGGCTGGTCAAGGTCACCTGGCCGGTCTCCAAGCTGTATCTTAGCGTATCGGTTCCCAGGCCCCCATCGACCAAGCCGTTGATCGCCCCGGGCACCATAATCGCCCCCGCCCCTGCATCCAGCAAAAACACCTCAAGCTCATCATTGCCGTCACCGAGGGAGATGTCGCCGTTATAGGCGCCGAAGAAGTTCACCACGCTGTCATCGCCGCCGCCGAGATCGATGGTGGCATTGATGGTGCCGGCGTTGAAGATCTCCTGGCGCTCAAAATCGCCGGTGATCGCTAGTGTTGGTGATCCGGAAATGGAGGATGCATCCGTCACCACACGCAATTCGGTGATGGCGTCGGCGTCAGACCCGGCGCCCATCAGCAGCGGGCCGTCGAGTGTCAGCGTGCCGGTCACCGGGCTCGATAGATCAGCATTGCCTATTTCCAACGCGCCGCCGAAGATACGGCCGTCGGCCGCCGACAGGGCGCTGGTAATCTGCGTTTCAAAGGCGCCCAGCTTCTCCAGCGTTTCAAACTCGCTAAACGTATTGTCAAACGCCTGGTCGGCGGCTTGCGCATCGAACACCAACAGGTCGCTGCCCGCCCCACCCGTTGCCGCACCGGTGAACACCGTCGCATCGGTCAGTTCCAGCCGGTCGGCGTCCGCGCCCAGATCGATATCGCCGATCGTTTCGGCGGTGCCCAGCAATTGCACCGTGTCATTTTGCCCGGCCAGTTCAATACCACCAGTGATCACGCCTGCATTGATGACGGTATCCGACCCCAAAACGCCATTGATTGCCAGACCCACCCGCCCTGAGCCGTCATCCATCGCGTCGTCATTACCGGTGATCGTGGCGCCTTGCTCATTTGTGATGGTGTAGGCCTGGTCTTCGCCATCCCCGATCCCGGCAACAAAGGCACCCATAATGATTGCGTCGCGGGAGGCGGTGATGACGCCACCGGTTTGGTTGACGAGACTGCTGGTCGCATTGAACTCAACCGCGTCATCGGCCAGAAAACCGGCCCGTGTTTCTATCCGGCCTGAAGTGATCACAGTAGTGTCGGACGAGCTGGAAATCCCCGACGCGCCGATCAGGGTGCCTGCGTTTTCTATGGTCAGCTGATTGACGCTCGCGTTGGCCCGGATCGCGTGGTCCAGACCAAGCCCGCCGGTGTTTTCGATCGTTGCGCCGGCTTCGTTGATGATTGTCGGCAGGGTGCCGCCAGACAGGTTGACCGCCGCGCCGCTGGTGCCGCCGCTGGTCGCGCGGATCACGCCACCCGTCCGGTTTGTGAGCGTCGTCGAGCCCATATCCGCCAGGAAAAACCCGGAGTTGACCCCCTCGACCAGTCCGGAATTGGTAATGTCACCAGCTGTTGCGATAATTTGTACGGCTTCGGCGCCCGAGATAATATTGCCATTGTTGACAATCGGACCCGCGACACCTTGAACTTGCACGGCATCGTTGCCCGCGATGATATCGCCATGGTTCTCAAAGGCACTTGCATTTCCCTGGATCTCCACTGCGATGCCGGTAGAACGGATCTCTCCCGAGTTCTGCACCGTAAAGTCCGTGACGTTCACGCTGGCAAAGACCGCCGTCTCGGCGCCAGTCCCATCATTGGTCCGGATCACAGCGCCTGCTTCATTGACCAGACCACCCGACCCCTGATCGATGAGTAGCGCTGCGGTCGAGTTCCCCCCAAAGATCCCCGTTTCGCTGGTTGTTTCGATCACGCCGCCGGACCGGTTGTAGAGCGTTATGCCAGTCAGATTGTCGATTTCGATGCCGTCATTGCCGGTGGCGGAAATCAGACCGCTGTTTTCAAAGCTGGCGAGGTCCCCTTCGATATCGACCGCAATGCCCCGATTGGCGATGATGTCGCCCGAGTTTTCGAAGGTCAGGCCAATGACGCCGCTCTCAACCAGAACCGCGCGCGACAGGTCGCTCAAACTGGCCGCGCCCGGTGCGGTCAATTGAATGGTCCCGCTGTTGATGAACCCGCCGCTGCCGCCAAACAGTTCGACAACCTCGACACCGCTCTGTGCCGGATCGCTGTTTTCGATTGTTCCGGAGTTCATCAGCGTCTGACCGTTCAGATCCGACACGAAGACACCGGCAGTTCGGCCGCTGATGGTGCCGTCGTTCTCAAACGCCGTGCCTGCGCCGTTCGCGACAAGCGCGTTGATGGAGACACCCTGCGCCGTGCCGGTGATCGTGCCTGTATTGACCAGCGACCCGGACCCATTCAGCGCAATGCCGTTGCCGGCCAGCCCCGAGATTTCCCCGGCATTCTCGATCAGTTGCGTGCCGCTGGCACCCAGGACACCGGTGGTTGCGGATGTCAGCTCTGCCCCGGCCGTGTTCACGAAGGACGTGCCGTCAAGCATTGACAGGCCGTCGTCCAGCGTCAGCGCGCCCCGGTTCTCCAGTATGCCCGCAACCAAATCGGCGCCGTCGAGCGTGCTGGCGGCGTCGACGATTAGACGGCCTTGTCCCTGCTTGCTGAGCGCTCCGGTCCCCCTGAGCTCAACAGCAACGGTGGCCTCAATATCCTCATCGACGGAGATGAAACCGCCAGAGCCCAACGACAGCGCACCATCCGTGCCGGTTACTAGCTGGTAATCATTGACGACGAACTGCAGACCTACGAACGCTTGCTCGCCCTCCACCGTTACGATGCCGCTGGTGCCCGCGAAGGTGCCGACGCCGCTGTCCCATGGTGCGTTGCCGCCGCCGTCACCTTCGGTCCAGTTGGTGTTGGCGGCATTCCAGACATCGGTGCCGCCATCGATTGTGCCGTTGCCAGGGGCCCGGTCGGTGCCGTCCCAGAACTGTACGGAAACACCGGCGTCCGCCACCACGAGGTTGACCTGCTGGGCCACATCGGTCTGCACCGTCCCGGCCAGCGCGTTGGGCAAAAAGCCGCTAATGACGAGACCCTGATCGGTGATCGCGCCGTCATAATTGATCAGGCGATAAACGCCCGTCGTGAAGTCACCGTCAGTGCTTTCAGTTACCGTCAGACTGCCGTCGAGCACCAGGTTCCCGGTCACCACAATCAGGTCGTTGAACATGCCGCCCGGCGCCGCGGTCAGCGGATCAGGTCCGGCCTCACCCAGCTCAAACGCCAGGAGCGAGGTCTCTGACAGGGTCAGATCGCCGTCGATGGTGATCTGGCCGACGCTGTTGCCGGGCGACAGGGTGCCGGACGCAACGGTGTTGCCAAACACCGTTCCAATACCAGAGACCGTCGTAGCGGCGGCCGCCGTCACCGTCTCAGCGCGCACAGAACTCGTTCCATCGCTTAGAGCCAGCGTCCCCGCCG
>Ga0272441_10015572_pt1 | contig 10634 bp, 8 predicted proteins | sample SSMProp6N_FD_193582 | JGI IMG/M metagenome (GOLD analysis project Ga0272441, IMG submission 193582) | Marine sediment archaeal communities from Little Sippewissett salt marsh, Falmouth, MA, United States - SSM-Prop-6N | ecosystem: Environmental > Aquatic > Marine > Wetlands > Sediment ...
TTCGGGAAGCTCGGATGACAACGTTGTCCATCGGATGTATTCCACGCGGAAGCGGTCTGTTTCCTCCACAGGAGAGATTACAAGATCGGTCAAACCGAAAACGAAATGGCCATCAGGCAGAGGTGGACGGCCCGCCTCGATCCAGTCCGGGGCGTTATTGAAAAAGCTCTCCTGCTCAACCCCTTCCCTGACCCGTGAAATGACAAACAGGGTGGTAACCTGATTCAGATATATTTTACCCGCATTCCCGGTGACGCATTCCTGCATGGTTTCATGGTCCAGTCTGTTTTGGCTGTCGTAGAAGAGGCGAATTACCTCCATCCGGCTGAGCCCTTCGGTTTTATCCGGCTCGAGTGCAGTCCGGATGAAGGGAGTGGCGATAAACACTGCACCTATCAGGATCGCTATGGTCACCAGGACTGTCGTCCCGTGTTTTTTTCGAAAGCTGACGAGGCCGAGCCTTCGGTGCGCCTTTCTGGTCACGGAACGGGCTTCGCGGACCCGTTTCTCCTTTTCTGAAGAACCAATCTCCTCGAAGGGGGACTCTTCTGCCCAACCATCAATCATGGAGAAAAAACTTTCCAGGGTGGGGACACGTTCCAGCACCAGGACGGTGTAGAGGGTGTCGGCGATGTTTCGCTGCAGAGACGGTAGATATTCATGGGGGTGGACCGCCGGAGGTTTTTTCTGCAGAGAGGTTGCTTCTTCCTGTTTGGCGCTATTAGCGATCAAAACACGGTGCAGGCGCCTGAGACTCCGATATATCAGTTCATCAGTCCCCTTGATTCCCGGCGGGAGGTATTCCGGAGCGGATTCACGATTGAGTATCTCGCCGAGGACGGGGTGGAGAAAGTAGAAGCGCATGGATTCATCTATGAAAACCGAGTCGATATAAAATGCGCCTGCTTCGGGGCCTTCATCTGCCTGCAGCATCAAAAGGTAGTGCAGTAGGGTCCTCAAATTTCTAATGACCCTCGAGGGCGGTCCGGAAAATATGGAATCCAGGGTATTCAGCTCCTGTTGGCGGTTCTTTTTAATCCTCGGAAAGGTGATGTAAAGCCATCCTCCGTGTTCGGCCAGGCCGGTCCAGCGCCATTCATGGATCTGTCCCTCCGAAATCATCCATCCAGGGCTGGATGCAGGACTCCCTATGCTTTTATGCAGTCCGGAACTGCTCCGGGAAAGCCGAATAGCAGGATGGCTGCCGCTCTCGCGTTCAAGTACGGTAATCAGGGGGGGGCGGTCGGATGACATCTTTTTTCTACTCCTTTTCGCTGAAAATGATTGCTTCGAATACGAAGAGACGTCGTCGCGGGTCGGAGATACAATCCGAATGGAGACCGGCTTTCAGACAGAGATGATGAAGAAACTGATCACGGTCCCAGCCCTGTTCAACCGGAACCTGAGGCAGCAGCACCCCGGACCGTCCCTCCAGTTCGATATACACCCCGTGAACCCCCACCTCTACCTCCCCGGGAGACTCGATTTTCCTGAGAGGAGTGAGGACCGATATCTCTATTTCCACCTCTTGAAACTCCTCCTCAGAGAGGGGAGGAAAGCGGGGATCCTGGAAAGCGCTCGATCGGGCAAGGTCCTGTATTGCTTCGAAGAGGGGCTCGTGAGCGACAATGTGGCCGATACAGCCGCGAAGCTCGCCGCTTATCCGTAGAGTGACGAAGGCTCCGCAGGGTTCCAGAAGATTTTGTCCGGGCTGCTCATAGCGGGGCGGTTTTGTCGAGAGCCTGGAACGTATACTCTCCCGTGCCGTCCGAAGCAGCAACTCTTTTTCATCTGATTCTAAAGAAAAACTCATATTACCACCTCCTGGGAAGTAGATTCATGATATCCGCAGAACGAGCCATACCATACTTCACGGTGCTCCGGATGCACCGGTCCGGAAGAGCGTATCATCAGAGGGAGAAAACGCAATGCCTCATTGAAACAGAGAACAGCGGTGAGTACTGCACCGGAGCCGCAGGCGGTCTTTTCACCCAGGTCGCAGATGTGCCTCAGAACCTTATCCGGTGCTGCCTCCAGGGCTGCTATAAACTCCTCCGACTCCCTGAAGGCGGTCTCCTGATGGACAAATCTGCTGAGATTGGTGGAGACAAGGGTGAGTGTCTCCGGGGATGAGAAGTCCATCACTTCAAGGAGGCTTTCAGCTGTTCTCCTGGCCAGACCCGGTGAATTATTGCCGAGGAGGACCGGTACGATCCGGGCTTGTGGAAAAGTCCGCAGAATGAAGGGGAGCTGGAGCTCCTGGGCGTGTTCTTCAGTAAAGGGGACCTCCTCTACCGTGAAAACGGATGAATCCCGCTTCAGTTTTTCCGTAACGGCGGAATCGACCTCCAGGCTTCCTCCCGGGATTTCAAAGGAAGAGTATGGCGGGAGAATAGCATGCCCGGTCTTGTCGCGATGGAGGGTTGAGAGAAGGAGCACACGACGGACATCCCCGGCCCCGCCGCCCTCGACCAGGGTGGAAAAGGCGGAGGCGATAAGTGATCCGATATGATCGTACGCCGCGTGGGGAACAATCAGGACCCGGGGATTTCCCTTTCCCGACAGTCCCGTCGACAGGGCTGTGCTCCTGAAGATCTCCGTGCCCTCCTGCATAAGTGTGTCGAGCTCACCGGCAAGGTCACTGGGATCTGATGGATAGAGAACGCCAGCGGCTATCGGTGTACGTATGGTTTGATTTCGCTCCATGTCCCCATTATCACCGACTATGCGGTCTGTTTCAATGCTTTCCTATTCGCTGCGGCTGAGAAGGCGGTCCAGACGCTTTTTATCAAGATGAATTGAAAGGTTCTTCTCATGGGTCGGAAGGACCAGCCCCTGTTTGCCCTCCTTGGCTCTGCGGAGATGTTTGACCTGGGTGTAATAGAGCTCAGCTTTTCCTGCCGTCCGACCTTTGGAATAGTGGAGGGCCAGGTTGCCGGCGTCCAGGAGGGTCTCCAGCGGGACCGTCTTGCCTGCAATGTATTTGATGAAAACGTAGCCGCCGGGATAGTCCCTGGTATGGAGCCAGTAGTCGTTTCCCCTGACATATCGTCGGAGGAGGGTATCGTTCTCCCGGGCGGTCCTGCCGACGAGGATGGTGAAGGGACCGGAGGAGAAACGGAGTCCGGGGACGGCCTGTCTGCTTTCGGCAGCCTTGACAGGCTTGTAAGCGTCGAGAAATTTATTAAAGGCTCCGAGTCGTTCTACGGGATCTTCAACGGCCAGGAGACGGTCCGCTTCCTGGACGAAAGATGAGAGTGACTCCTGCAGGTTTTCAATCTCCTCCTGTAGACGTTCAACCTTCCTGCGGTCCTTCCGGTACTGCTGATAGTAGTATTCGGCGTTCTGTTGGGCAGTGAGGGCAGGATCCAGTTCTATCTCAACCATCCGCTCACCATGATAGAAATCGGGTAGACGCACCTCCACGCTTTTCGGGGGGATCTCATACAGATGGGCCATGAGGATATCACCGATCTCTTTCTGCTGTTCGATCTGTTCAGGAGGGGAGTACTCCTCACGCAGCTTTTCCAGTTTCTCCTCTAGGAAGTTCTTCTGTCGTTCTATCAGTGCGCGGACCCGTTCTTCTTGTTTGGAAAGCTCCCCCTCCTGTTCCCGGCGGCGATATTCCGCTTCGATGAAGGCGTTGAAGCTGGATCCGGATGGATGGGGCCGAACCTGAAACTCCCTCCCACCGTCGGACTGCCGGGAGGCGGTACTCCTGATGAGTTCTTCCGGATTGAAGTGTTTTCCCGACACCTCCTCCCGTTTCGGACGACGGTAAAAAGCGTCGAGGATGGTGAAATCGCTGTCGACGGCGATGACATTTCCGGCGCCCCCCCAAAGGCGGAGGAAGAGAATGGTGATTTCACCGGCCCTCTGTACTTCAAAGCGTACGATCCTCTCCCCATCGATCTGTCCGACGGAAATTATGCGACCGCCCTGGATCCGGGAGCGAAGCATCTGGGCGAAACGCTGGAGGGGTACCTGATTTTTCACCGCTTTGCTGAGAGCATGAAGCCGGGTCCCCCCCTGACTGAGGGAGATCATCAGGGAAAAGGGCTTCTTCGGATTGTAGAGATCGAAAATCAGGGTGCGGAAATCAGGTTGACGGATCTTTTGGATCGAAGCGTTCTCCATCTCCAGCTCGGAGAGGATGAGATTGATCTCCTTCCAGTTGAGAGACACCGGTTACTCCAGATTTTCCGTTCGGATGGTATCGAGAAAGATTTTCTCATCGGCGCTGCTGAAAAAAACGATGTAGATGGATCGGGGGAGGTTATGGTGTTTAATAAAGTCCCCGACGGTTTGAAAGACGATTTTAGCTGCCAGCTGCTTGGGAAAGCCATACACGCCGGTGCTGATGGCGGGAAACGCGATGGTCTTGAGGCCGGTCCGGTATGCCAGATCGAGGCTATTGGCGTAAGCCTGGGCGAGGGTATTGTCTTCATCACGATTGCCACCGTGCCAGACGGGACCGACCGTATGAATCACATGGGAGGCCGGCAGCATGCCGCCGCCGGTTATGACTGCTTTTCCGGCGGGCAGCCCCTCCGGATATTGATGGGCGCGGATCTCCTTGCATTCGGCGAGAATGGAAGGGCCTCCGCTGCTGTGAATAGCCCCATCGACGCCACCGCCGCCCATCAGACTGGAATTGGCGGCGTTGACTACTGCATCGACCTTCAGAGCGGTAATATCGCCGGTCTGAACGATCATTCGTCCCTGGAAGAACTCTGTCATGTTTTACCTCCTGATAAAACCGAGACTTTGAAGAGTAGTGAAGAAGGTCTCCATATCCGCATCAGTTCCGATGGTAATCCGGATGAAATCTTCAATGCCTCTGTGGGAGAAATGGCGTACGAGGATTCCCTCCTCTTTCAAGCGTCGGTATATCTCCGCCCCCTCTACCCCCGGAAAGCGGGCAAAGATAAAATTTGCTTTGGAAGGGAGGACCTCCCAGCCGGATTTCCTGAGCCGCCAAGTAACGTTCTCGCGGGTTTCGATGATACGCCCCCTGATGTCCAGGAAATAATCCTCCTCCTGCAGCACGGTGCACGTAATATCCTGGGTCATGCGGTTCAGGGGATAGGAGTTGAATGAATCCTTCACCGCGAAGAGGGTCTTGATGAGCTTCCGGTCTCCCAGGGCAAAGCCGACCCGCAATCCCGCCAGGCACCTGCTTTTGGAGAAGGTGTGAACGACCAGCAGGTTGGGAAAATCCCGGATGAGAGAGGCACAGCTCTCGGCACCGAAGTCGACATAGGCTTCGTCGATGATACATATCCGATCGGAGCGATAGGAGCGGAGAAAGGACTCAATAGTCCTGCGTTCTATGCTTATGCCGGTGGGGGCGTTGGGATTGGCGATCACCACTCCGGCGTGCTCTTTTTCATTAATATAGTCATTGAGATCGATGGAGAAATCCTTGCACAGGGGGAGCCTTCGGCTGGAAAGCCCGTAGAAGGTGCAGTAGACCGGGTAGAAGCTGTATGTATGTTCCGGAAAAAGGACCGGGCCGTTGTCAGGGTCGAAGAAGGCGAAAAAGGCGAATGAGAGGATCTCGTCCGAACCGTTACCGAAAAAGACCTCTTCCGGATCGAGGGAGTACCGTTCGGCCAGAATCCGTCGGGGGGCGGTGAACTGAGGATCCGGGTAGAGCCGCAGCCCTTCGGCATCGTAATCACGCAATTGGGCTGACACGGACGGAGGGGGCGGATAGGGGCTCTCGTTGGTATTGAGCTTGATGTATTTTCTGTTCTGCGGCTGTTCGCCGGCGACGTAGGGGGTCAGGGACGCGGCCCTGGATGATACGATGGATGAATTCATACAACCTCCGTTTGTTCCATGCTTTGCCTGTCCATAAGCAGGTGGCGGAGCTCGGCTACCATGTAGAAGCTCCCGGTTACCAGAATCGGCCTCCTGGATCCCGAAATCCGGAGGGCTTCGCGGAGCGCATCAGCCGGCTTCGGCTCTAAACGGACCCCTTCGGAAAAGCTGTGAAAAAGCTCGAAGAGCTGATCGGGATTACTCTGCTTGAAGGTCCCGGGAGTGGAAATAATAATATCGTTGATCCGTGCGGTGAGTGCCGCCGCCATCCCGGCGGCATCCTTCCCCTCTACGGAACCAAAGATACAGATCCCTTCATTACCGAAAACCTCTCCGAACGCCTCAACTGTTCGGGAGAGGGAGACGGGAGTGTGGGCCCCGTCCAGGATCACCGGGGGATCGGACCCCATAATCTCCATGCGCCCTGGAAGCCGGGCTTCAAATAATGCGGTGCGCAAGCCCGGCCAGGAGGAACTTCCTCTCCGAATAATGCCCTCTTCCTGCAGTACCTTCAAGGCCAGGAGGGCCAAACCGGCGTTTTCGGCCTGGGTGTTCCCCAGCATGGAGAGGTCCATGGAGAAATCTCCATCCGGCACATCGCTCTTTTTACAGCTGCCCTGTCTGCGGTTTCCACCCGCAGGGGCCGTCTTCTTTTTCCATCGAAAGGAGACCACGGTCCCGTTTCTGGTCAGTCGGCTCTCCGTGCAGGGAAGCAGATCGGGGAGGAAGAAAAAGCGGCCGCCCTGCCTTGCCGTATGTTCCTCAAGGACCCTTCGAGCCTCCGGAAAGCGCTGGGCAGCGGCGAAAACGGGCACTTCCGGCTTGATGATGCCGGCCTTCTCGGCGGCCACCTCCGGGATGGTGTTTCCCAGAATGTTGGTGTGTTCAAGCTCTACAGGGGTGATCAGTACAGCGATCGGATCAATCACGTTGGTGGCGTCGAGTCTCCCTCCGATACCGGTCTCGATTACTGCCATGTTGCAGCCCGCAGCCCGGTATATGAGGAAGGCCAGGAGGGTAAAGAGCTCAAAGGCGGTCGGTTCGTTTTCATCCATGCCGGTATAGCGGCGCAAGTTTTCCATTTCCGCGATGATCCTTTTTCCCTCCTGCAGATAGAGAGCATCGGGAAAGAAGTCCCCTGCGCATGAAATCCGCTCCCGGTAGTCGGCTACATGGGGGGAGGCGTAGAGTCCGGTTTTGTACCCGCAGACTGTCAGGGCCCGGGCGAGATAGAGGGCAGTGGAGCCCTTGCCTTTTGAGCCGGCGATATGGATGCAGCGGACAGTGTGATGGGGATTGTCAAAGTAGTTCAGCAAAGCCCGCATCCGGTCGAGGCGATATTCCCTGATCGTCTGTTTGCGGGTTTTTTCAAAATTCACAAAAGAAGCAAAATATTCGAAAATTTCCCGGGGAGCGGTATACATACTTTTCAATCCCTGCGTAGTTTAAGAGCATTGCCGTGGCTTATAAATCCTTCATAATCGGCCAGGCGGATAACATGCTCCTTCAGACGGCGATATCCAGCTGCCTCGGCATATACCACGGAAGAGTACTTCATGAAATCCCGGACGGATACCGGGGAATAGGTGGTCGCCCAACCGCCGGTAGGCAGGACCGCGTTTGCTCCGGTAGCGTAGTTGGCGGCGGAAAAGGGGAGGTGCTCTCCGATCAGGATCTCTCCGGCGTTTCGGATCGAGTCGAGGAGGGTGAATGGTTCGGCGGTACGGAGTTGGAGATGTTCGGGAGCAAATCGGTTGACGATCTCCACTGCGGTGTGGATGTTTTCGGTGAGGATAATGCCGCCGTAGCGGTCGAACACATCCTCGAGGAAGCCGCGCCGCGGTTCGGGAATATCCTTCATCAGCCGATCCGCATGTTTCTTCACCTCCGAGGCCAGGTCCGGAGAATTCGTTAACAATACCGCACAGGAATCGCTGCCATGTTCGGCCTCCACCATCAGATCCAGGGCGGTGTTCCAGGAATCGGCGCTGTCGTCGGCTATGATCATCGATTCGGAAGGCCCCGCAGGAAGACCGGTGTCAACGCTTCCGGAAAGCAGTCTTTTGGCGGCGCTGACGTATCTGCTGCCCGGTCCGATGATCTTTTTGACCGCCGGGATGCTCTCGGTACCGTAGGCGAGGGCTGCTACGGCCTGGGCCCCGCCGACCCGGAAAACCTGTTCGATCCCCATGAGCCTGGCGGTAAAGAGGCAGGCCGGGTCCGCCGTTCCGTCTCTGCCAGGAGGAGAGACAATCGCAATATTCGGTACACCGGCAATCTTTGCGGGTACTGCGAGCATGTACAGCATTGAGGGAAAACTGCCCCGGCCGCGGGGTACATACAGTCCCGCCGAATCAATCGGGAAGGCCCTTTCCCCCGAAATCAGTCCCTCACCGAGAGGGATGAAGGTGGTCCCCTCGGGTTTCTGCGCCGCGTGAAAATCCCACACGGTACGGACGGCGAATTCCAGGGATTTTTTCAAGTCCGGATCGAGATCTCTTTCCGCTGCATCAAACTCAGCGGATTCCACCAACAGGGGCATCTTCTCCAGGTCCGTTCCGTCGAACTCCACACTGTATTTTCTGAGGGCTTTGTCACCGTCACGCCTGACCCTATCAATGATCCTCTGTACAGAGGGATATACTTCTGAGATGTCGGTCTCGGACCTGCTGAAGAGTGACTGTTTCTCTTCTTCTGAAAGCTCTTTCCAGGAGCGGATCTGCATCGGCATTCTTCTATCCTTCTCAATGATGAGAATTACTGTAGTACACTCCCCCGAGACAGTCAATGTGATGGAAGCTTGAAAAAAAACGTAATATTTCCGAGTATACATTCATGATCATTCAGGGAGTACCCATCGGGACCTACAGTACGGACTGCCCCTACATATCGGGAAACAGCTTTGAATCGGAAAATATACTGATGAAAAGCATCGACGGGGAGGGCCTGGACTACCTGCTCTCCTACGGTTTTCGCCATTTCGGCCAGCACTTCTTTCGACCGATATGTACCGATTGCCATCAGTGTATTCCCATTCGGGTATCGGTGAGGGATTTTGCTCCTTCGCGAAGTTTCAAGAGGGTCTATGCAAAGGGGAGGAATCTAAGGTACATAATCGGCCATCCCGAACCGACGGAGGAGAAATTCGTCCTCTATCAGGCCCATACCGAACGTTTTGAGGAGAAGGACACCGTTACATACGAGAGTTTTGTTGAATCATTTTTCCATCCCTTTCCATTCAGCAGGGAGTTGCGGATATACGACGGGCACAGGCTGATCGCTGTCAGCCATTACGACACAGCCTCGACCAGCCTTTCGGCTGTATACTGTTATTGGGATGTGAAGGCATCTGATTACAGTCCGGGTACCCTTGCGATTCTAAAGGAGCTGGAGATCGCCCGGGAGCAAGCCCTCTCCTGGGTGTATCTTGGGTACTTTGTTCCCGAGAACAAGCACATGAATTATAAGGCCCGGTTCAGACCCAACGAGGTCCTTCTTTCGGAGGAGAGGTGGGTCCCCTTTTATCAGAACAGGAACCGGAATTGCGATCCGGTCATTCTGCAGCAGGGTTTTCAAGCTTTCGGCCGGCTCGTATGGGAGTAGGATGCATAAGTTGCACTTGTGTTCCCTGTATGCATCGGATATAGTTGGGAGAGAACGACGGTAAAGGAGGAGCTATGCGCAGGAATATTACCCCGTGGAAATTTTTGGATGAGTACAAGCCTTCCCATTTTAGGGGAGAATGGCCGACACTTCCGGAGCTTTTTGCCATCAGTGCAGAGCGTTACCCCGATCGAAAGTGCTTCAGCATCTATGAACCGGACAATCTTTTTATGACATATACCGAAGCCTATCAGGCTATTGTTGAGGTATCGAACCATCTGGTGAAACTGGGAGTCAAAAAGGGCGACCGGGTCGCATTGACCGGAAAAAATTCCCCCGAATGGACTGTCGGATATCTTGCGATCCTCTTCGCCGGCGGAGTTGTCGTACCTATAGATTACCAGCTGAAGGATGAGGAGATCGCGGGACTGATACAGTTCTCCGATGCGAAGGTCCTCCTGATAGACGAGGAGAAGCACGACACCATCGGCAAAGACAAAGCCCTCAAACTCAAGGAGACGATCTCCCTCTCCCCAAAGAAGGAGAAGTACATCCTGGACATCAGAGAGGCGGAACACAAGGATCGCGAGCAACCGGAGGAGAAGGACCTGGCGGCGATTCTGTATACATCCGGCACGACCGGAAACCAGAAGGGGGTCATGCTGACCCATAAAAACTTCGTCAGCGACTGTTTTCTTGCACAGGCCCACATGAACCTCTATCCCGAGGACGTTTTTTATGCCCTCCTTCCCCTGCACCACTCCTATACAATGTTGGCGGTATTCATCGAGGCAATTTCCGTCGGGGCCGAGATAGTGTTCGCCAAGAAACTGGTGGTCAAGCAGATCCTGAAGGACCTCAAACAGGGGCAGGTGACGATGTTCCTCGGTATTCCTATGCTGTTCAACAAACTCCTCAAAGGTTTGCTGAGGGGGATCCGCGAAAAGGGGGTTCTGGTTTATGGACTTATCAGAGGCCTCATGATGTTCAGCGGCTTTATCAAAAAGACCTTCGGCGTGAATCCGGGCAAGAAGATGTTCAACGGAATCCTGAAGAAGCTGTCCCTCGATACAAACCGCATCTGTATTTGCGGCGGAGGGCCGCTCCCCTCGTCAACCTTCGGCATGTTCAACCAGCTGGGGATAGACTTTGTACAGGGGTACGGGCTGACCGAGACATCTCCCATCCTTACTCTCAATCCTGTG
>Ga0272441_10015574_pt1 | contig 10633 bp, 9 predicted proteins | sample SSMProp6N_FD_193582 | JGI IMG/M metagenome (GOLD analysis project Ga0272441, IMG submission 193582) | Marine sediment archaeal communities from Little Sippewissett salt marsh, Falmouth, MA, United States - SSM-Prop-6N | ecosystem: Environmental > Aquatic > Marine > Wetlands > Sediment ...
TTCGACCTCCTACACAACGCTCTGGCGCGCCTGGAGCAACCCGGCGCCGCCCCGGGCGCGGTCCTGGCGTACTTTCAGTTGCGGATCGCCCGCCATGCGGGCCTGCTGGGCGCCCTGGGCGCCTGCGTGACGTGCGGGCGGCCAGTCGGCCCGCGTGGAGCGTACTTCACCAGCGCCGACGGCGGGCTGCTGTGTGCCGACTGCGAGGCCTCGGCGACGGAGAAGATCGCGGTGCCTCCGGCGGCGCTGGCGGGTCTGGCCGCCGTGGCGGCGGCCGAGGCGGGCCGGCGGACCAGACTGCACGAGGCCCAGGCCCGCGCGGTCAACGCGCTGCTGGCCTATCACGTCCAGTACCAACTCGGCCGACGCCTCAACGCCGCTGCCGGCGCCATCGGATGACGCCGTGCGGATGGGCATTGCCAACGCCCCGCCAATGGCTAGGATGCGCGGCAGAGTTTTAGCTCGAAAGGAACCCGCCATGCTGAGTCTGTCCGGGATCTTCGGCCGATCGCCGTTCGAGCCGCTGGTGGACCATGCCAGGAAAGTGCAGGATTGCGTGGCCCTGGTCCGCCCTATCGCCGACGCGATCATCGCGCGCGATGCCAAACGCCTCAAGGAACTCCAGCACGAAATGTCCAGGACCGAATATGAGGCGGACCTGCTGAAGGACCGCGCCCGCCAGCGACTGCCCACGCGCTACTTCCTGCCCGTCAACCGCGAGGACGTCGCGCGCTTCCTGCACCAGATGGACAAGATGGCCGACGACGCGGAGGACTTCGCCGTCGCGGCGACCTTCCGGACGATCCACTTGCCCGCCGAACTCCACGGCGACTTCCTGGCGCTGGTGGAAAAGATTGCCCAGGTCTCCGAGAGCCTGCTGGAGGTGGCCGAAGACCTGGCTCAACTTCAGAAAGCGGCCTTCGTCGGGCCTGAGGCCGACAACGTCCTGACGAAGATCCAGCAGGTCTGCCACATGGAGTGGGAGTCCGACAAACTCAGCCGCCGGTTCGCCCGCGCCTACTATGCCTCCGGGGACGTGGACACGGCGGACATCCTGATCCTGGAGAAGTTATGTGTGGCGCTGACCGGCATTGCCGACCACGCCGAGAACGTCGGCAAGAACCTTCGCCTGATGATCGCACGAAGGTAGCGTCCGAATCGCGCGGGGGCCGGCCTTGCTGACGCCGACCGTCCTACTCGCGATCGCCCTGGCGGCGGGGCTGTACATGGCGTGGAACATCGGCGCCAACGACGTCGCCAACGCCATGGGGACCTCCGTCGGGTCCGGCGCGCTGACGATGCGGAAGGCGATCGTCCTGGCGGGCATCTTCGAGTTCTGCGGGGCCTTCTTCGTCGGGTCGAACGTCTCCGACACGATCCGTGGGGGGATCGTCCCGGCGGCGACGTTCGGGGCATCTCCGGAGATGCTGGGGATTGGGATGCTGTCGGCGCTTCTGGCGGCAGCGTTGTGGTTGAACGTGGCGACGTTCTTCGGCCAGCCCGTCTCGACGACGCACGCTATCATCGGCGCGGTCATCGGATTTGCGTTGGTGGCGGCGGGCCCGGGGTCGGTGCGCTGGTCGAAGACCGGCGCGATCGCCGCCAGTTGGGTGATCTCCCCGCTGGTCGGGGGCGTGCTGGCCTACCTGGTCTACCGGGCGGTGCGCCGGTTCGTTCTCCGCCACCGGCACCCGATTCTGGCGGCCAGGGCCGTGGTGCCCCTGGCCGCCGGATCGGTCGTCTGCATTGTGACCCTGTCGGTCCTGTACAAGGGCCTGCCCAAGTTGCGCCTGGACCTGCCGCTGGTTCAGGCCCTGCCGGTGGCGCTGGCGGCGGGCGCCGCGGCGGCGCTGGTGGCCCGCTTGGCGATCGTCCGCAGCATGCGCGACCGCCACATCCGGGCACGCGACCGCAACGCCGTCATCGAGCGATGGTTCGGACGCATCCAGCCGATCACCGCGTGCTACATGGCCTTCGCCCACGGGGCCAACGACGTCGCCAACGCCATCGGGCCGCTGGCCGGGGTCGTCAGCGTCTTCAGTGGCCAGGGGACGCTGGCGACCAAGACCGTCGTGCCGCCCTGGCTTCTGGCGCTGGGCGGGGCGGGCATCGTCGTCGGCCTGGCGACCTACGGGTACAAGGTGATCCAGGCCGTTGGGAGGAAGATCACCGAGATCACGCCCACTCGCGGCTTCGCCGCCGAGTTCGGCACCGCCACCACGGTGCTGGTCTGCTCGAAGATGGGCCTGCCGATCTCCACAACATTCGTGCTGGTCGGGGCGGTCATGGGCGTGGGAATCGCCCGCGGCTTCGCCGCCATCGACCTGACGGTCATCCGGCGAATCTTCACGTCCTGGGTGATCACGATCCCGATCTCGGCGGCCTTTGCCGCGGTGATTTACTGGGTCCTGATGGGGCTTCGGGGTTGATCGCTGGCGGGGATTTCACTCGGCTGGATCGTTGGCACGGCGGGGGCCGGGCGGTATAATGCCGCTGGGCCGGGGCCCCTGGACGCGCTGCGGCAGAAAGGACACGCAAACGATGGCGTCGTCAGCCACGAACCGATGGGCGATTCTCTCGGCTGGAGCCGTCTTGGCGGCCGGGGGGATGTGGACGTCCTCGGCCGGCAAAGACGAACTCATCCGCCGCGACGGGCAGTGGGTCCGTCGGGCCGAGCCCAAGGAAGGCACTCCCGCCGGCGAGGCCGCCATCGTCCGCGGCGACCTGGACCGCAAGGACCATCGCGCAGCCGCCAAGCACGCCAAGCGATTCCTGAAACGCTACCCCGCCGACCCGCTGCGGGAGGAGGTCCTGGGGATGGCCGGCGACGCCCAACTGGGTCGCCATCGCTACTGGCAGGCGTATGAGTTCTACGAGAGGCAACTGGCCGAATTCCCCAACGGCCGGCGCGTCCCCTGGGCGCTGCGGCGCGAGATGGAGGTGGCGCAGGCATTCCTGGCGGGTAAGAAGCGGATCGTGGCAAAGATCTTCCGTCTGCCCGCCTACGACGACGGACTGGAGATCCTCCAACGGATCGCCGCCCACGCCCCCGGGACGGCCCAGGCCGAGCGGGCCTTGCTGACGGTCGGGGACTATCACTTCGGCAAGGGCAACTGGGCGGCGGCGGCCGACGCCTACGACGCGTTCGGGAAACTGCACCCCAACAGCACCCGCGCCGCCTACGCCGAACGACGCGCCGCCGGCGCCTTCCACAACGCCTATCGCGGGCCCGCCTTCGACGAAACTCCCCTCCTCGAGGCCGAGCAACGCTACAAGGCCTTCCAACGCCATCACCCCGCCGCGGCGGCCAAGGCCCGCGTGGACGACATCCTCAAACGGATTCACTCGGCTCGAGCGCGGAAGCAATTCGAGATCGGGCAGTTTTACCTGCGGACGGGCAAGCCCTCGGCGGCAGCGTTCTACTTCGAGACGGTCGTCAAGCACTACGGCGGCACGCCGTGGGCGGCGCGGTCGCGGCGGTTCCTGGCGAAGCCCGGGCCTCCGGCCAACGTCTCGGCGACGACCCAGCCGGCGACCGCGACGAAACCGGCCCCGCCGGCCAATCCCAAGGCCGACAAGGACACACAGTGATGAGAGCGATCCGGGTCATATCGGCCTCGGCGGCGGGGATGCTGCTGGTCGCTCTGGCCGCGGGCGGCTGCACCAACCCTGACCCGACCCAGGGCTGGACCACGCGAAGCCAGTTCCGACAGGACGTCAAGACCGTCGCCGTACCCATCTGGCGGCGCGGCACTGCCGAATACCGCCGGGATATCGAGATCCGACTGACCAACGCCCTCCGCAAGCGGATCGAGGAGCAGACCCCCTACAAGGTGGTGGACCGCGCCCGCGCCGACACGGTCCTGAGCGGCACGCTGGTCAAAGCCACCCAACGCGTACTGAGTTTCGACCCGCGCACGGGCACGGCCCGCGAGATCCAGTTGCGCCTCATCGTGGACTTCACCTGGAAGGACCTGCGCACCGGCAAGAACCTACGCGAGGAGAAGAACTACCCCGTCGCCGCCGATTACATTCCCACTGAGCCGTTCCGGGAGGACTTCTTTCAGGGCAGCACGGACGCGTTGGACAAACTGGCCCAGCGGATCGTGGAGCAACTGGCGGAGGACTGGTGACGCCCGGCCGGGGGAGGCGGGTTTTCGATGCGGGGCGTCGCCCGTCCGGCCGATGCATACACTACCCCTGGGTCGGAGATCGTCCGGCCCCCGGGCTCGCATTCGGCGACGCCGCCGGATAAAATGGTGCTGGAAACTGTCCTGCCCGCGTTCATGAGGCCTTAGCGACCAGAGCCTATGCCGGAAGACCCGTCCAACCTCCCGCCCAAGCGCCCCGCGCCGCCCCCGGTGCGGTTCGGGCGGAACCTCATGGGATGGATCGTTTTCGCCGTCCTGGCGGTCCTGCTGCTGTCGTGGTCGCTGGAACGGTTCGACCGGCGGGCGGAACTGACGCCGGGACAGTTCTGGGCTTATGCTCGCGAAGGGCAGATTCGCTCGCTCGTGGTCAAGTCCGATCGCGTCGAAGGCGAGTTGATGCCCAACATCAAGGGGCGAGAGAAGGGCGCGCCCGCGAAGTTCCAGATGCCCGTCAACTTCGAGCAGGACCGGGAGTTCATCAAGCGCCTCTATGAAGTCCTGCCCGAGCGGACGCAATGGAAGTACGAAGAGCCGCCGGGGCTGTTCGAGCGGATCCTGCCCTACGTGGTCCTGTACGGCGGGCTGTTCCTTCTGATTTGGTTCCTGCTGTTCCGGCGGATCGGGCAGGCCGGAGGCGGCGGGGGGTTCCTGGGCAGTTTCGGGCGAAGCCGCCATCGCGTCACGACCAAGGAACACACCAACGTCACCTTCGACGACGTCGCCGGTATCGACGAGGCCAAGGATGAGGTGCTCGAGATCATCGAGTTCCTCAAGAGCCCGCGGAAGTTCCAGCGCCTGGGCGGGCGGATCCCGCGCGGCGTGCTGCTGGTGGGCGAACCGGGTTGCGGCAAGACGCTGCTGGCCAAGGCCATCGCCGGCGAGGCGGAGGTGCCGTTCTTCTCCATTTCCGGCAGCGACTTCGTGGAGATGTTCGTGGGCGTGGGCGCGTCGCGCGTGCGCGACCTGTTCCGCCAGGCGAAGGAATCGGCCCCGTGCATCATCTTTCTCGACGAGATCGACGCCGTCGGGCGCCGGCGCGGGGCGGGCTTCAACGGCGGCGGGCACGACGAGCGCGAGCAAACCCTCAACGCCATCCTCGTCGAGATGGACGGGTTCAGCACGAGCGACCAGATCATCGTCATTGCGGCGACCAACCGCATGGACGTCCTGGACCCGGCCTTGACGCGCCCGGGGCGGTTCGACCGTCAGATCCAGGTGCCCCTGCCGGACATCAAGGGGCGCTACGAGATCCTGAAGATCTACGCCGCCAAAGTCCGGTGCGGCCCGGACGTGGACCTCCAGCGCCTGGCGCGGGGCACGCCGATGTTCAGCGGCGCGGATCTGGCCGCGCTGATCAACGAGGCCGCCATCGCCGCGACCATGGCCGAGAAGGAGTACATCGAACTGGCGGACCTGGAAGAGGCCCGCGACAAGGTCCGCTGGGGGCGGGCGCGCAAAAGCCGCGCCATCGACGAGCGCGAGAAGGAGATGACCGCCTACCACGAGGCGGGGCACGCCATCGTCCAACTGCTCAGCCCCGAGGCCGACCCGCTGCACAAGGTCTCGATCATCCCCCGCGGGGTCATGGGCGGCGCGACGTTCTCCCTGCCGGAGAAGGACCGCTACATGTACACTCGGCGGTGGTGCGAGGCGTTCATCCGCGTCGCCGTCGCCGGGCGCATCGCCGAGGAGATGTTCTGCGGCGACGTGGACAGCGGGGCGGCGTCCGACATCGCCCAAGCCACCGACGTCGCCCGCAAAATGGTCATGGAATGGGGGATGTCCGACAAGTTGAGTTTCGTCCGCTACGCCCCTGGCCCGCAGCGCATGGGGTTCCTGGGCGACCTGGGGACCAAGGAATACTCCGAGAAGACCGCCGAGATCATCGACGAAGAGATCAAGGCGATCATGGCCGACGCCCACACCCAGACGCGCGAGATGCTCGAAGCCCACCGCGACGCCGTCCAGGGGATCGCCCAGGCCCTGCTGAAGTACGAGACGCTGGACGCCAACGACGTCAAGCGTCTCGTCGCCGGGCAGACGCTGGACAAGCCGTCCGTGGACGACCTGCTGGCCCAGGAAGCGGCCAAGGGCGCCCAGGCGCCCGAGACCCCGCCCCAGGCCGAATCCGACCAGGCGCCCGGCGTCGGCCCGGTGCCCGAACCCGGCTGACCCCGGTCGGGGGCCGATCATCGCCGGCAGCAGCAAGATCCAACCGTCTTTCGCTGCCCCGTCCCGCGCCCGTATAATCGACCCCGTCATGGGCACGTCGCTCGAGGACATCCTGGCGTCAGGACGCACGGGGCGGGCGGCGGTCATGGGAATCCTCAATGTCACGCCGGACAGTTTCTCCGACGGGGGCGAGTTCTTCGATCCGGCCGCGGCCGTGGTCCACGCCCTGCGCCTGGTCGCCGAGGGCGCCGACATCATCGACATCGGGTCCGAATCCACCCGCCCCGGCTCCGAGCGCGTGCCGCCCGCCGAGCAGATCCGCCGAATCGAGCCGGTTCTGCCGGAAGTCGCCAAACTCGACACGATCGTCAGCATTGACACAACGCGCCACGAGGTGGCCGAGTTCGCCCTCGACGCCGGGGCGGCGATCGTCAACGACGTCTCCGCCGGTCGGGACGACCCGGAGATCCTCCCGCTGGCGGCGGCGCGCGGCGCGGCGGTGGTCCTGATGCACATGCTCGGGCAGCCCAAGACGATGCAGCAGGCGCCCCACTACGACGACGTGGTCGGCGAGGTCCGCGCCTTTCTGGCCTCGCGCCTGGCCGCGGCCGAAGCCGCCGGCGTGCCGCGCGGGCGATGCATCGTCGATCCCGGCATCGGCTTCGGAAAACTCCTGCCGCACAACCTGGCGCTGCTGTTGGGCGTCGGATCGCTGACAGACTTGGGCGTGCCGGTCTTGGTCGGTCCCAGCCGGAAACGCTTCATCGGCGAGATCGCCGGAGCCGATGACGTCGGCCGGCGCCTCGGCGGGACGATCGCGGCGTGCTTGGCCGCGCGGGCGGGCGGGGCGACGATCTTCCGCGCCCACGACGTTGCCGACGTCGCCCAGGCCTTGGCTGTCGCCGACGCCATTCGCGCCGCCCGCGGCGCCTGAGCGCGCCGCCGGACCTCGATCCGAGGAAATTGTGGCCCCGTGCGCTGCAGGCGCGCCCCGAGGGGTGACGATGTAGTCTGTGTCCTTTATAATAAGCGTGGCGTTGCCGGAGACCGGCGGCGCGGGCGATGAGGAACGGACGTGGGCGAACTGATCCGGGGCATCACGAACTACCTGCACCGCGTGGGGACGTACGACCTGCTCGAGGTGATGGTGGAGATGGTGCTGATCGCCCTGGTGGTCTGGTGGACGGTGCGGTTCCTTCGGGGCACGCGGGGAGCGAACCTGGTCAAGGGCACGGCGGTGATGCTGGCGACGGTGTACCTGTGCATCCGCCTGCTGCCCAAGGGCGCCAGCCGGGGATGGGACCGCATCGGATTCCTCTACGGCAAGTTCCTGCTGTTCGCCTTCGTCGCGGTCGTGGTGGCGTTCCAGCCTGAACTGCGCCGGGCCCTGGCGCAGTTGGGCCGGGGGCGTTTGTTCGGCAGCGCCCGCCGCTATCTCGGTGAGGAGATCGACGCGCTGGTCGAGTCGGCGCGGTACCTGGCGCGCAACCGGATCGGGGCGATCCTCGCGGTCGAGCGCCGCGTCGGGCTGGGCGGACTGACCGAGACGGGCACGCCGATCGACGCGGAGATCACCGCGCCGCTGCTGAACTCGCTGTTCTATCCCGGGACCCCGCTGCATGACATGGGTGTGGTGGTTCAGAGCGGGCGTATCGCGGCGGCGAGTTGCCAGTTTCCGCTGGCCGAATCCGAAGAGGTGGACACCTCCCTTGGCAGCCGGCACCGCGCCGCCTTGGGCCTGGCGAGGGAAACCGACGCGGTGATCCTCGTGGTCAGCGAGGAGACCGGCGTATCTCCGTCGCCTGCGAAGGCCAGTTGGTCGTCGGGCTGGATGCCGACGCGCTGCGGGAACTGCTGCGGGCAAACCTGGCGCCGCCGCGGCGCTCCTGGGTGAGGCGTTGGCGAGGCGCCGCCCCGGCGAAACGGTAGGTCAACGAACCCATGGGCGCACAACGTGCCAATGCCAGAGCCGCCGCCGACCGGCGTTTCAGCCGGCGGTGGTGTATAGATTCGATCCGCACCGCCGCCTGGGTCGCGGTCATCACTCTTCTGATCTGGGTGTACGCGGATCTGCATTTCACCGTCACGGAGAAGGTGGAGATCGTGCTGCGGATTCACGCCGACTCGGCCGGTCGCACCATGGTCGTCATCGGCCAGACCCTCGTCCCGGTCACGATCCGCGTCAAGGGCAACAAGCACGCCATCGAGCGCCTTCGCGCGGCCAGTCTGTCGTACGATGCCGCCAAAGAACTGGGGCCGGGCGTCCACCGCGACCGCCCCACCGCCATGCTCCTGAGGCGGTTGGTGCTCTTCCGCAGCGCCGCCCTGGACCTGCTGGGCGTGGACGAGCCCCGGACCCTCACGATCCACGTGGACCCGACCCAGACCTTTGCCAACGTTCCCGTCGAGGCGGACTACTCCGGCGGGGAGCCCGACGGGCCGATCACTGTCGAGCCCAAACGGGTCACCATCCACATCCCCGTGAGTCAAATGGCGCGGGTCAACCCTGTCGGCCTGACGCTCAAGGCCGCCGTCGATTTGTCCGACCACCGCCCGGGCGAGGAGGTCCGCCAGCAGGTTGCCGTGGCCGCCCCGCCCGGTGTGGTCGGGGCGGTCGTCGAGCCGTCGAGGGTCGAGGTGGCGTTGAAGGTCGGCCTCCAGATCGCTCGAGCGACGCTCACGGTGCCGATCAACATTCAGTGGCCCAAGGTCTGGCTGGACGACGGGACCTGGACGAAGTACGACCTTGAGGGCAAGCCGTCAGAGGAGTGGACGCGTCAACTCGCCGTCGCCGGCAACCGGATCAGCCTGGAGAAACTCACCCCCGCCGACGTCCGCGCCTACATCGTGCTGACCGAGGCGGACAAGGAGCCGACGACGGCCTGGCTGACCCGCGAGGTAAAGGTCGAGTTCCAGCCGGAAGCCAGGGTTCGCCTGGCAGAACCGGCAGCCCCGGTGGAGTTCCGTCTCGTCAAGCGGACCGAAGCCCCCACGCCGTAACGGCGCGTCGCCGCAGGTCCGTTGCGCTCCGGCGCCGCCGGGCTGGCGTCTTCAGACCCGCGGGGCAGCCCGACACGGCGATTCGACACCCTTGCCCCACGCCGCCTGCCCGAGTAAAAAGACGTCACCATGGACGCAACGGACTACGTCAATCGGATCGCGACGGCGGCGCGGTCGGCGGCAGGCGTGCTGGCGGCGGCGCCCGGGCGCCAGCGCGATGCGGCGATCCTCGCCGCCGCCGGCGCGCTCCGCGAGGGCGCCGACACGCTCCGCGCCGCCAACGCCAAGGACCTCCAGGCCGCCGGCGATGCCGAACTGCCCGAGGCGATGATCGACCGCCTGACCCTGACCGATGCGCGAATCGAGGCCATGGCGGCGGCCCTCGAGGCCGTCGCCGCTCAGGTCGATCCGGTGGGGCGAACCCTCGCCGCCGCCAACCGCCCCGACGGGCTGCGCGTCGAGAAACGCCGCACGCCCCTGGGCGTCGTGGCGATCATCTTTGAATCCCGGCCCAACGTCACCGCCGACGCCGCCGCCCTGTGCCTCAAGAGCGCCAACGCCTGTGTCCTCCGCGGGGGCAAGGAGGCGATCCACTCCAACGGCGCCATCGCCGCGTGCTGTCGCGCGGGCCTGGCCGCCGCGGACCTGCCGGCCGAGGCCGTCACCGTGGTCGAAACCACCGACCGCGCGGTCGTGCCGGCGCTGGCGACGGCCGAGGGGCTGATCGACCTGATCATCCCCCGAGGCGGCGAGGGCCTCATCCGCGCCGTCGTCCAGGCCGCCACCATCCCCGTTATCAAGCACTACACCGGCAACTGCCACGTCTACGTGGACGCCGCCGCCGATCCGGCGATGGCGCGGCGGATCGTTCTCAACGCCAAGTGCCAGCGCCCCGGCGTCTGCAACGCCGCCGAGACGCTCCTGATCCACGCCGCCCATGCCGGGCCCGGCGGGCTGCTGGAGACGATCCTCGACGATCTGCTCGCCGCCGGCGTCGAACTCCGCGGCGGGCAGCGCACGCGGGCCCTGCGCGAGCCGGTCAAGCCCGCCACCGAAGCCGACTGGGACACCGAGTATCTCGCGCTCGTCTTGGCGGTGAAGGTCGTGGACGGCCTGGAGGACGCCATCGCCCACATCAACGCCCACGGCAGCCGGCACACCGACGCCATCGTCACCGCCAGCATCCCCGCGGCGGAGAGATTCGTCGCCGCCGTCGACAGCGCCTCGGTCATGGTCAACGCCTCCACCCGCCTGTCGGACGGGGGCGTTTACGGCCTGGGGGCCGAGATCGGCATCAGCACCGACAAGCT
>Ga0272441_10015577_pt1 | contig 10632 bp, 13 predicted proteins | sample SSMProp6N_FD_193582 | JGI IMG/M metagenome (GOLD analysis project Ga0272441, IMG submission 193582) | Marine sediment archaeal communities from Little Sippewissett salt marsh, Falmouth, MA, United States - SSM-Prop-6N | ecosystem: Environmental > Aquatic > Marine > Wetlands > Sediment ...
GCGGATCGGGCGCCGTGACGCCCTCACGGCGCCCGTGTCCGCACACGGGCTACCGTCTTGCCGCGAGACGCACCCGTGGCCAAGAACGGAAAGCGACGCGACACGGGCCGATACGGGCCGGCGGATATCCCACCGGTCCGCGGGTTCATCGTGGAGGGCTGTTGGAGAGGAATACTACCCCGACGGGGCGTCGCCCCAGAGGACCCGCGCTTGGGCCGCTCAGCGAAGTGCACCCACCCAAGCGACGTGCTTACCCAGCGGACCGCGGGCCAGCGCATTGACCAAGCGTCGGTCGCTGCTGACCATCACGGCCTTGAGCCGGACGGCAAGAGCGAGGTAGAGGCAGTCGTACACCGTCCGCCCGGTCCTCAGCGCCAGGGGCAGCGCGACGGCGGCGAGCTCGCTGCACGGGGTGATGCGAAGCGGGAGGCGCTGGAAGTCCGCCAGGAGGTCTTCCGCTTCCTGCTCGTCGATCTCGCGCCGGCCGTAGCGCTTCCAGACCACGTTGGCGAACTCCGCATAAATGAGGTCCGGCGCGTGGAATTCGGCCTCGGACGCCAGCAACGCCTTCGCGGCCTCGGCGTCCACCTCCCGGAAGAACGCGGCCGCGACCATACTGGCGTCAACAACCCAGGCCTTCATCGGTTCCGGTCCTCACGAATGAGCTTCGCGCTCCGCGAGAACTTCCGACCGGCGAACCGCTGTTTCCAGCCGTCCAGCATGGCCGCGATCTCTTCGCTGCCTGCCTCGGCGGCCCGCTCCAGCACGAGCCGTGCTTCGCTCTGCAGCGACCGTCCGTGCCGCCGGGCCCGCGCCCGGAGCCGCTTCATCGCCTTCGCATCCACGCCACGGATCAGAATGTCGGACATTGCACCGCTCCTTCGTTGATACGCCATACCGATATCATAATGATATCGCCGGTACGGTGGATCTGCAAGAGGAAATCGCCGGAGAGAACCCCAGGCAGGCGACCTGGGGTTCCGTGGGAGGGATGATGCTACTTGGCGACCGTGAACCGACCCTTGCCAACCTTGCGGAACCGGCTGGCCTCGCCGTTCTTCTGAAGGTCCCTCAACAGACCGCTGTAGATCGTCGCGTGCGGCGTCCGTCCCTGGGTTTCCCAGAGGCCTTTCTCCAGCATCCGCTTGACGATCTCCTGGCAGGACAGCGGCTCGCCCGCTTCGGCCAGCACCTGCGCCGCGGCGTCCAGGCCGCTCATCTTGCCGTCGGTGCGCTGGCGCGTGGCCTTGCCCGACGTCTTCGCCTTCTCGGGCGCCTTGGCCGGTGCCTCGCTGATGGTCTTGGCCGCGTTCATCTCCAGGCACCCGTGCGGCGTCTCCTTGATACGGACCACGCGGCCGCCGCGGGCGATCAGGCCTTGCCCGCATTCGCACCGGCCCTTGTGGTTCGGCAGCTCAACCACGCGCCCGCAGGCGCGGCAGGTCCCGCGCACCTTCTTGGCCGCCGTCTTCTTGGTCGCGTTCTTGTACTGCTTCTTGCTCTGCTTTGCCATTGTCCGATCTCCTTTGAGTCAGTCGTCTTCGTCGATGTCGAACACCTCGTGCCAGCACTTCTGGCACAACGGTACCGCCAGGTCGCCGAGGTCCGTTCGCGTTACCTCGATGGCGCACTCACGGCAGACCGGTCGCCCGCAGTTGTCGCACGGGCGCAGGCCGCCGTTCGGAACCACCGCCTCGCATCCCTGGCACTTCAGCATGGCCACACCTCCTTCCCGCTACTCAGCCATGTCCACGATGTACCGGAGCAGCGCGCCCAGGTCGCTCTCCGCCACAGCGACCGCCCGGCCGTCCGACGCGGACGACAAGAGCGGGTCCACCGAGTTGAGGATCGCCAGCGCCGCGGTGCGGACCGCCACGTCGGTCTTGTCCGGCTTGCCCGATTCCCAAGCGGGGAAGATCACCTTCCCGTCGCCCTCCCACATCGCGTCCGCCACCTTGCGGACCGCATCGATGTCCGATTCGTTCCAACCCATACGATTCACCTCCTTCCGGTCTGTGGGCTACAGGCCCAGTTCGTCACAGATCGCGTCGTACTCCTCGACGCCCAGCAGGTCGACGAGGAACGAGCGGAACCATTCCGCTTCGGCGTTGACGCTCTTCTTCTTCGTGGTCACCGTGCCCAGGTGGGCGGCGATGGCCGCGGCCGCCTAGGGCGACAACGTGTCTCTGATCGCCGCCACCAGACATTCCGTCGCCTCGTCGCTGATGCGCGTCGCCATATGAATCACCTCCTTTCAGTCGTCGTTGATGAGCAGGTCGACCATCTGGCGCAGGTCGCCGAGCTGCCGGAACAGCACGTCGCCCTTGGTGCGCTCGATGGCCCGGTGGAACGGGCAGGTCGATCCGCCGCCCAAGGTCCAGCCCACCTTCATCTCCGTCGCTTCGATGGCGGCGGCCAGGGCTTCCTCGACGCCGTGTTCCTTCAGGTCGCGGACCAGCGGCTCCCACACCTCGAAGTAGGCGGCCTGCGTCTCGACCATGTGCTTTGCGTCCCACTCGACCACCTGCTGCGGGTTGACCTTCACCGCCTCCAGCATCTTGGCCTGCGCCGACTCGAAGGCCTTCCGCTTGTTCACGGCGATCAGCAGCAGGTGCTCCTTGACCTCGGCCTCGTTTCGTGTCGCCATCATCATTCTCCTTTCAGTTCCCGCCGGCCCACTCCGGCGTCGGGCGTGTGGTCAGTCCGCGAACCTCTCCAGTTCACGGTAGTAGTCGTGGATCATGCTGTTGGTGCCCACGCACCCGTCCAAGGTCTCCTGCAGGCATTCGGCCATCGACCAGAGGTCATCGTGGCTGCCGGGGTCGACCTGGTGCGTGTGCTCGCCGCCCGGTGTGAGCACCGTGACCTCGATATGCTCCGCGCCGGTCTTGCGGCTGATTCGGGCAAATGCCCCCGGCAGTCCCTCGCCGTCTCGTGTCGTTCTCCTAGCTTCGCCCGCCAGTTCGATGCTCGTGATCCTCATCCTTGTCTCCTTTCCCGTGTGCTGTTACGCCAGAATCCGCCGAATCTCGTCACCGATGGCCGCCACCTGCTCCTGTACCGTCCGCCGGCGGGCGGCCCACCTCTTGGTCTGGGGCATCCGCCGCAGCTCGGCCAGAAGCCCCTCGGCCTGTGCCGTCAGGGCGTCGGCCTTCGCCTGTGCGTCTTTCCCTGTCGTATTTGCCTTCTTCATCCCTATCCTCCTTTTTATCAACAGGTTGCATCGTTCATTCCACTACCATTAAGCCATCAGAACTGCTCACTGGGAAGGGAATTGACATCTATTTTCGAGGTCACATCTGTTTGTATGTTCGATAGTTATGTGATTGAGCTGATGTTTCCGGCGGGATTCCGCTCTGAGGATATGCGATGACTGTGGGATCTCTCAAGAACTGGCCCCATCAGCACGTACGCCTGGGAGCGCGGACCGTATACTGAGAGCTGGGCTGACGACACGGCAGGCTGGCAAAGCCGAGAACGACTGATTCTATGGTATGAATTAACGCGGGGGCGAGCCCGCATGTACAAGACGCTCGGCCGTTGCCTCGACTGTCAGCGGCCACGCCCACGCGGAGATGCCGATTCGTCCCCTCTCGCGTGCTCTCTTGCCCCGAGTAGTTTGAACTCAAAGGGGCGAGAGCGTATCATAACCGCTGAGGTAATGGAAGTTCGTGGACGGAGTAGAGTCGAGACGTGGCGCGGTGGTGTAGGTGCGGCCTATCCGTTGACCGGCCCTTTCGTCTGCCGGTGCCTCACTAGCCGCACCATGCTCCGTTTCCACGTCCCGCTCATCGAACCGGACGTGCGGATTTCCCGCATCCGGCTCTCGGACAAGGCATCATGCGTTCGCCCCCGGGAGACGGTTCGTCCACACAAGTTCGGAGGACCGGCTCTCCCTTCGCGTCGGCATGCAGCGCCCTCGGCAGATTCTGGACCGTGTGTGGAGTTGATAGGCTCACGCCAATCTCCGGGTCCCGCTCTGCGTCCTGCGCTGGCCCTGAACTGAGGCCCCTTCCCTCCATCGGCATTACCCGACTTCACCGGTACTACGAGCCTCTCCGCCACCCCAAACGGCCCCGCCTGTCCCTCGCGGGCTGCAGGTTCGAGGGCACGTCCCTCGACCGCTGGGGCTTCCCGTGTTGCGCTCCATCTCCGTGTACGTGCATGCCGTCGCCATTACCCCGGCGGGACCGCTGGATGATTCGCTCTTCCCGTCCAGCGGCGGCGGCCTTCCCCAAAACTCAGGTGGGTCGGCTCCCGCATTGTGTCTTTCGAGGCCTGCTCAGCGTTCACTCATATTACGGCCTGCACGCTCGCCGAGTCGCCATGCGACCTTACTACACCGAAGGCTTCGGCTGCGTCGTTACCTCCGCAACCGCTCCAGTTGCTACTGGCCGGAGCGACAAGGGCCAGGCGGGAATCTCACCCGCTGAACATGGGCGCCTTTTCACGGCGCACTGAATATTCGGACCCTACGGATGCATTGCTCACAGGGCTCGATTTGCCGCGGACAGAAGTGTGGGGGCGCTCTCGGCAGTGCGGGAGCATTATGGGCAAGACCCGTTACATTTTGCAGGGCTCGAATGTCAACGACGATGATTCTCTGGTGGCCCGTTGTGGAGGGCGGAGTAAATGCGGCGCGCTCTCACTCCGCCTTCGTCGACCGGGCTCCCCTTCATCAATAACAAATCGGATACGCAGCTTGCCGGGCTGACAGAACGGCAGTGTGCGCCGAGAAAATGCGCCCGCCCTGTGCGGTTTCTGAATTGACAACATGTTCAGAACCTGTATGCTCGGGGGTGTGGCAATGCACAAGTGACCGCAGGACGCCCAATAGTGAGCAGTATCTCGAACAGCGGTTGGCGCGCGTGGGGCGTGGGTGTGCGGCTGCGCTTTGTCATCGCCGTGGCGCTGTCTCCCCTGGCTGGCTGTGGTGACGAGTCTTCTTCTCTGGTAGACATGGCGTCGGACGGATCTGATGTTGCCGTCGTGCGGCGCTCCGGCGGGAAGCAGGTTGTCGAGGGCGGGGGGCAGCGGATCGGCGGGGAGTATGATTCCGTCCGGTTCTTGACCCAGAGCCCAAGCGGTAACGTGATCTTTGCGGCCCGGTCCGGGAAGGACTGGGTGGTGATGCGCGGCGAGGAGCAAGTTGGGGAACGCTACGAACACGTGACCAAGCTCACCGTATCGCGAGCGGGTTCGGTGGCCTTTGTTGTGCCCGCAGAACATAAGCAGATCATCATTCAGGACGGCAAGCGCGCGATTACTCCGCTGGATAGCGTTACAGGTTTCACGTTCGGTCGTGACGGGAAGGCACTGGTGGTCACGGCGGTGGACGGCGGCAAGGCTGCGCTGATCCGCGATGGCAGCCGGCAGACGCTCGACTACGAGGCAGTGTCGGAGCCGCGACTGACCGCCGAGGGTGAGTCGCTGTATTGCTGGGCGTACAAGGATGGGGCCGCGGTGCTGCTCAAGGACGGGCAGCCGGTCACCGACGCACATCACATCATCGATTCGTGGGCCGTCAGTCCCGATGGCAAGTCGGTGGCGTATGTCAGCAAGACAGAGGACCGAGTGTTCTCCGTGTTCAGAAATCGGACTCTGATTGACGGTGATCTGCCGGTAGGCGGGTGGGTGGTCAGTCCGGTGTTCGCTCCGGACAGCGGGGCGGTGGGCTACCTGGTGCAATCGGGCGGCAAGTGGTCGGTCCGCGTCGATGGCGAGCGGCGCTGGTCACCGGTCGAGGCGGAAGCCGCGTCGGATCTGATCTTCTCGCCCGACGGCCAGTCAACGGCATGCGCCGTGAAGCGACACGACGGGTGGTGCGTGTGCGTTGACGGCCGTATGGCCAGCGGAGCATTCGACCGCATCGTCGGACTCAGAGCGACTCCCTCGGGCGACGCGATCAAGTTCGTCGGCGTCCGCGATGGTGCGGCGGCACATATGAGTGTTGCGTGGAAATAGCCGACTCAGGAGGCGGATGATGACAGAGCCTTACGGCAGGGCACGGGCGTCTGCGTTCTCAGTGACCGAGCTTCTGATCGTGGTCACGGTGCTGGTCATATTGGCCGCGACCCTGATCGTTGGCGCGAACCAGATGTACTCTCGCGCGATCCAAGTCAAGTGTCAGCATCGCCTCGAGCAGATCGGCCATGCCCTCATGATGCATGCCAACAAAGATCACGGAAGATACCCATACGCCAAGTCGCCATTGACCGGCCAGATGTGGTACGAGTTGCTTGCCGAGAGCTACCTGGACGACCCGACAGTGATCGCATGTCCGGCGGCGGATGAGGCCCCCGCGATTCGGGGAAGCATCGAAGGCACCGCCCTGACGGAAGAGCAGATCGAGACGGCTCACAAGGCCTTCTTCTGGCTGAAGAGCAAGCAGCATCAGACGAGCGGGGCGATTCAAAATGGCGATCAGCCCGTCAGCACGTCGGTCGCACTGATGGGACTGTTGTCCTTCGGGTACACCGACCGGTATCCGGAAGAATTCGCGGAAACGGTTCAACTGGCCGTGCACTACCTGTGCGACGTGTCCCAACAGTCCTCTGGCAAGTTCCCGGCGTGGGCTGACCGCAACGTGGGCACTCAGGGGATCTGCATGATGGCGCTTGCCGCCGCGTCTATATCGCTGGAGGATCCCGCTCTGCGTCAGAAGAGCTACGACGGAGCGGTCAAGGCGCTCAACTGGTTGGACGGCATCACGCAGCCAACGACGGGCTGCTACTCATACTCCACTGGAATCACGAGCGGCAGCCAGAGAATGAGCAACGCCACGATGACCTATCAGGGAATCGGGGCCTGCCGGCTCGCGGGGATTCCGATCCCAGCGAACATCACGACCGGGATGACGAATCTGCTGGACGACAACACAGGTTACATTGGCCAGAGTGGCATGGGAATCGGGGGCATGAGCAAGTACTGGCCCGCCGGAGCATCCCCGACTCACCAGTACGGGTCGGTCAGTCCGCAATGGGGCCAACTGGGCTTTCCGCTCGTGATGCGGTTGATGCTGGGCGACTCGACGGGCTCGGCGGTTGTCCAGAACTTGGTCCCCAAGCAGTTGTTCGAGCCCTACAGCAGCAGCAAATACTCTGACGGCTACCGTCGATACAAGATGTACCACACAACGTTGGGCTTGCGGCTGGCCGGTGGGTCGCGATGGGAGCAATGGCTGGACCGGTATCCGGCGTATCTGACGAAACAGATGGTCGACGTCAGCGCGGACGGCGACGGGAATCTCCGTGGCTACTGGCCCGACTCGACAATGGCGTCGGGTAATCGGTCGAGTCACGCGTGGGCCACGGGCATGACATTGATGATGCTCGGCTACGCCAATCCCAATAACTGGCTGTCGGAAGACTACGAGCCGGGCAGCGGAGGCGCATGCAGCTATGGATACAACAGCCATCTCCGACGCACCCCGGGCGCCCCCGCCTCGGACACGATTATGGTGATGGACTATGCGAACTGGCTGATCGTTCGCAACCGCTCCGATCTGTCTGCGGACGAAAATGATGACCCAAGTATGGTGCAAGCTCGCCACAGTGGCCACGCGAATGCCCTGATGGCCGATGGCCGTGTCAAGGAACTGGAACCTGACGGTGTTGCTCCCGGCATGTGGACGCCGCAGCATGCGGACTGAGATGGCACAGGATGCGGGCCAGCGTCCGGCGTCGACGTACATGTCCATACAGGCGGGGGAGAAGGACCGATGAACTCTCGCAGGACGGACAAACTGGAGTGGACGCCGCTGTATGAGCAGCTCAAGGCGCGGTTGGTTGCGCACATCCGGGAGCGCGATCTCTGGGGGAAGCAACTGGGGTCTGAAAATGATCTGGCCGAGCACTTCGGCGTGAGCCGCGGGACCGTGCGGAAGGCTCTGAAGGCGCTGAAGAGAGACGGTGTTCTGGCGAGTCATCAGGGGAGGCGGACTCTCGTCCGGCCGCGCGAGCCCAACCATCAGCAGGTGGAGCACGTCGCCATCGTCGGCGGAACCGCCTGGCAGTCTCCTATGTATTACACACATATCATCAGCGGCATCACCGAGGCCAGTCAGGACTTCAACGTTGTGCTCTCTTCGGTCGTCCTGAACCGGCCGGATGCTCTGCGCCAACTGATCGATCAACTTGACCAGGCCGCGTTCGCCGGGCTGCTGCTAGTGGGCATCGGCCAGAAGGGACCCATAGAGGAGATTGTGTGGCGGTCACAGTGCCCGGCGGTGCTGATCGATCACTATTTCGACGACCTGCCGGTGACGGGCGTAATTGACGATGGCGAAGGCGGGATCAAGGCCGCGGTCGAGCATCTGCTCGACTTGGGGCACCGGCGGATCGCGTATATCGATGCGTCGCGCCCGGGGATGAACCCCTGGAAACGGAAGGGCTACGTCGGCGCCTTGCGCGCGGCAGGGCTGTCGCTGGATCCGGGACTGATCGTGGCGAGTCACGATGAGCGTTCTGATGGACTCGGGCAGATCGAGGAGCTGCTGGACTCACCAGATCCGCCGACAGCGTTCGTCACAAACGACCGAATCCGAGCGGACCAAGTCTGCGACGTGGCGCGGGGCGTCGGACTGGAGCCTGGTCGGGACTTCGCTCTGGTGACGTATGGGCACCGCACCGGCGCGGGCGAAGCGGGGCTGGGGCTGACAAGCGTGACGTTCGACGTGTGCGCGCTCGGCCGCGAGGGACTGCGGCATCTTCGTGCGCTGATGTTTGGGGAGGAGGAGGCCGGCCAGTTGTTCAAGGTTCCCAGCATACTGACAGTCGGCGAATCGTCGTGTCGAGCCGAGGACCTGCCGACAGGGCGTCGAGTGACCGGCCTGACGGGCTGACAGAGATAACTCGAAACACGGAGGATTGACCGTGACGTTGCCGGAATGCCAGACACGTGTATACAGATGCGGGATTCTGCTGGTGGCGTTTGCGGCGCTGGCCACAAGTGGATGCCTGCAGATCGACACGCACATCAAGCTACACGAGGACGGCAGCGCGACGATCACCGAGCGGGTGCAATTCTCGCGCCGTCTGCTCGAATCGCAGAAGTCCGACGATGCGGACCGAAACGTGGCCGTCCTGCTGGAGAAGAAGACGGTCCTCGAGCGAATGAAGCACATGGGCAAGGGCATCCACCTGGTCAGTCACAAGGTCAGCGACGTGGCGAAGGGCGCACGCGAGTGCGTCAGTGTGTTCAAGATTCCCAACGTCGCGGACCTGAAGTATGTGTCACCATTCTTCGGCCACCCGCGCTTCGGCAAGGACAAGGTGCTCCTCTGCCGGGTGAATCCGCTCTACAGTAGCTCGTGGACAGGTACGCGGGCGGGATACATGGAGGTCGCATTCACTCCGCCCAACCAGGAGTATCGGCTGCCGGAGTACAAGCGACCGAGCCCATCGGAGGTCCAGAAGTACCGAGACTTGGGGCCGGTGTTTGCGGACATGCTGAAGGGATTGCGGCTGCGGTTGGTGTTCGAGTGCTATGCTCCGGTTGCTGTCAGGCGCGCGGCGCAGCGCAACGCGCGCAGTCGGCCGAAGAAGGCTTATCTGCTCGATATCTCGGGCGGCGACGTCGGCGGGAGCGGAGCGGCTCTGTTTCGGAACGAAGAGGCGATGGCAGATCTGCTCCAGATGCACATCAACGGCCCGCACATTCGCGGACGCACCGGGTCAACGGCGTTCCGATTCGGAGGAGCAGGGCTCAACGTGATGTTCCGGCCATCGAAGCACTACTTCGATAAGTACTTCACCGGCAAGACACTCAACTTCGGCCGGCACGGGAAGCGCAAGGCCAGCTTCAAGCACGACGGTTACCATCCCGAGCCGACGAAGAACAAGGACAATCGGAAATGATGAGCCAACGCATTTCGATAGAGCGATACCTGCCGCCGGTTCTCCTGGCGCTGATAGTTTGCGCGGTTGGCACGCGGCCTGCTGGAGGCGCGACGGCTGCCGACGCCCTGGCTCATCACGAAGTGGAGAAGAAAGAGGGCAAGGATCCGTACAAGGATATCTACTTCGGGTACGTGCCGCCGTTCCTGAAGCTGGTGAGGCTGCCGTCGCACAAGCAGATGAAACTGTCGACGGAGCAGTCCTTCTTCACGTTGAACATGCTCCACGAGGACGACCGGGCGAACGCCTTGGTCAAAGCGGCTTTGGAGAGGGAAGAGAAGGGCCGCTACCGGGATGCTCTGAAGATGTATCAGATCGTCATCGAGAAGTATCCCGATCAGCTTTACCGTGTCTCGAAGTTCGGCGTCTTTGTCCCCGTGGCTCAGTACTGTCAACGCCGGATCTTGAGCTTCCCGCCCGGCGAACTCGCTTATTACCGCACAGTTAATGATGCCAAGGCGCGCGAGGCATTTGAACAGGCCAGCCGCAAGCACTCGCTGATCGGCCTCTCGCACATCGTCGATCAGATGCTGGCCACCTCGTTTGGCAGCCAGGCGATCACCGAACTGGGGGACGCGGCCCTGGACAACGGCCACTATCTGGCCGCGTTGGAGCACTACGACACGATTCGCGAGTTCTTCCCGCAGAGCGAGGGGCGAGGAAGCGAACTGGCGCTCAAGACCGCCCTCTGCCGCAGAATGCTTGGATCGAAGGACATCAGGATTACCGATAAGCC
>Ga0272441_10015578_pt1 | contig 10632 bp, 17 predicted proteins | sample SSMProp6N_FD_193582 | JGI IMG/M metagenome (GOLD analysis project Ga0272441, IMG submission 193582) | Marine sediment archaeal communities from Little Sippewissett salt marsh, Falmouth, MA, United States - SSM-Prop-6N | ecosystem: Environmental > Aquatic > Marine > Wetlands > Sediment ...
AGCGCCCTCGGTGTTGAGCGAAGTCAGCGGGGGCGGGATAAGCCGGGCGTTCTGGACTTCCCGGCAGACCCTCTCGAGTTGCCCGAGCCACTCTTCCTCGATCTCGTAATATGCGAGCTCGTGGGGGTCGAGGTCGGAGCAGAGCTGCTCGTAGTCGTCTGTCTCCAGGTCGAACTCCTTGAGGAGCCGAGCGGAGGCCACGGTGATCGAGGTTATCTGAGAGGCCAGGGGGCATTTGATCTGGAGGGCCTGGAGCATCTGGAGCATCTCCTCCAGATTGCAGTGATACCCGTTCTCCCACCACTGGAAGAACCCCCCGTTGGTTACCTGGTAGTTCAGGTTCTTCAGGGTGACCACCCAGCGGTGCATCTCGGAGAGCTCCGACAGGAAGGTGGGGTAGTCCCAGTCCTTGTGGTCGCGCCAGGCATGGTATGCCTGGTCGATGATTGCCTGCATGGCGGGGAACTCCTCGAAATCGGGGGTGTCGTCTTCGACGAGTTTGACGAATTCAACGGTCATATCGGGAACCTCCTTGTGAGGGTGTTATCCCTTCTACGGGGCAGGAAAAGAGAAACCGGAGAAACCGGAAGAAAAATGCTCCAGGCCCCGACTCGAACGGGGCAGACCGCCTGGTTACGGTCAGAGCGGCGGCTCTTCGTATTTTGCCAGGAGTCGCTCACAGATCTCCTTGATGAGGGCCAGCCCGCTGTGGAGAAGCAGCTCGCCCTCGACATCATCGAGATAGACCTCGACAGCAATTTCGCAGGGGCTGTCGAGCTTGATAGCAACCCTGCCGTCAGGCAAGCCGGCCTCCAGGAGCCCCCTCACTCCGTCCTGGGTCTCCATGATCAGGCGGTTGTCCACGACTTCATCCTTGAGGAAATCGTGGAAGAAAGCCATATCATTGATCATTTGGGGGTCAAGTTTCACGATCATGGTCATACCTCCTTGTGGAGCCATTTCGTCAGCTCCTGGTGCAGGGTTTCGTAGAGACCGGGGTGATCCGCCTGCATCGATGCGCCGATGACGCAGCGGGCGAGGTCTTTCGTGCGCCCGTCGCGGGCGGCTGCCTGGGCCCCCGCGAGACATTGGTCGAACAGGAGGGCCGAGTGAAAGCTGCTCTCGTGGACACTCCCGACAGCCAGGGTCGAGGTCGTCTCCTGCCAGGCTTTCACCTCGTCGAACCCGAGATCCTCGAGCATCCCCCCGAGCTCGTCCTCGTGGATGCCCCGCTGGTAGCTGCCGGACCCTGTGATGAATCCCTCGCCCTTGCGCTGCCAGCTGCCGCGCTTGGCGAAGTAGTTCACGTCCGCGGGGTGCCTGGTGGCCACCATGACCTTCGATCCGGGTTCCAGGTAGAGTGCCATCTCGTTGATCACCCGCTCCCGGTCTTCCCAGGTGGGCAGGGTGTTCAGAACGTAGGCGCACTGCGCGTAGCGGAACCGAGCGGACTCGAGCGGGGGGCGCTGGGGGCGATACTTCGGGTCGAAGCCAGCCGCCTGGAAGCCCAGGCTCTTGAGATGGGCCAGGTCAGCGCCGCGCCCGCACCCCCAGTCGAGGGCTGGTCCGTTGACGATGCCGAGCTCGAGAGCGCGGGCCAGGGGGCGGGACGGGTTTTTGCGGTGTTTTGCGGTCTCTGCCATCGAATACCTCCTTGTGATGGTGTTATCCCTTCTACGGGGCAGGAAAAGAGAAACCGGAAAAGCCGAAAGAAAGTTTGAGGCCTGGTTTAAAACCGGGCCTTTTTGCATTATCTGATTCGGAACAGGGCAGAGTGGCCCAGGATCTGGGCGTGGATAACCGCGTATTTCTCGGGGGTATCTTCCAGATATGCTCCGTAGTCATCCTGGGGAATGGCGCGCACGTTCCAGCAGAGCTCGGCGTCCTGGTCGATTTCACTGCGGGCGACCTCGAGCAGTGTCATGGCTTCGTGGCTGGGGTTGCGGATCTCGCGGAGATCGTCGGCGCCTTTCTCCATCCAGCGCCATCCGTCGTACTCCTTGGCCAGGCGCTCTTCTCTGTAAACCTTGTCACACTGCCCCAGGAGGCCGGTTTCGAGAGCTTTATGGAGTCGCTCGCTGCCGTTCTCGCCAACCCACCGCAGACGCTCGAGCTCGTAGTGTTTCGCGGCCTCGAACTCCTCTTTCTCGGCCTTTTCGGCTTCCATGCGGATCCGCTCCCGCTCTTCCTCCTTTTTCCTGAGAAGGCGTGCCCGCTCGTGGAGCACCTCGATCACCCGCTCTTCGGGCAGAGCGTGGAAGCTGCCCTCATCCTGCCTGCAGCTCTCGAAGGATCCTTTCTCAATGAAGAATCTCTGGGCAGCTTCCACGAGGAGGGTTTTGAGGGAGGGGACCCCGAAAAAGGGAGTCTCGTAATTCCCGACACCTCCCTGCGAGTCGATGGTGGCACCGCCTTCGACCCAGGCTTCATATGGGGCCTGGAAGAGAACGGACAGGTGCTGGGGGGCTTTCCCGTGTTCTCTGAGCCACCCGAGCTTGTCCTCGGGGGTGTCCAGGAACCTGTTGAAAGCGTCCCTGGTATCCACCTTGAAAAGAAAGGAAGCTGTTGTGAACCCACTCATGATGTCAACTCCGATCCCGGCTCCGCGCCGGGTTGAAACAAGACCGCTCCACGCGGCCGGGGGACCAGAACCCTTGCCTGGTCCAGGAAGCCCGTCAGGAGTCTCGAAACTCCGTATGCCGGCCTGGGTACCGGTCAGGCTACTCCTCGGAGAAATAGGGAACTATGGGAGGATGCGGGGTCAGAAGCAGATATTTCTTCGAGGAGTATCGGTTATGCCCGTAGTCGCACTTGTCGGTGTCGACGACGTGAGAAGTGCCATCAGGCCTGAAAATGACCAACCGAACCTCTGCCGCCTGAAGGAGGCGGCAGAGGGCCATGGCCTGGCCGGTTGCCGTCAGCCGGTTGCGGAACTCCTCGACCAAGACCTCGACGGCGAGCTCCGAGACTTTTGTTGTGGTTTCTGCCATCAGCAGTCCTCCTCAACGACCCGGGTGACGGGATCCCCACCCAGGCGCTCCTCGCGCACCTGGTCGGGATAGCAGAGCCGCCGCATGTGCTCGGCTTCCTGTTTGGTGGGGTAGCGGTAGGGCTGCCCCCCAGCGGGACGCAGGTCTTGCCACTGGGTGCCGATCCGAACCTGGATCCTGTACATGATACCTCCTTGTTACAGGGTGAAATTGATCTTCTGGATGAGTCTCTCGGGGGCCTCTTCCTCGTGGTTGCAGTTGGGGCAATAGAGATACGGGATGTCCCCTTCGTCTTTGTCCGTGGTGAACTCCGGCATTGCAGAGGCCTTCAGGCCCTGCGAGCCCGTCTCCAGGCGGTAGACGGCATATGCCGGTATCCACAGCTCGATCGAGTCGTTGCCACAGTGGGGGCAGCAGAGGCGGGGGCCCCGGGAGGGCTGCCGGGTCTGGGCCCTCTTTCGTCGGTCTCGACCTCGATTTTCGCTACGATGGGCAGTGTTTGACAGGGGGATCTCGGTGCTGACCCAGTGCAGGTCGCTTCGTGCCATACGAACCTCCTTGTAACGGGAATGCCCCTGCCCCGCCGTGAGCGGGGCGCCTGGCCGAACCAGGTCAGGGGTCTAGTGCTAGAAGGCGACTTGCCTCGATGAGCCTTAGCTCTTGTTCCTCGACATCCGAGGCTTCCGGGACCGCGCGGACCTTTTCGAGAGCTTCCGGGATCAGCTCAGCGACGACGTCCATGGCTTTTTTCCACTCGTTCTCTTCCTCTGCCAAGGGGCGGAGGATCAAGGAGTCGCCGTCGTGGGTCAGGGTGCCCGAGTCCATCTCGACTCTCAGCGCGGGGACTTCCTCGCTGTAGAGAAACACGGAGAATTCCTCTATGAGCGCCTGAAGGAACACGAGTTTCTTCTGGTCTTCCCAGTCCTTGAGCTCCTGGCGGGCGTCCTCGAGGAAGGGGCCGTGGACGACCAGGGCATCGGCGCCGCAGATGAGGCAGGAGTAGGTGCTTTCGTCGTCGGGTTCGTGGTTGACCTCGGAGCACGCATCGATCTCCTCGATGTAATCCCCGCGTTCGTCGACCTTCCATTCTTGGGTGACATGGGCGGTCGTCGAGAACTCTTTGTGGCTAGGATTCTTGGGGCAGATAACCTTGTAATCCATGAGAACCTCCTTGTGTTGGTGTCATCCTTCCTACGGGTAGGGAAAAGTGAAACCGGAAAAACAGGGTAGAAAGTGAAGAAAAATGCCACCTGCCCGGCCTCGAACCGGGGCGCCAGCCTGGGTACTGGCAGGGGCTATTACTCGTCCTCGTGTGGGCTAGGGGCAGGTGGCCTGCTTAAAAATGGCTGCCCAGAGGAGTTCGATGGCGCGGACGTGGCTCTTTTCGCCATCGCCGTCTCCGTTCATGTGGGCGGCCTCGTGGATGAGGACCCGGAGAGTGTCAACGGGGCTCGTCAGAAGGCTCTTGGCGAGCAGGATCCTCCTTGTGTCTGGATCCCACTGGCCTTCGATCGCCTCTTCGTCGGTGAAATCGACGATCTCCAGGAGATCCAGGGACACTTCCTCGCAGGCGGGGTAGATGGTACCCAGGGCCCACTGGAGATGCTCCTGCTCGGTGTCCGTGAGCTCGTGCCAGCTGTAGCGCTTCTGGGCGGCCTTTTTGAGCTCGTCCAGGTTCTTCTCGGTGGTACCGAAGAACCCCTCGAGCACCTTCTGCATGACCCTGGGGACGACCACCCCTTTGCGCCCGTAGTGCTCGAGCTTGGCGTTGTCAGCCATCGTCGCCGCAGGCAGGGCCTTGTCTCCGTGTTCCTTCTTGAACTCCTTGGCGACTCCCTCCTGGACGTTCTTGTTGGCATACCAGAGCATGCCGTCGATCTCGGGGGAGCGGTCGGCCAGGAGCTCGCTCAGCTGGGTTGCCAGACCGGGCTTTGCGGTCACTGCCGAGTTCCAGATAGCCGCCACGAAGTAGTCGACCTCTTCCTTTTTGACCATTCGGCGGTCCCGGTCGATTTCGACGTGCTTGAGGTTATAGCCGTACCGGAAATCGGTACGCCGCTCGGTGGCGATCCCTTTGACGTAGATGACCCCGGCGCGCTCGGGCTCGAGCAGGAGCTCGCCGTGGTATCCGGTATCGATTACCTGGTCCTTCGGGGGGCGCTTCACGAACAGGAAGAGGCGCTTCCAGCGCTTCCAGTCCCCCGAGTCGATGGGGCTCACCTCGACCCGCACGCGGTCCTGGTGCTTCCGTCCGGTGCGGATGTCGAACACCAGAACATCAGCCTGGAATTTCTCCGACCGCTCGATGGCGGGCACCCAGACCTCGGACCCGGTGCGGATCTTCACCTGGTAGCCATCGCGGAGCAGGGCGAGGGTGCCCACCTTGAGCCCCTCACCCCATTTGCCGATGAGGTCCTGGCGGTCAGCCTTCGAGGTGTGGCCCATCAGCAGGGCCTCGTACCCCAGGGTCACACCCTGGTTCTCGATGCGGAGCTGACCACCCTTGGCGTAGTGGGTGATCTCGAGCGGGGCGTTGTGCTCGACCTCGGCGTCTTTGCCGTTCTGGACGAGCTCGCGGACTCCCTCGAACGCTCCCCAGGAGCCCTCGAGGTATTTGGCGTCAATGGACAATTCGATGCGGGGCATGTGAGACCTCCTTGTGTGGGTGGTGCCCTCTCTACGGGCGGCCCGGAGAGAAACCGGAGAAATCGGAGAAAATGTGTCAGGCGAGGGCAGTTTGTGCCCAGGACCAGGTATCCATCCAGTGGATCTCTTTGGCGGTGACCACGAGGGCCCCGCCACCAAAGGCCCCGAACCGAGGCGCAGAGCAGGTCTCTGCCCAGGTCAGGGTCCAGTGGTTCTCGGGTGCCCAGGTCTGGAGGTACTCCTGGACGATGGCGGCTACCAGGTCTAGAGACCCGTCCCCGCCGTCATCTGTGAGCCAGAGACCCTGTTCCTGGAGGATGAACCTTCCGGCGAGGGTCCCGTGCTGGAGCCCGTCCTTGTAGGCTTCCGCCAGGGCTCCCTGCTGGGGAATGTCTTCCTCGTCCAGATCGTCGGCGGCCTCGGCCATTCGCTCGATCCGCTCGAGCAGGTCCTGCGCCCAGGCTCGTTGCTCGAGCGTCGGCAGGGTGAGCATTTCGCTGTAGTGCTGGAAGCTGTCGGCCATTTGAAACCTCCTTGTGTGGGGATAACCTCCCTACGGGACCAGAAAAGAGAAACCGGAAAAACTGGGGGAAAAATGCTCCAGGCCCCGACTCGAACGGGGCAGACCGCCTGGTTACGGTCAGGGCTCAGGGGTTTAGCTCGGTGTAGGCAATCCAGCGGCCGAGGAGCTTTGTCAGCTCGGCAAGGGCGCTGGCCAGCGCCAGGCTTTCCACATGGCTCATCAGGGAGGAGCTGTTGTGGCGCCAGGGTTTCTGGTCGATTAGATGGTTCTGGACGGCACTCGCGCGCCGCTCTCGGAGGTATTCGAGCAGGCCCTGTGTGCTCTTCTGCTCCTCTGCGCCTCGTTTGACCTGCTCGAGCATCTCTTTGAGGGAGACCTGCTCGAGCACGGTCTCGGCGTGCCACACGAGGGCGTGCTCGATACCGCGCTCCTGCATGGTCTTGTGGAATTTCTGGATGGAAACATCGAGGCCCAGGATCTGCTCCTCGATGTGGTTGTTGATATTCTCTACGGTATTCACAGGGAACCTCCATGTGTGGGGGACAGGGCTGATGCCTCTTGCCAGGGCTCGAACCTGGCTGCCTGCCTGGTTACAGCGAGGGCTAGTAGGTCCAGTCGAAGAAGCTCTCGGGGATGGAGCACTCTTTGGAGCACTGGGGGCAGAGGACCGCCACCGAGTCTGTTCCGTCCGTGTCCCCCAGCATGCCATACTCCCAGTTGGCACCCTGGACGAGTAGTTCACGGCTCGTGAACCCCTCCTCGATGAGGTCCCACCCCTGGTGTCCAGTATGCCCGCAGTGGGGGCAGGTCATCGGCGGGAACTCGCCCACCGGTGTCTTGTCAGGCTCGAAAATGAATTCGGGGGCGTAGGCCACCTCGACGGAGCACGAGGCGTCCTTCAGCATATCGCAGCGGGCGAGTTCGTCCTCGATGAGCTTCTGACGGGTCTTGCGCTCCGCCTCGCGGATCTCCTCGGGGGTGAGGATAGTGTCCTCGGGGACCAGCGTGGGGGTGATATTCCAGGATGCCTGGACGCGGACCTTGAACATGGGAACCTCCTTGTGTGGGGATGCTTTCTCTACGGGTGGGCCGGAGAGAAACCGGAGAACTAGAAGAAAAACATCAACGATCCCGTCAGGGCATATTTTCCTGGTTGAGCAGGGCTCGTCCTTCGTCGTCGACGAGCCCAGTGAGGGTGGCCCGTGCCTCGGCGGCACAAGGGCCGCCCTCGTAGATGGAGCAGGCCCCGTGTCCGTAGCGGCATGGCTCGGGTTTGTCTCCGGCGACGAATGTAACGAGCCAGTCGACCCGCCCTTGGTGGCGCGGGTCTCGGGCTCTGATAAAGGTGTTGGTGTCCATGGGATCCTCCTAGGTGGCCTCGGGGTCGTACCAGGGAAGCAGGATGTGGAGCCAGCATAGATCGCAGTCGAGATCGGTGCACACTGGCAGGCCAGGTGCCAGTGCTTCGAGAACACCTTGGGAGCGTAGCTCCTGGATGACGTAGCGCGCTGCGCTCTCGTCGTCCTCGAACCGCTCGCACTCGTCGCACCGCTCGACCTCCATCCAGGAGCCTGTGTCGAAGAGGCCCCAGCCAGGGCAGCCACAACCGCCTTCGTGGGGGGTGTCCTGGTTCTCCAGGGCCCTGACAGCGGTTAGCAGCCTGTTGTACTCGGGGGCTTCCTGGAAAGCGCAGAACCGGTCATAGGCTGCACTGTCGCTGCGGCTGTGGACCCCGACTCGACCACTGTTCCGGCTCTCCCTCGCGGCAACTTCGGGGTCAGAATGGCCCCACCCGTCAGGCATCTCGTGTTCTTGGTGGCATCTGTTGCAGGTGAGTCGGTCTCGGGCCTCCCATGCAGGTGAGTCAAGGTGCTCCCATTCGCTCAGATCTGCGTCGAAACGTTTCTGCTCGGGATCCACCTTCTGGATCGGACGACAACAGGCGTCGTTGTACCACCAGGTCCAGTCCTGGGCTCCACACTCCGTGCAGCGCAGGTCTTCGGTGGTGGTGGGGGGCTTGTACTGCCCCTGCTCCAGCTGTGCTGCCACAGCCAGTGCCTCAGCGGTATCGCCTCGGCGCAGGGCCTGGCGCAGCCTGGTCCCCAGGTCGTGCAGGTGTTGCGGGAGCGCTGCGAGTGCTTGCATCAGAACCTCCTTGTGTGGGGGATACCCTCTCTACGGAGGGCCGGGACAGAAACCGGAAAATGCCTCTCGCCAGGGCTCGAACCTGGCTGCGCTGCCTGGTTACAGCGAGGGCTGGTTGTTCCAGACCACATCGACGTTCCAGCGGGGCGGGAACGTCGGGTATTCCCGGGTCAGCTGAAGGTGTCGACGGTAGACGTGGGCGGGGTCCACATTGTGGATACAGCGGGCGGATGCGGCCTCGGGGTCACAGAGGACCACCAGGGTGCGAAGCGCGGCTCCCTGGGACAGCGCCAGCTCCGCATACGGAGCGACCTCGTGCGCCGCGCAGGCGGTGTTGTCGACCACCATCAGGTCCGGGGGGCTGTCGTCCAGGCGCAGGAGCGCCCGGGTGAACCCCCCCAGGTTGAGCCCGTGGCACTCGGTGAGCCGCCGGCTGTCGAATTGGTAGCGCCCCTGCTCGTCTACCATGTGGTCGTCAGCTGAGAAGACACGAGCCCGGTTCTGGCTCGACTGGCTCAGGAAATCCTGGATGAGGTGGGCGGCGAGGGTGCTCTTGCCCGCTCCGGGAATCCCGGCCAGGACGATGACGCGGCGCTTGTATATGTACATGTGAACCTCCTTGTGTGGGGGATACTCTCCCTACGGAGAGCCGGGACAGAAACCGGAACTCTGAGTTGGTTTCTCAGGGGCACCAGTCGAGCCAGGGATAGCGAGGGACGGGGTTCCGTGCGAGGGCCTCGTTGATGGCTCGCTCCTCTCGGTCGCCCTCGTGCTCGAACTCGTGCCAGACTGCTTCCTGCCGGCGAGCCTGGCGAGTGCGGCGCTGCTTCAGGCGCCTCTTTCGCTTGCGGAGCTGACGGATCTGGGCGTTGCAGTCGCGAAGCTGTTGGTCGAGGTTGTACACGGGAGCCTCCTTGTGGTGGTGGGGGGACAGGGATATGCCACCTGCCCGGCCTCGAACCGGGGCGTGCCGCCTGGGTACGGCAGGGGCTGCTAGTCGTCCTCGTCCTCGTCGAGGTCGTCCAGGTACCGCTGCACGTCGTCGGGGTCGAGGTAGACCCCATCGTCGAGGGCCTTCTCGACCAGGAGTTCGACATCGCGCTTGTCGGGGTCCGGGGCGTCGAGGAACCAGTCTCCCGCGTCCCAGTAGGTGGGGAGGTCTTCCGGGTAGTGGAAGCCCTCTTCGCTCTCCCGGTACAGGCTTTCGAGCGCCTCGGCGGCCTGCTTGGAGAGCTTGCCCCTCCAGTTGCTCCCGTCCCAGAGGGGCTCGTATCCCTCCAGGACCGTGCGGAGCCGGTCTTCCCGCTCCTGGAACCAGGTTTTGATGGCGCCGGCTTTGGCGATGGGCTTCGGGATGGTCATCAGGACCCGGACCCTCCCGTTCCAGATCTCACCAGAGGTTTCCCCCTGGCGGTAGGTCTCGAGCGAGACTCTGGGGGGTTCCTCTTCGGGGTGCAGGCAGACCTGCCACCCGCTGTAGTAGTCCCCGAGCCGGTCGAGCTGCTCGTCGAACAGCGAGTCGAAGATGATATCCATGGTACGTACCTCCTTGTGTGTGGGTGTGCCCCCACTACGGGAGCAGGAGAGAGAAACCGGAATTCGGAACAGAAAAGATGCCACCTGCCCGGCCTCGAACCGGGGCGTGCCGCCTGGGTACGGCAGGAGCTAGCGTTCGCTGTGCATGCGCCCGACTCGCGTCTTCGGGCTCTTGAGGCAGCCGTACTCGTCACAGTCGACTTCGGGGTCATACTCGCACCCCTCGCACCGCGCGGGAGGCATCCCGAGCACCGCCCGCAGATCGTCTTCGGTCTCGACGAGCACCGCCTTCAGAGGCCGGCGCTCGCCGGTCGTGGTGTTAATCAGCTCGCCGATAGTATGGAATTTCGGCATGGCGGAACCTCCTCGTGTGTGGGTGTGCCCCCACTACGGGAGCAGGAGAGACAAACCGGAACCGGGGTCGATTATTCGCCCCCGGCGACCTCCAGGATACACTTGGGCCCGTAGTGGCCAGGCGTCGCCCGCAGCTCCCGACCGCACCGACCGCAACGGCCGGGCTGCCAAAGCTCCAGGCCCGGGGGCAGCTCGCCGCCCCCCTGGCGGAGATGGCCCCAGAGCCAGCCCCAAGCGCGGACGCTTGGGGCTTCCGGGTCGACCTTTGGGGCCGTGAGAAAGCCCATGTGTCCCAGGTAGCAGGTGCCCACCGGGCGGGTCTCGTTCGCCTCGTTCTCCCCCGAGCACTGGACGGACACGCGGAGGTATCCGCGCCCCACGTCACGCGCCGGGTTGCGTTTGGCGTGGAAAATGTAGTGCTGCCCGCTCGTGGAGCGC
>Ga0272441_10015579_pt1 | contig 10631 bp, 7 predicted proteins | sample SSMProp6N_FD_193582 | JGI IMG/M metagenome (GOLD analysis project Ga0272441, IMG submission 193582) | Marine sediment archaeal communities from Little Sippewissett salt marsh, Falmouth, MA, United States - SSM-Prop-6N | ecosystem: Environmental > Aquatic > Marine > Wetlands > Sediment ...
ATATATGAAAGTCCTTACTTTCATATACGCAACATTTTCATTGAGCAATTCAAAAATCAGCTTCGGGTGACGCCAATTCGAAAACACACTATTGCGAACGGTTTCAATCTCAGTCGCAACCAGATCGTTTGTCAAGCTGTTGTTTTTATATGGAACTGAATAGCTTATAGTATAGCTATCTGGGAAACCGAATCTTCTTGAATATACTAAAGGAAACCGCTTTTCTATTTGTGAATCAACAAAATAAGGATTAAGTGCATCCGCTGAAATGTTTTCACGCATTTCTGATAGTATTTCTTCTGTAGGTCTACCATTAATTTTTGAAATTATGCTACCGACAGGAATTTGAAGAGAATCGTTGTAACTCCCCGCAACAATAATATTATCATCAATAATCTTAATTTTCAAAGGAAAAAGTTGGTGAGGATTTAGATCCCAGTAACTACCAGGCATCCACACAGCAGTATGCATGCATCCAATTTTAGCGGTTATAGGAGTTAGAATTCTATAAAACTCATTTGGAGCCATGGGCTTATCTATCAATTGAAATTGATTATCAAATAATCTATCCATGTCTATTCTGTCCGTATATTCATAAAGGCAACAATGATTCTCTTCCAATATTTTTCGCATTTGGTTGAAATCGTGCTGCAATTCCGCCACTGAAAATACGACATCTTTTCCAACAAGACCGAGATAATAGCGATCGTAATTAAAAAAAGCCAGCTCCGCCCGCTGTATACTATCGGATAGTGAAAGACATCTATTGTAATATGGAGGCTTTTCCGGATTTGGTTTCTTTTCCCATAATAATTGATTATTGTTCCTTTTAATTATATATTTATATTCGATCGATGAGACTGAATCACCTTCAATCGCATACAAACCAGAATATATACTATCCCCATCTATATCCCCAAAAACGACAGAATTTCTCTTCCACTCATTGAAATCACCTCTTACAATAAGCGAATCTCCCAGAGAAGGATTAAAAATACTATCTTTGATTGCATTTTTCATGTCCACTTGAAACATGATGGCACGCTGGGAATAACCTGACGTATACATACCTATAATCAAAAGGAGAATACAAATTTTTCTCATTTTTTGTCCTATCTGTAAGTTTGAAGGACTTTATTTTTCAATTGCCAATCTAAATGTTAATAACGCCAGGATAATCGTTATCGGCGTAAATATAATTTTTTCAGTGGTTGAATTCGAGGCCAGGTTCATAAAAACATTCAATGTAAAGTAAATAAACATGATCCAAACACCGATATTGGTTATAAAATTATATTTTTTATTTAGTATATAGCCTACTTTTGCGGCAATAAAAATCAAAAACATCAAAGTAACCAATAGTGATATCATTTCAAGAGAAAGCACCTCACCTGAAAACGCTTCCAAACGTCCTCCCCAAACAAATGAAGGAGGGATTACTTGTGTTAAAATTAAAAGATGTAACAATAACATAAGCATTAAAATAGTGAGGACTATATTACCAGCCAGTTTTGCACTAACAATCTTTTTTAACATATCCTACTCCATATTTTAGTTTAATTTTTCTCTAATAATCATCATTTCTGGATTGTATAAACAGGACTATTCATTTTTGTTCAAGGTAAAATCTATCTAAGTAGCACCATACGTTTAGTATAGATTTCATCGTTAAATTTAATACAACAAATATATATTCCACTGGGAGCATTTTTAGAATTATTATCTCTCCCGTCCCACACGATTTTTTTCTCTCCTGCTGGGCAAGTGCCCTCATAGAGTGTTTTTACTTTTCTTCCATTAATATTGTATATATATAATTCATGGTATGATGGTGCTTTTATTAAATATTCAATAATTGTAGATGCATTGAATGGATTTGGATAATTATTCATAAGTCCATATTTTTGAGGTACTGCTTTGATATTTTGTTTTATATTGGTCTTTGTTATATTTCCTGATAACGATTTAATTAAAATTGGAGTCACATCAATCGAATTATAGTATTGTTTAAAAGTCATTACTTTATTTTGAGAATAGCTGAATAGGTTATTTAAAAATCCAGGCGACACAGTTTGGTAACGAAGTTCAACTTTTACATTAAATTGCTGGTCTAACTCACTAATTGGAATTTTATAGACTATTTCATCCGCGCCAGTACCTTCAAGTCCTGTAGAATTTAAATTAAAATCGGGATCATTATTCGCATTACCAATAATTGCAATATCTTCATAATTTTCAATATCAGAGCGAAAACCTTTTGGAGGTATTCGATTATCTTTAATATATTCCGATCCTCTGAGAAGTGTATATGTTACATTACCATCCACATCTTGCATAAGAGATTGATAGATTTGAACCTGATTTTCATGACGAATAGTCTGATGGTGAGGTTCAAATTCTTCATCGACACCAATAATTTCACCATTTTCATCCCAATTTCCGGATTCAAAAATTGTATTATCCTCCTGGTTCTTGACCAGAACATGTAACCAGCTAAGTCTACTGGGAAAACCGGTTGGGAATTTATGCCCGGTTAAATTCTCTATTTTCACACTAATCTCAAGAGTATCATCAAATATTTCTTGAGCGAAAGACAAATTAACAGTCTTTTCATTTAGCAAAGCAAGAGTTTTACTGCTCGTACTATCGAGATGATCATAGGACGCGTTTATTTCAATTTCATCTCTAAATTCTCTGAAAATTTTGTGCAGGAGCAGGTTCCCGCCAACAAAATCATGTTTCCATATTGGTGACCGTAACGTAGTCAGCCACATAGGACGAGATGATATTTTCATTGATTCCTCGATAGTTGGCATATGGCAGGACTGGCATTCAATATTAGTCGATGAATAGACACTATTTTTCCATTCCAGATAAGGAGTCTGTTCCGGGAAATAGCCACCAATTTCTCCCTGGTTATCGACATATGGGGTAAATAGAGTATGACATGTCGCACATAATTCGGATACATTTATATGATTTGAGTAAACAGGAGTATACCCAACCTGATTAAACATAGGCATGGTTGTTGGGGATTGATATGGACCAAAAATAAAGTGTTCATCCATAATTCGATAACCGCCAGAAAAACTGTTTTCTGAACCGAGTTCATGTTCTTGTATCTGATGACAAAGCGTACAACTTACTCCATCAAGGCTTAATTGGTCGGACAGGGCATCTTCGAATGAAAAATATTGTAAATTATGATAAATTGCCTCAGTTCTGCCCATCGGAGTGTGACATGTATTACACTTATCTTCTATAATCGTTTCCAACGCAGGATTGGCATTTACCTCAGCAGAAACTTTGGCTTGCCATAACGGATCTTTGGAAGAATTAGCCATCATCGTGGAGCGCCATGTTACGGATGGTGATACATCTTCTCCTGATGTACTAATAAAAGCTGCATTACCAGCGGAATGACATTGCGCACAATTGCCAGAACCAGAGAATAAAGTGGATGTGTCCGTTGGCAAGTTCTGCGCATAAATTGGGCAATACAAAATTGCACTCATTATAATCAGAGAAATTATTTTTCTAATTGTTCTCATAATAATATCTCCAGCTTTATATTAATTGCTTAATAATTTATGAAGAAGTCTTCATTCTGAATATAAGCCTATACTTAGATATAAATCAAAAATAGTCTATTTTCTATCATCCTGTATAACTACACAGCCATTTCGTTCTCAAAGCGATCGATTAAAAAAAAATCAATACTTAATCCAAGTAGTATCCCAAGAGCATACATAACGAAATCAAGTGGATCGAATGTACTTCCAAATAACGGAATTCCCTGTGATTGGCACATTTCAATAATAAAGGCAAATAGTAAGACAGCGCTTGATCCCAGAGTCCTGGCTATTTTAACGGACAGGTGTTTTCGTAAAGCAATTTGATATAATAAATACATATTGAGAGGAAGCAGAATATCGATGAGGTAACCGCCAATGAAGGGTTTAAAAATGCCCTTGTAATTAGGTCCAATAACGAAGTGTAAGGAGCCCACGAATATAGATATTAACACGATGATTAAAATACTTTTTATATTTTTCATCGATATCTCTAAATGGTTTCACATATTAAAAATTTATTCAAAGTTATCAAGTTTTCTTTTATTAAAAAAATATTTGATCAAAAACAATACATCTATCACGGCCAAAACGGCAAATAATTAACCCACATAATTCTTCCATATTATCGTAATTTTGATTTATCACATAATCCAGCAATCAGTTACATGAAGTATTATAATTTAGAATCGGAATTTTCATTCAATCTTCGTCTGAACATCCACAATATTTAACATTTTTAAATTTTAAAATCAAATTAAAAAACAATCACTTTTTGTTATACTCGTTCTCTAAAAATTCTTTGAATTGTTTCATATATTTTAATGTTTGTTTTTTAAAGGTACCGGCCATAAAAATAGCCATTAGCTTGAAAAGTCCTGAAAATTTAAATTCATTTTCACTCTTCCATTTTGTTCTACCAGAGCCAAGATCGATAAAATGATTAACAACCTTGTTCCAGACACCTTTCGATTCATAGGTACTGGAAAATTCGTCTGGCAAGTTTCTGGAAGTAATCGTTTCAATCATCTCCACTTTACGTTTGCCCATATCATATTTCAATATCGATTTTGCTCCGACCTGACCCGGTACTCCGCTTTCATGCTGAAAATCAATCAATTCTGGCTGCCATTTTGACATATTAACCGGATTATCGAATAGTTCGATGACTTTAGAACGAGGGGCGTCTATCTCAACTTCTACAGCATATTTCATTTTTATTTCCTCCATTTATAAAATAACACTTTTTTCTTTTATTTCTATAATTTAGTATATAATGAGTATGATTTCCAAGCATTTTTTTTATTCACACACTATATTTTTAAAATTCAAATCCTACCGAGATTAAAGTCTCAGGGATTAGTTAGCAATTCCGTCTTGTGTCATTTTGGTGTCATCTTTCATTGTAGTTAACCCAAAGACTGTTTATTCTCAGATCACTTATAGAAAAAGGGAAAAAGGATAAATATTTTGGAAAAAAGTTCAAAAATTTCATTTCGAAAATAAACATATAAATAAAAATGCCATCATTCCAGTGGAGTGACGGCATATTGAATTTTCACACGTTTCTTTTTTAAATTTTTCCCATATTGATATTGATTATATGAACATTACCATCGGTGAATGCGGGTATCAGATTGCCAGTAATTTCTTTTCCATCCACGACAATAGATTTAACACCTCGAGATACATGTTCTGGATTCAAGACTTGGATCTGATAGGTCGCTCCGCGAAATGTTCGAGAGATTTCGAAAGATTCCCATCTTGGAGGTATACATGGATCAATGCGTAATCCATCATAATCCGGTTTTATACCCAACAGATATTGCGAGACACCCAGGAAATTTGCAGAGGCAGTACCAGTGAGCCATGAATTCTTACCTTCACCAAATCGAGGAGAATCTGATCCGGCGATCATCTGGCAGTAAACGTAAGGTTCACATCGATGCACATCACTAATTTCTTCGCGATAAGCAGGACTAATGGCTCGATAATATTGCATGGCTTTATCGCCACGGCCAAGATTACACTCGGCAATAACAACCCAACCGTTCGGGTGACAGAAAATACCGGAATTTTCTTTTACTCCGGGAGGATACGAACTGATCTCACCAATGTACTGGCTATATTTTGTATAAGCGGGTTGATGAACCATAACACCATGTTTTGTAAAAAGATGTTTTTCGAGCGAGTTCATAGCTTTTTCCAATTTGCCGTCATTCAAACCGACTTCGGCGATACCCATCATTGCCTGGGGTTCAATATAAATTTTCCCTTCTTTACATTCTTTTGATCCAATCTTGTTTCCGAACCGGTCGTAGGCTCGCAAAAACCAGTCGCCATCCCACCCTGCTTCGTAGATAGCGTTAAGCATTTGCTCAGTCTCAGCCGCGATTTTATCTGCAATGATCTGATCGTTTTTGCGACGAGCGAGCATTTCAAACTCCTTACCCGCCCATATAAACTGAGCAGCTATCATCAACGATTCGGGTATACGTCCAACATCATCATCAAGGCTGGCATGAACAGCATCAGCCTGAAACGTATCTCCTGGTTTCGTTTCCATCAGATTGAGATTCAAACAATCATTCCAGTCTGCCCTGCCAATGAGGGGCAATTTATGTGGACCACAATACTTGACGATATAGTCGAAGGAAATCTTCAGGTGCTCGTACAACGGAGCCTTGTCATGTGGATCATTATCGAATTCAGCTAATTCATCGAGAATATCCCAATCCCCCGTTTCCTTGATATACGCTGAAGTCGCGAGAATAAGCCAGAGTGGATCATCATTGAAACCGACTCCCACTTCAGCATTCCCCTTCTTGTCGAGCAAGCTATACTGATGATAGCACGCTCCATCGCGCCACTGAATCGCAGCGAGATCCAGAATTCGTTGTCTGATGGTTTCCTTTGGTAACAGATGTACGATTCCATATATATCCTGACAGGCATCGCGAAAGCCAATTCCTCTGCCAATACCGGTTTCGAAAAATGATGCACTTCGTGACATTTGAAAAGTACGAATACATTGATATTGATTCCATACATTGACCATTGTATTCAATTTCATATCGGGCGTTGACACCTGTAAATTGGCCAGCATTGAATTCCAATAGTCATTCATTTCTGCAAAGGATGCGAGCGATTTCTCACGATCGAGGTAAGTTTCGATTATCGGTAAAACATTTTTTTTATTGATACTGCCATTGGATTCAAATTTATCATCGACCGAATTTTCATGAAAACCAAGGACATAGTTAACAGTTTTGCTCTCACCCGGTTCCAGCACAATTTTCAAACAGTGTGAACCGCATGGGCTCCATCCCGACGCAATTGAATTTTGGGGCTCGCCATTTGCAACAGTCAGCGGATCATGGAATCCTCTATAAGGGCCGAGAAACGCATCCAGATCCGTATCATAGCCGTACGGATCTTCACTGACGGCGAAATACGCAAAGTGATTCCGACGCTCACGGTATTCTGTCGTATGATAGATTGTATTATCAACAACCTCTACCTCTCCGAGATTTAGATTGCGTTGTAAATTCGTATAATCCATGAGTGCTTCCCAACCACAGAATTCGACTAATGAAAAAAGTTTCAACTCTTTTCGCTCTGTGGATTCGTTTACAATGTCCAACTCCCAAATTTCAAGCGTTTGATTAAGTGGAACAAAAAACCGAATATGTGCCTCCACCCCATTTCGCTTGCTGTTCAAGATTGTGTATCCCAGTCCATGTCTGCATTCGTAAAAGTCAAGTTCAGCACGGACGGGTTTCCAACCTGGCGACCAAACATCGCCATTACTTTCATCTCTCAGATAAAAATACCGTCCGCCATCATCAACTGGTACATTATTATATCTATATCGAGTCAACCGTTGTTTACGTGCATCGACCATAAACGTATAACCGCCACCAGTATTGGATATCATTCCAAAAAATTGATCAATACCCAGATAATTTATCCAGGGAAGTGGCGTATCAGGCCGTTGAATCACATACTCTTTTTTATCGTTATCAAAGTGTCCGTATTGCATATGTTTCCTCTTGATTTAGTAGGAGTCCATCTTAAAAATATATTGATGTTACAACAAAATTCATCACCTTAAAAAATCAGTTCGATAAAAATGCAAATAATTTTGCGTATAAATTATTAATCCAGGATTCATCTACACAGTATAAAAAGACTGATTATCCTGTTCTATTTATCCTGTTAACTTTTTATATCGGAATCATGGTAAAATTGATTGATATTTTTCAATCAAAAAATCCACAAACTCATTAAATTTTTGGTCAATCACCTTTCTGGCGGGATCTTCATTGTACCATGCAATTATCTCACGAGCACCTTGTTCAAATGGTATCGTCGCTTTGAAATCAGGGACCAGTCGTTTTATTTTGCTATTATCAAAAATAACGCTATGAGTTTTATCGCCCAAAAGCCCGGATCCCCAGTCATGATCATACGCCGCAATGTACTCAGATGGCACATGTATTTTTTGTGCCACAGTATTGGCAGCCGAAGCCACTATATCAAATATCTGGTTCCATGTTAAAATCTCATCAGAGGTAATATGAAATGTCTCCCCTATTGCTTGCGGATTGCCTAATAAACCGACGAGACCTTTAGCAAAATCTCTATGATGTGTGAGTGTCCATAATGATGTTCCATCACCATTCACGAGAACTTTTTTGTTGTGTAGCATTCGATCGATGACCGTATAGCGACCTCTGAATGGTAACATGGTTTTATCGTATGTATGCGAGGGACGTACAATAGTCATGGGAAATCCATTTTCACGATACTCATGAACCAGAAGATCTTCGCAGGCTATTTTATTACGGGAATATTCCCAAAATGGATTGTACAGCGTCGTAGATTCCGTTATAGGAAGCGATTTGGGTGGCGTTTGATAGGCGGAAGCTGTTGAAATAAAAATATATTGGTCTGTCATATCGCGAAATAATCTTATATCTCGTTCTACATGATCAGGTTCGAACGCAATCCAGTCGACAACAGCATCAAAATACCGATCTTTCAGACTGGACAATACACTTTCTATATCATATATATCGGCTAAAATTTGATTCACTTCATCAGGAAGCGGACGAACAGACCTGCCACGCGTGATACACGACAATTCTATTCCTTTTTCAATACATAATTGGGAACAGGCGGAACTAATTACGCCTGATCCGCCGATAAATAGAACTTTTTTGTTCATAAGTCATTTTCCCTGGATATTAATATAATATTCTTTTGTTCAGACAGATAATAACTTGATACACGTTTAGCAGCTACATTCGGTAATCGAATCAGGCAGGAATGGAGATAAATCTAAACGTTCAAACTGGCGTTTTTCAAAATATACATGAGTTTAACAGGGGGATTTCACATGAAATTAAAGATCGCGTGGTTCCGCACCCCGGGACTATCGTGCTACCAGTTTGAGGTTAGTGATCTGTGATCTATAATATAAATATTTATACATGTTTTAACAAGTATTTTTTCGGGATCATACAATAATTTAATATCATACGCGGATCTGATTCGAATTTTCTGCGGCTAATAAAATTGAACCAATAACTCCGGCGTCGTTACCGAGTTCTGCTTTTACGATTTTCACCTTCCTGGCATTTGCATTCAGCGCTCTTTCTTTTGTTGCTGAGGCGATTCGTTTAATGAATACTTCTCCGGCATTCGCAACTCCACCACCGATCACTACAATCTCCGGATTCACCAAATTCAATATATTGGCGATACCCGCACCCAAATAATCGCAGACTTCATTGATGGTTTCGATGGCCAGATCCTCATGAACCCGTGCTTTCTCAAAAATTGATTTTGTACTAATTTCTTGTGACTCGTAAAACAAGCCATTTTTCTTTAATTTATGGACATACCGTTCAACCATGGCCGGTGCAGCCGTATATAATTCGAGACATCCTCTATTGCCACACCTGCATTTCCTGCCATTGAATTCTATCGACATATGACCAATTTCCGCAGCTGAGTATGTTGCTCCGCGATATAAATTCCCATCAACTATGATAGCGCCACCAATGCCCGTACCAATGGTCAGGCAGACTACATTTTTATAATTTTTTGCAGCCCCAAGTCTTGCCTCCGCCAACGCCATCAAATTTGCATCGTTATCCACAAAAACAGGAATATTAATTTTTTCCTCTAACTTGTTCTTGATTGGAGCATTGGACCACTCTGGTAAATTCGCGGCGACTCCAATAATTTGCCCGTGTTCAAAATCAATACACCCGGGTGATCCGATACCAACAGCTTTGATTTCAGTTTTTTGTTGCGATTTTAATTCATTCACTGATTCTACAAGATTATCCAAAATCAGATCAGATTTTTCTTTCGCCCTGGATGGTTTTTTCTTTTTTACTATTAGTTTGCCATCTTCATCACCCAGAGCATATTTAAGATTTGTTCCACCTAAATCAAGACCAATGAAAAAAGCCATAACCGATAAATCCATTTATTTATATCATTTTTTTTAAATAATTACTAAATTTACAGCTTTTTTTATTTTTTTGCAAGTTGTTTTTTTTAAAATTCCTCTCTAAAAGTCAAATAATATAATTAATTTCGATATTTAAATAAATATATTGAATCATTTAAATCTTGTTAAAAAAGAATAGGACAACCATATTTTATCCTTCTGTAGAATGTACTTCAGTATAATTTTCCTTATTACATGCATCTATTTGCACTGAATATCTCATCATATGTCGACAAAGGATTACTTGATAGCTTTAAATATTTATTTTTCTTGACATTTTTCTAAAAGTGTCATATCTTAACTGGTTGTATTTATTTTTTCAGAGAAGGAACAGAGTCCTTTCATCGTGCACCAGGACTTCTTTATTTAAATAATTATCAAAAATACTTATATGATGAATTATTCAGTATAATCATATTTTTAGATTTCATGTACATATTTGAAGAAGGATATTCTTCATTCAATCATACGATAGAATCCGATGGACATAATAGAAATTATTGCAATCTTAATTACACTCTCCGCATTATTTA
>Ga0272441_10015580_pt1 | contig 10629 bp, 10 predicted proteins | sample SSMProp6N_FD_193582 | JGI IMG/M metagenome (GOLD analysis project Ga0272441, IMG submission 193582) | Marine sediment archaeal communities from Little Sippewissett salt marsh, Falmouth, MA, United States - SSM-Prop-6N | ecosystem: Environmental > Aquatic > Marine > Wetlands > Sediment ...
TGTCCTTTCAGGGGGAGAAATTCCAGCCCTCATGCTCATGGATTCCGTTATCAGGCTCATCCCCGGCGTTCTTGGCGACAGTGAGTCAGCCTTAACCGACTCGTTTCAGACAGGGATGCTGGATTGCGTTTATTATACACGACCGTCGGAATACCGGGGAATAAAGGTTCCTGAGGTGCTTTTGTCGGGTCATCATAAGAAAATAGAGGAGTGGCGGAACTGCAATGCGCTTGCCAGAACGCTTGAGCGCCGACCGGATCTTCTCGATGAGGAAACTCTGGAAGAATTAAAGAACAAATAACGTTAAAAGTTGTCTATCATGGACCAGTTAATTCAAGTAGTAGAAGCTGCACAGGAACGTCAGGACCTGCCGGAGATTCGTCCGGGAGATACCATCAAAATGCAGCTGCGTGTTATCGAAGGCGAAAAAGAGCGATTGCAGGCATATGAGGGTGTGATCATTTCTGACAGCGGTGCAGGAACCAATCGTACCATTACTGTGCGTAAAATCTCCAACGGTGTTGGTGTCGAACGTATTATTCCGCTCAATTCACCCAATATCGAGAGCATTGAAGTTCGCAAATACGGTAAAACCCGTCGCGCAAAACTCTCTTATCTGCGTAAGCGTACCGGTAAAGCTGCTCTCAGGGTTAAGGAACGTAAAGTCTCCGCACCTGCAGGCAAGTGATGTCCCGTTTTTTTATCAGCTTGAAAAAGCCTGACTCCGTCAGGCTTTTTTTATGGACGCTCTCATTTGGGAGCCGTTTTTCTGTTGCTGCTTTCTTCTGAAATTCATTGTCCGGTTAACCTATGCTTACAATTGGTTCTTATCGGCTTCACTGTCTTGATGTGCAGTACTTCAGTCTTGATGGTGGCTCTGTTTTTGGCGTCGTTCCCAGGGTTATGTGGGAAAAAGTTATCAGGCCGGACTCGTTGAACCGGGTACGGCTTTCAATGAGGCTGCTTCTTATTTCCGGAAAGGGTCGTCATATTCTCGTTGATGCCGCAATGGGCGATGCGTGGCCGGAGAAACTCAGCAAGATCTATTGCCTGACTGACTTTCGTTTGGATAACGAGCTCGCCAGGGTTGGTCTGAAGCGTGCCGATATTACCGACGTGGTGTTTACCCATCTGCATTTTGATCATCTCTCCGGCGCTTTTGAACGTCATGATGATCATCTTGATACCATATTTCCGGATGCTGTTTTTCATATTCAGAAGCAGAACTACCTGTCTGCGGTTTCTCCGAATCTGAAAGAGCGCCCCAGTTACCGCAAGGAGTTTGTTCAGGCCCTTCAGGAGTGCAGTAACCTGAATCTGCTTGACGGGGATACAGAGCTGCTTCCCGGGATTGAACTTTTTTGTGTGGGAGGCCATACCGCAGGACAGCAGCTTGTCAGAGTCTTCGATGAAAAGCGTTCGCTGGTTCATGGGGGTGATCTGCTGCCCTCGGCAGCGCATCTGGGTTTGTCGAGAGGGCTTGGATTTGATATCGAGCCACTTGAAGTGATCAATGAAAAACGACGACTTCTGTCCCGGATGCTCGAAGATCGATCGATTCTTTTTTTTGCTCACGATCCCTTTGTTGAAGCAGCATCGCTTTGTCTTGACGAGCGAGGAGAGGCAGTCGTTCATAGCACCATCTCTCTTGGGGATTGCTCATGACTGACAGTGACGGGGAGAGGGCGCTTCAGAAGAAGGTGTTTGATTTTTATCGATCCAACCGCAGGGAATTTCCATGGCGCGAGACTACTGATCGTTATGCGGTCATGGTCAGTGAAGTCATGCTGCAGCAGACCCAGGCAGAGCGCGTCGTTCCAAAATACCTTGCGTGGATGCATCGTTTTCCTGATGTGAGATCACTCGCCGCGTCCCCTCTACGCGAGGCGCTCTCTTTATGGAACGGGCTCGGTTACAATGCACGGGGAGAGCGTCTCTACAGAGCGGCAGGAATGATCATTGATGAGTTTGATGGTGTTGTGCCGGGGGAGCCTCATGAGCTGATTCGCCTGCCGGGCATTGGCAGTTATACAAGCCGTTCCATACCGATCTTTGCCGATAATCGCGATATTGCGACTGTCGATACCAATATTCGCAGAATTCTCATTTACGAGCTTGCTCTTCCAGAGTCGATCTCTGCTTCCGATCTTTTTGCTGTAGCCGAATCCGTGCTCCCCCCTTCAAAGAGCCGGCAATGGCATAATGCGCTCATGGATTATGGGGCACTGTATCTCACCTCGAAAAGAAGCGGTATTCGTCCTGTAAGCCGTCAAAGCAGTTTTGCCGGTTCCAGGCGGTGGTACAGAGGCCAGATTCTCCGTGATCTTCTGCATGAGCCTGACGGTATGCTTGCAGAAGAGATTCAGGTGCGCTATGGTGACGCTCCATTTCACATCGCTGACATTCTTTCGGATATGGAAAAAGATGGACTTCTTGAACGTCGGGGATCGGAAAACGGAGCCGGGCCGGTCACGTTCAGGGTTCCCGAGGGCAGTTGAAGCGCTGTGTGGGGGGCAAAGATTCCGGGGTGGATAGTTGCTTATGTAGCGTTGCCAGAGGGTTATTCCGTGTTGTAAACCATTGCCTTGTAGAGCGAATTGATCTCTTTTTCAAATTTCGATGAAATTGCCCGTCGTTTGAGTTTCAGGGTTGGCGTCAATTGCCCGTTTTCAATGGAAAACTGTTCCGGGATGAGGAGGAACTTGCGAACTTTCTCGTGTGTGGCAAGCTGTCTTGAAACTGTCCGCAGAAGATTTTCGAAGAGCTTGTTGATCTGTTTGTCTTTCAACAGCTCGCTGCCTGAAGCCGAAGAGATGTCGTTTTCCTCCGCATAGTTCTTCAGCTCGTTATAATTTGGTACGATCAACGCCGTCAGAAAAGGCCGTTTTTCTCCTACCACCATGACCTGATCGACATAGGGGCTTTCTGCAATGAGGTGTTCTATCGGTAGGGGGGCGATGTTTTTTCCTCCCGAAGTGACGATGATATGTTTCTTTCTGTCAGTGATTCTAAGGTATCCGTCTTCATCGAGTTCTCCGATATCTCCTGTATGGAACCAGCCGTCGTAAATGACCTCTTTTGTGGCCGCTTCATCATTCCAGTAGCCTTTCATGATACTGGGCCCCCGGAAAAGAATTTCTCCGTCGGAAGCAATTGATATTTCTACATTGTTGACGACCGGTCCGACTGTACCGAACTTGACATTTTCGGGTCTGTTGACATTGGTTACCGGAGATGTTTCAGTCAGTCCGAAACCTTCAAGAATCGTGATTCCCAGCCCCTGGAAAAATTCTCCTACTTTCTGTGGCAACGCAGCGCCTCCTGAAACAAAAAAGCGAAGTGAGCCCCCGAACTTCTGACTGATTTTGTGATAGACGAGTTTTTCGGCAACCTTATGCTGCAAGGTCAGGGTTGGTGAGATTTTACCCTTCTCTGAGGACTTGTGGTATTGCATCCCGGTGCTGCAGGCCCAGTTGAATATCTTCTGTTTAACCGGGCTTTCATTGGCAATCTGCTTGAGAATATTTGTTCTGATACGGTCAAAGAGTCTCGGGACGGTAAAAATAATGGTAGGTTTCGCCTCGGCAATGTTGAGTGAAACGGTTTCGATGCTTTCGGCCAGATAAATCGCCGCTCCGCATGCGAATAACAGATAGTAGCCGCCGGTACGTTCATAGGCATGAGAAAGCGGCAGAAACGATAGACTTCTGTCAGATTCGTCAAGCCTGATGATCGTTGAGCATGATTTGATGTTTTCGCAGATATTGCGGTGTGTCAGCATGACCCCTTTCGGCACCCCGGTGGTTCCTGATGTGTAGATGATTGTGGCGATATCATCTGGTTTGATCATCTGGTAACTGACAAAATCGGGTGTTTCGGCGAGAATCTTTTTTCCTCTTTTTTTGGCTTCCGAAAGCTCAATGACCCCTTCTTCGGGTTCTTCAAGCCTGTTCATGACAATAATAGAGTCAAGCTCAGGGAGGTCCTGCCATACAGAGATGATTTTGCCGAGCTGAAGCATATTTGACACGATGATCACTTTCGATCCCGAATCCTTGAGGATATATTCAATCTGGTTCGGGGGGAGAGAGGGATAGAGCGGAACGTCGATGGCGCCGATCGAGAGGATTGCCATATCTGCCAGGTACCATCCCGGCCTGTTTTCGGAAAGAATGGCAACACGATCGCCCGGCTCGATTCCTTTATCTTTGAGAAATGCCGCCAGATCCGAGACATCTTCACGCAGCGAATCATAGGAAATCGGTTCATATTTCCCGTTGACTTTTCTTGCAAGAGGGAATTTGTCGGGCTGCCCTTTGTAGTGGGTGAAGACTTTGTTGAAAAGATCAGGCAGTGTGCTGAAATCTGAATAGATAAGTCCCATACGCGAAGAAGTTTTGCTATAAAGAGGCTTGTTGGGCGATTCTATCGTGTTTATTGCGTGATCCGATAGCATTGTTGTCCGGCGTCATTGCCGTTTCTTCACCCTTCTCTGACAAGAGCGTCATACTTTGTATGATCGACGTAAACTGAATATTTAACATTAGTTTGCTATCTTTGCAAGTCATCTTTTTGAGCTTACGATCGAACCTGTTTTTTTTCGTAACGGTTGCAAAGATTGGCCTTGCAGGTCACTGCAGAGCGGATACACCAATGCTGATCGCTCTGTTTGGAATGGTTTTTATTCATGTATCTCCTGTTGTTTCAGAACGTTCATGCAGAAAAAGATCTCTTTTTCAGGAACAACGCTTGCAGGGTATGCCGGGCTTCTGACCGGCATCCTTCTTCTTGTATGGCTTTTTCTGCAGATCGATCTCAGGGCATCGCTGGACCTCGTCATCGATATCGGCTGGCTCGCTCCTCTTCTTCTTCTTCCCTATGCAGCACTGCACATCCTGGAAACGATAGGCTGGAAAAAACTCTTTCCTGTTGCAACCGGGCCGATTGCGTTTCGAAGACTTTTTAACATACAGCTCGTTTCTGAAACCGTTTCGATGACGGTTCCCGCCGGCGTAGCTGTCGGAGAACCTCTTCGTCCCTATCTCTGTAAACGTTTTCTTGGTGTTCCTCTTCCTGCTGCTGTAGCAGCGGTCGTGATTCGTAAACTCGTGCTTGGACTCAGCCAGGGAATCTATACGCTCGTCGGCGCACTGCTGGGTTTTTTCTGGCTGCAGGAGCTCTCTGTACAGCTCATAGGAATACCCGGGCTCGGCTGGATTGTCCTTGTCTCCGCTCTGCTCATTATTGCTGTTTTCGTTGTTCTTCTTCTCATGCTTCTCGATGGAGGCATGGCCTGTCGATTGCATGGTCTGCTCATGGCTATTCCATTTACGCGTCTGAGAAGGTGGCTGTTACGCAAAGAAAATTCTTTTCATGAAACTGACAGTGAGCTCAAACGTTTCGGTCAGACAGGCGTCAAAATGATCGTTGTATCGACTATCTATTACACTTTTGCCTGGATGATGCTGGGTGTCGAGAGTTATCTTATCTTGTATCTTCTTGGTGCTGAGGTTGCGTTTGACAAGGTTGTTGTTCTCGATACATCGTTGACGCTGCTTCGTTCTGTGGTGTTTGTCATACCCTCCGGACTCGGTATTCAGGATTTTGGTTTTTTAGCTTTTTTCAAAGCATTGGCAATGCAGGATTACGTTGTCGTGGGTGGAGCGTTCGTGCTTCTTCGTCGCCTGAAGGAGCTGCTGTGGTATGCTGCAGGTTACGCCCTTTTTCTGTATTACGGTATCAGGCCGGGCACACAGGATTACACGAATATTCGATAAAAAATGAAAAAGAAAATTCTGTTTATCGGAGGATCTGTCAATCAGACTACCCAGATGCTTCAGATTGCCGGACATCTCGGAGAGTATGAGCGTTTTTTCTCTCCGTTTTATGACGATGGTGTGCTTGGCTTTGCAGCTCGTTCAGGATTACTTGAGTTCAGCATTATGGGCAAGAGAAGGGCAGAGCGGACTATGGAGCTCTATCATGACCACGATGTCGAGATTGATGTCGGGGGGAGGTTGCACGCCTACGACCTTGTTGTTACGGGAACTGATCTTGTCGTACCGCGTAACATACGCGGCAGAAGGATCGTTCTTGTTCAGGAGGGGATGACTGAGCCGGAGACGCTTCTTTATCACCTTGCCCGCAGTGCCCGCTGGGTGCCGCGGTGGATAGCGGGAACTGCAGCGACCGGCCTTTCAAGGCAGTACGTCAGGTTTTGTGTCGCCAGTGAGGGGTATCGTGAGCTGTTTATTGGAAAAGGAGTGGATCGTGATACCATCGAGGTGACAAGTATTCCGAATTTTGACGACTGTGAGCGCTATCTGGACAATGATTTTGAGCACCGGGACTATGTGCTTGTCTGTACGTCGGATAATCGGGAAACTTTCATTTATGAAAACCGCAGAAAAAATATTGAAAAATATCTGAGACTTGCCGATGGGAGGCAGCTGATCTTTAAACTGCATCCCAATGAGCGTGTGGTGCGCGCCAAGGGCGAAATTGAGCGTTTTTCACCCGGTAGCCTGGTCTATGCCGAAGGCCGAACCGAGGAGATGATCGCCAATTGCAGCATGATGATCGCTCAGTATTCGTCAACCATTTTTGTCGGTTCAGCCCTCAATAAAGTTGTTCACTGCAGTCTGGATCCTCATGTACTCAAGGCGCTGACACCATTGCAGAATAAATCGGCAGCCCGCAGGATAGCCGATGTCTGCCGGCAGGTGCTTGAGGCATAGTTTTTTATTACATTTTTCCTGGACAGTGCTATGAATCGATCTGTTGCCGTTATCCCTGCAAGAGGGGGATCAAAAGGTCTTGTCAATAAGAATATTTACCCTGTTGCAGGCAAGCCGCTGCTGGCGTGGTCGATTCTTCAGGCTAAAGCAGCCGAGGGGATCATTGAGGTGTTTGTTTCTACAGACAGTCCGCTTATAGCTGACGTTGCCATTGAGTACGGTGCCAGGGTTATCGATCGCCCGCCGCACCTGGCTACCGATACGTCCACTTCTGAGGCGGCGCTTCATCACGCTCTTGAGGAGATTGAGCAGCACCATCAGCTGCCTTCAGACAGGGTTGTTTTTCTTCAGGCCACCTCTCCTCTCCGCTTGCCGGGGGATATCGACAATGCGCTGCAGCTTTTTGTGTCAGAATGTGCCGATTCGCTGATGTCTGTCACAAGACCTGACGACCTGACGCTTTGGGAGAAACGTGCGACCGGATGGGAGAGTGTCAATTTCGATTTTCGCAACAGGGCAATGCGCCAGGACCGGCCGCAGCAGTATATTGAAAACGGTTCTATTTACATTGTATCGAGAGATGTTCTTGAGCGTGTCAATAACCGTATAGGCGCTAAACTCTCGGTGTACTGCATGCAATTCTGGCAGACATGGGAGGTCGACACCATTGAAGAAATAGACCTGATCGAGTTTTACATGCACAAAAAAAAGCTGGTGTAACGCGCAGCGTAATTTTGAACAACCAGGTAAACTGAAGACCATGAACTTTTTTCTTGCAACAGACATCGTTATTGATCTTCGATCGGCCTTAAGCCTGCCTTCCGTCATGAAGCAGCTATGTATTACCAGGCCCGGTCTGATCTACGATGCCAATCTCGAGGCCAACCTCTATTTTCACGATGTGCTTGCCGCAATAAAGGAGGCCTATGCCGACTGTGTGATCTATACAAACTCCTTTCCAGGGGAACCAACCTATCGTCATCTTGAGGATGTGGCAGCCTATTTCCGCGAACCTGCGCCTGACGGATTTGTCGTCATTGGCGGAGGAAGCACTATGGACCTCGCTAAAGGAGTTGCGCTGTTGCAGACTAATGCCGTTTCAGCCCTTTCTCTGAAAGGTTTTCCCTCCGACGTCAATGATCCATTGCCGCTCATTACCGTGCCGTCACTTCTCGGAAGTGGTGCGGAAGTGAGTTATAATGCGGTGTTTATTGATGAGGACGAGGGGCGCAAACTGGGGATCAACAGCCGTCAGAATTTTCCGAAAAAGTGCGTTGTCGATCCGTTGCTCTCAATGAGCGCGCCGCGCAAGAGTGTTATCGCAACGGCTATGGACAGCATGGTGCACTGTATTGACAGTTTCGGTTCCCCGAAGCAAACTCCCTTGAGCAGGGTCTTTTCCATAGAGGGTTTTCAGCGGATATTCTATGCGCTTCAGCAGGATCAGCTGGATCGTGCAGAGTCAAGGATCGATCTGGCTATCGGCAGCATCTGTGGAACTGTCGCTCTCATGAATTCCGGAGATGGACCGTCAAACGGTTTTGCCTATTATCTCGGAGTGAAGCACCAGGTCCCGCACGGCCTGGCCGGCGCGGTCTTTCTCAAGGAGGTTATGGCATACAATATCAGTCACGGTTACGAGAAGTATGCCGTTTTGAACCCTATGCGCGAAACCCTTTCTGCCAGGGCCTGTTCTGAACAGTTGATGGAGCAGATGGATGCGCTGTATCGCCAACTCGATATTCCAACGCTTTCTTCATTTGGTTTTACCCGGGAAAATGCCAGGGATTTCGCGCATCAGGCATCTCAGGCGCTTCAGGGCTCTTTTGCCGGTAACCCGGTAGCGTTTGACCAGGAATCGGCCTTGAAGGTTATTAATAGACTTATGTAAAAGAATAAAAGGAGTTGCATCCCAATGCCAGGAGCAGAATTAATCGGTCGTGAGGAACTGATGGAGATTCAGGACCTTTTCGGGAAAGAGAGGGTCAATTTATACCGTTACGGTCCCGGAAATTATAAGACACGCGAGTTTGAGGCTATGTTTGCTGAAGTGATGGGCGTGAAGTATGCTCACGCGGTTTCATCAGGGACCGCTGCTATTCACTGTGCCCTTGCTGGAGCAGGAATCGGGCCCGGTGACGAGGTTATTATCACCGCATGGACCTTTATCGCCCCTGTTGAGGCCATCAGTGCACTGGGCGCAATTCCTGTGCCTGTCGAGATCGATGAAACCTTTCATCTCGACCCCCTCGCGGTAGAAAGAGCGCTATCGTCAAAAACAAAAGCTGTTGTCGCCATTCCTATGTGGGCGCCTCCTCAAATGGACGAGCTGTCAGCGTTGTGCGATCGTCATGGGCTTGTGCTGATAGAAGATGCTGCACAGGCGCTTGGTGCGAGTTATCGCGGACGCAAGCTCGGTACGATCGGACAGGTCGGATCGTTTTCTTTTGATGCCGGTAAAACGCTGCATACGGGAGAGGGAGGAATGGTTATTACCGATGATCGTGACATCTATGACCGTGTTGCTGAGTTTTCCGATCATGGTCATATGCATCTTGCCGGACTGGCGCGCGGCAAAGACCCGAGACGGGCGAAAGGACTGAATTACCGTATGAGTGAGTTGACTGCTGCAGTCGGCATCGCGCAGCTGCGTAAAATGGAGTGTATACTCGAACGCTCCAAGGCCAATAAACGAAGGATCAAAGAGGGGCTTGCTGATCTTGCCGGACTGACGTTCCGCTCCTTCACCGATGAGGACGGCGCCCAGGGCGATACGCTTATTTTCAGTCTCGAGAAGAGGGAACTGGCTCTCAGGTTTGAGCAGGAACTGCTTGCCAGAGGATTCGGGACAAAGATTCTTCCCGAAGCACTCGACTGGCATTTTGCCGGCGTGTGGGGGCATCTTCTGCAACAGTATGATCGATATCGCGACTGTGATCTCGAATCGCTCTGGCCTGAAACCGGTATGAAGCTGCGCCGCAGTATCTGTCTTAATATTCCGGTTTTGATGGATGACGCAGCCATTGATGAGCTGGTCAGTGCGGTACGGTCTGTCGCTTTGAATGTGCTGGGAGCCTGAAGCGTGTGTGCTGAAAATAAAAAAAGCTGTCTCACATCGTTGAGACAGCTTTTTTGTTGTTGAGGCGAAGAGCGGATTCGAACCGCTGTAGAAGGTTTTGCAGACCTCTGCCTAGCCACTCGGCCACTTCGCCATCGTTCAGGGGAAGTAAATCTAACAAAAAGAATATTTTTTGCAAATACTTCCTCTGCTTTTGGTCTTCCGGTTATTCTTCTGCGATATGTTTTCGGTACTCATCCAGTGCTTTGCTGATCATGCTGTCACCTTTTTGGGTCTGCAGCTGCTGCATTGCTTCCTCAAGGACATCCTTTATCTTTTTCCTTTCCCAGTAGGCCAGCGCACGCATGACTTCAAGCGTATCGGTTCGGATAACGAATGAGGCTATGGTTGAATCGGAACCTATTTTTTTCTGCTGTTTTCCTTTGCCATGTGCCGCATTCTGTTCAGTTCCTGATTCGTTAACCGTGCTTTCAAGCAGGCTGTTGATGCCTCCGGAAAAGCTTTTTTTTCTTGCCATGATGAGAACAGTTTATTTCTTTTGTGTTTGTTATTTTTGTTATTAGTAATACTATGTTACTTCTTTTTTTTCAGAACGGCAAGAATCTCTTTCGTTAAGGCCATGTAATCTTCAGCACCATTGGATTTATCGTTATAGTCAAAAATATGCGCCCCTGCTCCCGGAGCTTCAGCCAGGGCTACGTTGTTGCGGATTTTTGAGGAAAGCGCTTTTTCTTTGAAGTGCTTGTCGATGGCCGATGCGACATCTCTGTTCAGGATTTTGCGCTTATCATACTGGGTGACGAAGATTCCCGA
>Ga0272441_10015581_pt1 | contig 10629 bp, 6 predicted proteins | sample SSMProp6N_FD_193582 | JGI IMG/M metagenome (GOLD analysis project Ga0272441, IMG submission 193582) | Marine sediment archaeal communities from Little Sippewissett salt marsh, Falmouth, MA, United States - SSM-Prop-6N | ecosystem: Environmental > Aquatic > Marine > Wetlands > Sediment ...
AACGACTGGTAAAGAAAGACGTTTTTACGAGCATTCACATCGACGAGTTCGAGGTGGAGATTCGCGAGACGAAGCTCGGCCGGGAGGAATTCACCCGGGACATACCGAACGTTTCGGAGCGTATGCTGCGGAACCTGGACGAATACGGTGTGGTGCAGACGGGCACGCGTGTAGGCCCGGGAGACATTCTTGTGGGCAAAGTCAGCCCCAAGAGCAAGGTGGAGCTGACCCCGGAAGAGAAGCTGCTGCACGCGATCTTCGGGCGTGCAGGCGAGGATGTGAAGAACGATTCGCTGGAGATGCCCGCCGGGAGTGAGGGCATCGTGATCGATACCAAGCGGTTCAGCCGGCGCATGCACATGACCGACGAGCAGAAGCGCGAGCTGGCCCGGAAGATCAGCGAATATGAAGCCGCCTGCAATGCGAAGGTAGTCGGCGTGTTCCGGCAGATGTGCGAGGAGATCGAGGCGATTACCGAACAGATCATGGTCGATCCATCGACACGTCAGAAGGTGGGCCGAAGCGAGAGCCTGGACGTGATTATGGAGCAGGTGGACGGCTTCGGCGAGCAGGTGGAGGGGGGTCGTCTGACATGGGTCAGGCCGGCGGCCAAGCGCAACGAGGCGCAGAAGGTTGTGGATCGCTACTGGCCGAGAGTCAGTGAGATTATAGAGGAGCGCGAGCGCAAGAGCGCCCACATGAAGCGAGGGGACGAGTTGCCCTCGGGCGTTCTGGAGATGGTGAAGGTGTACGTGGCGACGAAACGGCAACTGGCCGAGGGTGACAAGATGGCCGGGCGGCATGGCAACAAGGGAGTGATTGCCCGGATCCTGCCGGAGGAAGACATGCCGTTTCTGGAGGACGGCACGCCTTTGGACATCCTGGTCAACCCGCTGGGTGTGCCGAGTCGTATGAACGTGGGGCAGATTCTCGAGACCCACCTGGGGTGGGCCGCTGCGGTGCTGGACTTCCGGGCCGTCACGCCGGTGTTCGACGGTGCGAAGGAGTCGACGATCTTCGAGGTAATCGAGGAGGCCAACGCACAGATACGGCAGCGACGAGAAGATCCACAGATCGTGCAGCGTGCCGGGCAGACGGACGAATTGCTGGTGGAGATGCCACGGAGCGGGAAGGTCACCGTGTACGACGGTCGGACGGGCGAGCCGTTCGATCAGGCGGTGACGGTGGGTTATTTCTATATGATGAAGCTTCACCATCTGGTGGACGACAAGATCCACGCACGTGCGACCGGCCCGTACTCGTTGATCACTCAGCAGCCGCTGGGGGGCAAGGCGCGCACCGGGGGGCAGCGATTCGGCGAGATGGAGGTTTGGGGCCTGGAGGCGTACGGGGCGGCGCACATACTTCAGGAGTTGCTGACGGTCAAGAGTGATGACGTGGAGGGCCGCACCAAGATCTACGAATCGATGGTGAAGGGCACGAACACTCTGGAGGCGGGCACGCCGGTCAGCTTCGACGTGCTGTGCAACGAGATACGCGGTCTGGGCTTGAACATCCAGTTGGAGAAGAAGCGTATCGGGTCGGGTTTGCTGTGACATGAGGGCCTGCGGCGGCAAGCCGTCCAGAAACGGACAGACAATCCACGAAGTGGTGAGAAAGGATAGCGTCTCATGGCCGAAAGCGTGTACGACCGAATCAACGATTACGGGTCGGTAAGGATCTCGCTTGCCTCACCGAACGATATTCGGAGCTGGTCGTTCGGCGAGGTGAAGAAGCCCGAGACCATCAACTACCGTACGTATCGACCGGAGAAGGACGGTCTGTTTTGTGAACGGATCTTCGGCCCGGAGCGAGACTGGGAGTGCGCCTGCGGCAAGTACAAAGGCACGAAGCACAAAGGGATGATCTGCGACCGCTGCGGCGTGAAGGTAACGCACTCGCGCGTTCGGCGCAAGCGAATGGGGCACATCAATCTGGCGGCCCCGGTGATTCACATCTGGTTTTTCAAGGCCATGCCGAGCCGGCTCGGCACGCTGCTGGATATCAAGACGTCTGACCTGGAGAAGATCGTCTATTTCCAGGACTACGTGGTGATCGACCCCGGTGACACGCCGCTGAAGTTCAAGCAGCTGCTGACGGAGGAGGAGTTCCGTTCGGCGCAGAGCAAGTACGGCAGCAGCTTCCGGGCTTTGATGGGGGCCGAAGCCGCCAAGGAACTATTGAATCAACTCGATCTGGCCCAGGAGGCCAAGCAGTTACGGGATGCGCTGAGCAAGACGAACAGCAAGCAGAAGATCAAGGATTTGACGAAGCGGCTGAAGCTTATCGATGCCGTCGCCAACAGCGATAACCACCCGGAATGGATGGTGCTGGAGGTCATACCGGTGATTCCGCCGGATCTGCGGCCTCTGGTGCTTCTGGAGAGCGGCAATTTCGCCACGAGCGACCTGAACGACCTGTATCGGCGGATCATCAACCGCAACAACCGGCTGAAGAAGCTGGTGGACCTCAACGCGCCGGAGGTCATCATTCGGAATGAGAAGCGGATGCTCCAGCAGGCGGTGGACGCGCTGTTCGACAACGGCCGCTGTCGCCGGCCCGTGCTGGGCTCGAGCAATCGCCCGTTGAAGAGTCTGACGGACATGATCAAGGGCAAGCAGGGGCGGTTTCGGGAGAACCTGCTGGGCAAACGTGTGGACTACTCGGCGCGATCGGTGATCGTGGTCGGTCCGGAGTTGAAGCTGCATCAGTGCGGGCTGCCGAAGAAGATCGCGCTGGAGCTTTATCAGCCGTTCATCATCCGCAAACTGAAGGACCGGGGTCTGGCCGACACCATCAAGAGCGCCAAGAAGATGCTGGAACGGCAGGACCAGCAGATTTGGGATATTCTGGAAGAGGTGATCTACCAGCATCCGGTATTGCTGAACCGGGCGCCGACCCTGCACCGGATGGGCATTCAGGCCTTTGAGCCGGTGTTGGTGGAAGGCAACGCGATCAAGATTCATCCGCTGGTATGCAAAGGCTTCAATGCGGACTTCGACGGCGATCAGATGGCTGTGCATCTTCCGCTTTCGGTGGAGGCTCAGGCGGAGGCGCACGTACTGATGATGTCGACGAACAACATTTTCAGTCCCGCTGACGGGCGTCCCATCATGTCGCCGAGCCAGGACATCGTGCTGGGGATTTACTACCTTACGTGCAATCACGCGGGCGAAGCGGGGCATCGCGAGCCGGGCCGGGAGATGTACTTCACCAGTTTGGAAGAGGTGCTGCTGGCCTACGATCGTGGCTGCATCGGGATGCATGCGCCGGTGCGCGTGCGCATCGACCGCGACGCCGTGGTGAGCGACTACAAAGAGTCGGCTGCTGCGCACACACCGGGCAAGGTGATCTTGACGACGGTGGGTCGCTGCATGTTCAATGATATTCTTCCTGCGGGCATGCCGTTCTACAACTGTCCGCTGGGCCAGGGCGGCGCGTCGCGAGTGATTGACGCGTGTCACACGCGCCTGGGCCGCGAGCGTACGATCGAACTCCTCGACGAGATCAAGATGACCGGCTTTCGGCAGAGCACGCTGGCGGGGCTGAGTTTCGGTCTGACGGACATGCGGATTCCCGCCGCCAAGAGCAAGATCATCGACGCGGCGCAGCGGGTTGTCGATCGTATCGAACGGAATTACCAGATCGGCGCCATCACGCAGTTGGAGCGTCACAATCAGCTTATTGACGTGTGGGTGCATGCTCGCGAGCGTGTAACCGCCGAACTGATGCGCGAGCTGGCGGAAGATCGGCGCGACGCAGACGGGGCCTATTTGCCTCCGGACAGTCAGCGGGGACGTCCTTACCTCAACCCGATCTTCCTGATGAGCGACTCCGGCGCGCGGGGCTCGGTGGACCAGATTCGCCAGCTCGCCGGCATGCGGGCGCTGATGGCCAAACCCTCGGGGGAGATCATTGAGACGCCGATCAAGAGTAATTTCCGCGAGGGCCTGTCGGTGCTGGAGTACTTCAGTTCGACGCACGGTGCGCGAAAGGGTCTGGCCGACACGGCGTTGAAGACGGCCGACAGCGGCTATCTGACGCGGAAACTGGCTGACGTGGCCCAGAATGTCATCGTCAATTCGCTGAACTGCGGTACGATCGAGGGCATCAAGAAGGGCGTGGTCTACAAAGGTGAAGAGGTGGCCGTGTCGTTGGCGGAGTCGATCGTGGGGCGCGTTGCGCGAGACACGATCCGTCATCCGGTAACGGACGAAGTGATCGTTCGTGAGAACGAAGTGATTACTCCGGAGATCGCCGAGCGTATCGAGAAGGAGTTGAAGCTGGAGGAGTTGAGCGTGCGTAGTCCGCTGACGTGCGAAAGCCCGTTGGGGGTCTGCGCGAAGTGCTACGGTTGGGACATGTCGACCGGGCGGCAGGTCGAGGAAGGCATGGCGGTGGGGATCATCGGGGCGCAGTCCATCGGTGAGCCGGGGACGCAGTTGACGATGCGGACGTTCCACACCGGTGGGGTGGCTTCACACACCGTCGTGCAGAGTGAGATTCATAACATCCAGGCGGGGCGGGTCACGTTTCATAACGTAAACCCGGTGGAGGTGCCGGATCCGCAGTCGGGCAAGGTGAATGTCGTCGCGCTGAAGCGGAACGGGGAAATCGTGATTTCCGACGCGAAGAACCGCGAGCTGGAGCGGTATAAGGTGCCGTACGGTGCGCAGCTTCTTGTCAAGAGCGGGGAGGAGGTGCCGGCGCGGACGCAGTTGTGTCAGTGGGATGCACACCTGTCGCCCATCCTGTCGGAGGTAGCCGGGTTCGTGCGATTCCAGGACATCATCGACGGCGAGACCGTGCGGCCCGAGCAGGACCGTGCGGGGGCGAAGTTTGTGGTGATCGAGCACAAGGGCGAGAAGCATCCACAGATCATCATCGAGGACAACGAAGGAAAGATTCTCGATTTCCATTACTTGCCGGCCAAGGCCCGCATCGAGGTGCAGGAGGGTGGCCAGGTGGTTCCCGGTACCTTGCTGGCCCGTCAGCCGCGGGAGATTGCCGGTACGCACGACATCACGGCAGGTCTGCCGCGCGTGACGGAGCTCTTTGAGGCGAGGCGTCCGAAGGAGCCGTCCGTGATGGCCGAAATCTCGGGCAAGGTGGAGCTGCGGGCGGACCGTCGCCGCGGGAAGATGACGATTCTCGTTCGTTCCGAGAGCGGAATGGAGCGCGAGCACCACGTTCCGCAGGACAAGCAGTTGCTTGTTCACGCGGGCGACTACGTGGAGGCGGGCGATCCGTTGATTGACGGCCCGCTGGTCCCACACGACATCTTGCGGATTCGTGGCGAAGAGGCGTTGCAGGGGTACATGCTTAACGAGACGCAGGCGGTTTACCGTTCGCACAACGTGACGATCAACGATAAGCACATCGAGGTGATCATCGGGCAGATGCTTCGCAAGGTGAAGGTGGACAACCCGGGCGACTCGGCGTTTCTGCCGGGAGAGGTAATCGATAAATTCCGGTTCCGCTACGAGAACGAGCGCCTGGCGCAGAGCGTTAAGATCGTCGAGCCCGGCGACGCGGAGTTGGAGAAGGGGCAGATCGTCAGCAAGGACGAGTTGAACGAACTCAACGAAGGGGTCGAGGAAGAGGACGGGGTTCCGGCCAAGGGTCGGCGACCGAAGCCGGCCATAGCGACTACGTTGCTGCTGGGGATCACCAAGGCCAGCCTCCAGAGTGAATCGTTCATCTCAGCGGCAAGCTTCCAGGAAACCACAAAGGTGTTGACGGAGGCCTCGCTGGCCAGCGCGGTCGACAGCTTGATCGGATTGAAGGAGAATGTGATTCTCGGGCACCTGATCCCAGCAGGTACCGCGTTCAAGCCGCACTTGCAGTTGCAGCTCGAGCACCGTGCCGAGCCGATCCCAGTGCTCGAAACCGTACCAGCCGAGCAGTTGGAGGCTGCCCCGGTGGAGGAAGAAGCGCCCAGCGAAGCGGAGCCCGAGGCCCCCTTGCTGGAGCCGCTGCCGCCGTTGCCGACGGCTTCGTCCGGACCCGAGGAGGTGACCTCGCCGTGACGGCTGGACGGCTCGCATGGGGGGTGTTATGATAGGTGGGTTTCGATTGGAGAATTAGCTGCGGAGTCATCAGGTATGCCGACGATCAATCAACTTGTCCGACGTGGTCGCAGGAAGGTGCTGGCCAAGAGCAAGGTCCGCGATTTGGGTCGAGCTCCTCAGAAACGTGGGGTCTGCCTGCTGGTCAAGACGCAGACACCCAAGAAGCCGAACTCGGCATTGCGGAAGGTCGCTCGAGTCCGTTTGACCAATGGGCGCGAGGTGAGCGCTTACATCCCCGGGATCGATCACAACCTGCAGGAGCACTCGATTGTTTTGATTCGGGGTGGACGGGTGCGTGACCTGCCGGGCGTGCGGTATCACATCGTCCGCGGCACGCTCGACTGTGCGGGTGTGGAGGGGGACAAAGAGGGAAGGCCGCGACGTCGCGGTCGCAGCAAATACGGCGTCAAGCGAGGCAAGAAGTAGGCTCTGAACCACGACATCGGAATCGGCGGATCTGAACATGGCTTTCAAGAAGTGGACAAAGTCGCAAGAGCAGTTGCTACCGGATGCACGGTATGACAGCAAGCTGGTGTCGAAATTCATCAACTGCCTGATGCTCAAGGGCAAAAAGAGCGTGGCGACCCGTGTGTTCTACGGCGCTATGGATATGATCGAATCACGGGTGAAAGACGCGTCGCCGCTGGAAGTGTTTGAGGCGGCTGTCGACAACGTGAAGCCGCGCATCGAAGTCCGATCGAGGCGAGTGGGGGGCTCGAACTACCAGGTGCCGATGCCGGTCAACAGGAAGCGTCAGACGGCCTTGGCGATTCGCTGGATTCTTCAGGCCATTCGGAGCAAGAAGGGCCGCCCTATGGCGCAGCGCCTGGCTCAGGAGTTGATGGACGCCTATCGACAGGAAGGTACCGCGATGTCTACGCGGGACAACATTCATCGTATGGCCGATGCTAACAAGGCTTTTGCGCACTTCGCCTGGCGGTAGCCGGATAGTCTGCGCGATTTCATAGTACATGCTCAGCAGGGGCGAGGGGGCAGCGCCGGCCTTGGCGTGAGGGCTGTACCCCTGTAAGGAGGTCGTGTCTACCCATGGCGGAGTTCGGTCCGGCTGAAGTGGATGTCCAACTGACCTGCGAACTTCGCTACAGCGAGCACACCGGCAGGGCTGTTAGGGGTGTGCCCGCGCGGGTTGTGCGTCTGTGGCGAGACGGAGTGGACGAGGACGTCAGTCAGGCAACTCTTTTATCTTTTGACATTCGTTTTGGCGAAACGGCCGTCGCGACCGAAGGGTACCAGGGGGTGCAGACCCCGCCGGAGCACAGGCAGCAGGGGTATGTCCGACGGCTTATGGAAGAATCGCTGCGGCGGGCCCGAGAGCGGGTCGACGTTGCGTTTCTTTTCGGCATAGAGCGGCTGTACGGCAAGTTCGGATTTGCCACGTGCCTTGCGGCTGAGCATCTTGTGGTGCCGATTCGCCGTGTCGAACAGGCGGAATCCCTGCGCAGGGGAAATATCCGACCGATGCGAGAGGGCGACCTGCCGGAGATGCTGGATCTCTACAACGTTCAGCACGGCGGACGTCCGTGGACGGTCCGGCGGGACGTGAATTGCTGGGACCGCCTGCCGAAGCCTGAGATCTGGCAACCCGGCGTTGACGTGCGGGTGTTGGAAGAGGACAGTCGACTTTGCGGGTATATGGTCGTGCGAGCGGGCTCGTACGGCTGGGATCGGGGGGCAGCGGTATTGGAAATGACGGCCAAAGACGTGAGCGCGGCCCGTGCTCTGCTTGCGGCGGCGGCGGCTCGCTATTGGGAACAGAGATGTTCGGAGTTCGAGGTGTACGAGCCGGCCGACAGTGTCGTAGGGCGCGTCGCCCGACAGATGGGCTGTGATGTCAGAGCGACGTATAAGCCTGACGGTGGCGGCATGGCGGCCATTCTCAATCGCCAGTCACTGGTCGAGAGGCTCATGCCCGAGCTGGCGCGGCGCGTGCGGGCGGGTCGCGTCGAGCCACCCGCGTCGGCGCTGGATGCACTCGCTACGGGCAAGCTATGTCCTGACGACGGGATGCTGCTTCGCCTCCTATTGGGCTACTGGTCATGGGTCGATGCGCAAGCCGCAGGCTTGGAGGTCGCCTCCGGCTGGCGAGACACGTTCGCCGCATGGTTTCCGGGGGCTTGCGGGGCGCTGCCTTCGCCGTACGCACACCGGTTCGATCATTACTAGGCGAAGGTGCAAACGCACACCCGTGTGACGCGGGCAACGCGCGATCACTCGGTAATCGGCGCGAAGCCATACCTCTCTTGCAGTTCCACTCCACCGCCGGGTGACTTGGCGGCCGAAGGCGTATCGCTCTGATCGCCACCGGTGGCAGAGTCGCTCGTTTCGCCGCTGCCGCTGAAGCTGTAGATCAGCGCAACGATGGCGGCAAGGGCGGCGCACAAGATGATGACTTTCAAGTTCTTGCCCATGTGAGATGCCTCCCGCATTGCTTGCGGTCGTGGTATAAGGCGACGCCGCGCATGGTACGTCGGGGACGCTCCAGACGGAAGGCCGGACGAGCAAGGTTATGCAAGGTAGGTCAGGAGAGGTTCGGCTGACCAGGTCTTCCAGGCCAGCAACTCGCCGTTGCTGCTTAATCGAACTTCCAGGATAGGCTCAAACCCATCGGTCGGCTCGACGCGGATGGCGAAACGATCGTTGCGAATGTTCAGGTCGATGGTCACTCGCTCGGGGTGGTGCAAGGCGGGCCAGGTGCGCCGGTGGGCGGCTAAGAGGTTGCCGAGGAGTTCGGCCGCCCTTCGCTCGGCGACGGGGGTCCGGCCACGCGCTGGGGAAGGAGTCAGGGCTCGGGTCAAATCGATCAACAGCGATCGAGTCTGTGCCCTGTCGTGGCGCGTCGCCGGGCCCCCGTGCGTCCGAACGTCGCTGGTGTTGTCAAGCACTGGGTCCATTCTGCTCGGCCTGGGTAAGGAGGAGGTTAGTTCCATCGTTCTCTGCCCTGTTATACGCAGCAGTCGGCCTGTGGGTTCAGCGAGGGCAAAGAATGATGTAACGTATTTTCTAGAAAGGGCTTAGGGTTCAAGGGCGGGGCGGTGGTGGGCGGTCGTCAGGGTCGAGTGTCTCCCTTGGCGTCGCCGGCATCCGTCTGGAGCTTGTCCAAGGCCGGAAGGACGTCTTCGGGCCGGAGAGCCGGTGGAAGCTCACCCAGCATCGTCATCACGAAAGTTGTCGAGTTGATGCGGTTGAGCGAACCGTGTGTACTGTCGGCACCCCCGATAAAAAAGTCGAACATCTTCGAACCATGGGCATAGCCGTCGCGGAAGCACACCAATACGTCCGGTGTTCGCTGCACCAATCCGTTAAAGGCAAGCCATAGCCGGTGTAGAGGGTCGGGGTATACGTGTGTGGCGGTGGCGTCGAACAGGGCGCGATCGTCGACCCACCCGTGGCGAGACACGCGTCCTTGTTCCGCGAGATCCGCGAGAACTGGCGCAAGCTGGAGCGGATCGCCGCTGTCGGCCTGATAGCGGTAGCGGTCGCCTTCTTTGGCCACATGAGCCAGGCCTTCGGGGTTGCGCACGACGATCTGCCCGCCCTGCGCATAGGCGACCAAGTCAACGCCGGGGTGGGTGAGCACGGCGTCGGCGACGGCCTGTGGGTCGTTGGTGGACAAGGCGGCATACGTAACCAAGCCATATTCGACAACGACTACGTCCTTAGGGTCATCCAATTGCTTGGACGGGTCGAAGCCGGCCTCGCGCAGGTGGCGTTTGAGCGAGACACGCCGGTTGTGGGTAAGGTTGTGCCCGTGATCGGCCAGGAGAGTCAGCCTGACCTGCCCTCGTCGGCGGTACACGATCTGTTCGCAGAGTCGGTCGATGGTCTCGAGGTATCGGATGACGGCGTCGCGCCCGCCCCGAGTGCCGAGCCCGGCCGTTGCCACGGTGTAGCCGAATGCCTGCCCAGTCTCAACGCGGCGGAACGCCCGGCTGATACCGCGCATCTCGTGCTCGAAGACGGCTTGCGGATTGAGGTAGGCGTTGGCGTCCCACCAAAAGCTGCACCGGTAGGCCAGCTTTTCGGCCCATTTAGCGTTGGTCCCATTGAGATAGACCGCGTTTCCGTCGCTGAGTGTGTTGCGGACGGGGTCGAAGTAGAGGGCCTCGCAGCCGAGGCATCGCTCGCTGTCGAAGACAAGTGAGAACGCCAGATCGGTCATGCTGGGGAAGCAACTGATCAATCGGGCCGGAGGGTGGAAGAGCCGGAAACGCCCCTGTTCGTATAGCTCACGGACCAGATCAAAGGGCACACCGTCGAGCGCGATGACCAGATGTGGGACGTTAGGGCCAGGGACGTCGAGGCGGACGGTTTTGTCTGGTGAGGCGTCGCCATCCTCATCGAACCGCAGTTCGACGATGCGTCCGGCTGCGTTGGCACGCTGCCAGTAGTCCGACTGCCCGTCGTCGTTCAGGTCATAGGCGACCAGGGCGTGCCCGTTGGGACCGGTTGCCCTATCGGATTGCAGCGGGAAGTCGGCAACGGGTTGGCACCCGCAGAGTGACAGGCCCACTAGAGCCAGTACGATTGAGCAAGATGC